>Ga0163144_10001839_pt1 | contig 49678 bp, 42 predicted proteins | sample OliLak19BULKMAT1_FD_123175 | JGI IMG/M metagenome (GOLD analysis project Ga0163144, IMG submission 123175) | Freshwater microbial mat bacterial communities from Lake Vanda, McMurdo Dry Valleys, Antarctica - Oligotrophic Lake LV.19.BULKMAT1 | ecosystem: Environmental > Aquatic > Freshwater >... | reverse complement strand
GCCTTGGTGGCCGCGGCCGGCGAGCTGGCGAGCGAGGCGGGCATCACCGGATGGCCCAAGGGCGAAGCGATCGACGCGGCGCGGGCCGTGTTCAATGCCTGGCTGATGGTGCGGCCAGGCGGCACCGGCCTGAGCGAAGAGGCGCAGGCACTGCGCCAGGTGCGCGGCGGGTTCATTGCCCACGGCGAGGCCCGCTTCACCGACTGGAACCGCGCCGACGACGACCACGCACCCAAGACGATGAACCGCGCCGGCTGGCGCAAGGCCATCAAGACGACGACCGGCCTTGACGAGCTGACCGGCTGGGAATGGTTCGTATCGCCCGACGTGTTTCGCGGCGAGATATGCCAGGGCATCAGCGAGCGCACCGCGCTGCGCGTGTTGGACGAACGCAAGCACGTGCACCGCGAAGGCAAGGGCTACACGTGCAGCGCGTCGCCGCCTGGGGCGCACAAGTGCCGTGTGATTCGCGTTCAATCCTCGATCCTCGGCGATGACCTCGACAGCGACGCATAGGCCCTGCACGGCCACGGCGACCCCGGCCCGAGTGGGGGCTGTGGCGGGTGACTCTTCGCGCTGCACTCCCGAAGGCGGCAGCGCCAATGAATGAACGGCAGAACGCCCGCGGACGATGGCGCACGGAAGGGCGGGGCGCCTTCCCGACTTCCCCGACCACGTTCCCGACCTGCGACGCACCGCAAACCCGCATGGATGCTCACTTTCCCGACTTCCCGACTTCCCGACTTGTTTTTGCAATGGTAGGCAGAGCGCGGCGGCGCTGTCAGCGCGCCCCCCCCCTTCAAAGGTACTTCCGAGGCCTCCGCAGTGCGGGTGCTTCGAGAGCCCGAAATCGCGCTAGTGAGTGGTGTCCTGACAAGGTGAAGGGTGAAGCATGAAGCCGACACAAGCGGCCATTGCGCGGGCACTGGACCTGTCGCAAGCGGCAGTCTCCAAGCTCAAGGCGCAGGGAATGCCGGTCGAATCGATCGAAGGGGCGCATGCCTGGCGCCTTCGCAACCTTGACCCGGCGCGGATCAAGTGGTCGCGGCCAGTCACGGACCCGGCCGCTGCACTGCGTCGCGTGCACGACCTTGCGCAGTTGGCAGCGGCAGCCTTGAAGCTCGGCCGGTTTGAAGCCATCGAGCCGCAGTTGCGCATGGCGCTTCGAGCCGTGCCCAAGCTGAGCCGCGGGTGCATCGTGATCGACCTGGACGAGCCATCGCCCGTGGACACGTCGAACGCGCCGGCCGGCTATGTGATCCCGCTGGCAGTCTGGGAAGCACTGCTGCAACCTTTGCTGGCCGTGCTCGACGATGAACGGCGCAAGTGCATCGAGGCTGGTGAGCCTGACCCGCACCGACGCCTGACCGACGAAGAGGCGGAAGAGATGGCGCACTTTTGGATGGGCGTCGCTGCGGGCGAACAGGTCGCGATGCCCGGCTGATCGTGCTGCACGCCCCTGGCAGGGGGGGCATCGAAAGTCTGGGCGACCCAGCGCGGGACCGACCTCTAAGGCACTTTTTCTCGTGCGCTGGTTTCAGGTTTTTTATCTGTGGTCGGCTTTCATGCAGCGAGCCTGCATTGGGGGCACGTGGCGTCCCGATGTGGTCACGGAATGCCCCCTACCCGATCGGCCATGCCCCCATTTTCGCCGGTACCTGCCCCCATCGGTGCCCCCACTCGCCCCCGGATTCAGGCACACCGAAGCGCACGTTGACGGACGCAACGCCCAGGGCTGTAGAGGGAAACTGAGGGCGCGGCGAACGTCAGCGGACGTAGGCAAGCATTGATGTGGTGCCCGGGGCCGGACTCGAACCGGCACGCCTTGCGGCGAGGGATTTTGAGTCCCTTGCGTCTACCGATTTCGCCACCCGGGCAAGAGATTGAAAGCACGCGGTAGCGCGTCGGCGGGAATTATCACACGCACCCTGCAGCCGTCCGGGGCGACTGCCACAATGCCGCGATGGCCGCCTACAAGACCCTCGAAGACGTGATCGGCGCGACCCCGCTGGTGCAATTGCAACGCCTGCCCGGTGCCGCCAATGCCCAGCGCGGCAATGTCATCCTGGGCAAACTGGAGGGCAACAACCCGGCGGGTTCGGTCAAGGATCGGCCAGCGATGAGCATGCTTCGCCGCGCCGAGGAGCGCGGCGACATCCGGCCGGGCGACGTGCTGATCGAGGCCACCTCGGGCAACACCGGCATTGCGCTGGCCATGGCCGCGGCGATCCGGGGCTACCGAATGGTTCTGATCATGCCGGAGGACTTGTCGATCGAGCGTGCCCAGACGATGAAGGCCTTCGGCGCCGAGCTGGTGCTGACGCCGCGCTCGGGTGGCATGGAGTACGCCCGCGACCTGGCCTTGCAGATGCAGGCCGACGGCAAGGGCCGGGTGTTGGATCAGTTCGCCAACCCCGATAACCCGCGCATCCACTACGAAACCACCGGCCCCGAGATCTGGCGCGACACCGACGGCCGCATCACGCACTTCGTCAGCGCGATGGGCACCACGGGCACCATCACTGGCGTGTCGCGCTACCTGAAGGAGCGCAATGCGGCGGTGCGCATCGTCGGTGCGCAGCCGAGCGAGGGTTCGCGCATTCCGGGCATCCGCAAGTGGCCCGAGGCCTACCTGCCCAAGATCTACGACCCGACGCATGTCGACGAGATCGTCCTGGTCAGCCAGGCGGAGGCTGAAGACATGGCACGCCGGATGGCCTGTACCGAAGGCATTTTTGCGGGTATCTCGGCTGCTGGTGCCTGCTGCGTGGCCTTGCGCTTGGCCGAGCGCCTGGAGAACGCGACCATCGTCTTCATCGTCTGCGACCGCGGCGATCGCTACCTGTCGACGGGTGTATTTCCGGCGTGACCGCCTACCGCTTCTGCCCGAGCTGCGCTGGCGCGCTGACCTTGATCGAGCAAGAGGAAGACGGCGGGCCGAAGTCGCGCCTGCGCTGCGCCGCCTGCGGCTTCACCCACTGGAACAACCCCACGCCGGTGCTCGCCGCGGTGGTCGAGTGCATTGATCGCGACGGGCAGATCCTGCTGGCGCGCAACGCGGCCTGGCCAGGACGGCGCTTCGCGCTGATCACGGGCTTCATGGAGGCCGGAGAAACGCCCGAGGCCGGCATCGCGCGCGAGCTGGGCGAGGAAACGGCGTTGACGGTCGACGCCTTGGCGTTGATCGGCGTCTACGACTTCCAGCGCATGAACCAGATCATCATCGCCTACCACGCACGGGCGCATGGGCCAGTGCGCCTGTCTCCCGAGCTGGCCGAATACAAGCTGTTCACCCCGCAGACGGTCAAGTGCTGGGCCTCGGGCACGGGCCAGGCGCTGGCCGATTGGCTGCGCAGCCGTGGCCATCAGCCGACCTTCATCGATTGGGCCTCGCGCGACTAGGCGCCTAGAATCAGACTGGATTGGAAGGACACCTCGTATGGAAGCGCAGAAAGAACTCGACACCCGCGGCCTGAATTGCCCGCTGCCGATCCTCAAGGCCAAGAAGGCCCTGGCCGACATGCTCAGCGGCGAGGTGCTCAAGGTCGTGGCCACCGACCCCGGCTCGGTGCGCGACTTCCAGGCCTTCGCGCGCCAGACCGGCAACGAACTCCTCGAGCAGGACAGCGGCGCGACGGAGTTCGTGCACTACCTGCGACGCCGCTAGGGCGCAGCCCGCAGCGCGCGGCCGCGAGCGGGCAGGTTCAATCCAGGCAGGCCCTACAGGCTCAGCGCCTTGAGGTAGTCGCGGAAGCCTGGCCCGAGTTGCGGATGCTCCAAAGCCAATTCGACATTCGCCTGCAGGAAGCCTTCCTTGCTGCCGCAGTCGTAACGCCGACCCTCGTAGCGGTAGGCAAACACCTTCTCGCGGCGCAACAACCCGGCAATGCCGTCGGTGAGCTGGATCTCGCCGCCGACGCCGCGCTGCTGGTTGGCGATCTCGTGAAAGACCCCCGGGGTCAGGATGTAACGCCCGGCCACGCCCAAGCGCGACGGCGCATCGGCAGGCTTGGGTTTCTCGACGATGCGGTCGATGTTGACGAGTCGGTCGTTGACTGCCGTGCCCGCCACGATGCCGTAGCGCTGGGTCTGGTCGGCAGGCACTTCCTGCACTGCCAGCATCGACACGCGCCATTCCTTGAACTGCTCGACCATCTGCGACAACACCGGCGGGCTGCCGACCATCAGGTCGTCCGCCAGCAGCACGGCAAAGGGCTCGTTGCCGACCAGCTTCTGGCCGCAAAGCACGGCATGACCCAAACCGAGAGCCTGGGCCTGGCGCACGTAGATGCACTCCATGTCATCGGGCTTGACGCTGCGTACAACGTGCAGTAATTCCGCCTTACCCGCTTGTTCAAGGGCTACTTCCAACTCGAACGTCATGTCAAAGTGATCCTCGATGGGCCGCTTGTGCCGGCCCGTGACGAAGATCATCTCTCTGACGCCGGCGGCATACGCCTCTTCGACCGCATACTGAATCAGCGGTTTGTCGACCACCGGCAACATCTCCTTGGGCTGGGCCTTCGTGGCCGGCAGGAATCGGGTACCGAGGCCTGCAACGGGAAAGATCGCCTTTTTTATGTGCATTTGCTTACAATTAACGCGAGGGAGACAGGCAGATTCTTGCATGCAGTGCCATTGCGCTGGCTGTGAGAACCGCCTGAAGGGTTCATGGACGTCCTGATCGTAGAGCCGCTGGAGCCGGACGTCATGCAATGGCTGGGCGAGCGCCATGCCGTGCGCTACGCCCCTGAACTCGCCCGCGACCCGCGCGCCCTGCGCCAGGCGCTGTTCAATGTACGCGCCCTGATCATCCCGCCATCCGTGGCACTGGATGCGCAGGTGTTGCACTACGCACCGGTTCTGCGCGCCGTCGGCCGTCTCAGTTCGGGCGCCGAGAACATCGACATCGATGCCTGCGGCCGCGCTGGCGTCGAGGTCGTGCGCAGCGTCACGGCCAGCGCCGTGGCCGAGGCCGAGTTCATGGTGGGCGCCCTGCTGGCGATGTTGCGTCGGGTGCCGGTGGTCAACGCCGAGGGCCTGCTGGTCGGGCGCGAACTCGGTGGCGCAACCATCGGCCTGATCGGCATGGTGCCTGCCGCCCGCTCGCTGGCGCAGTTGCTCTCCGCCTTCGGCTCGCGCGTCGTCGGCTACGACCCTTCGGTGCACGCATCGGACAACGTCTGGAACCGCTGGCGTGTCGAACCGCTGCCGCTGCGCGAGTTGATGGAGCGGAGCGACGGCGTGTGCGTGCAGTTGGCTTACTTCACCCGCTATCAGGGGCTGATCGGCGAGCGCTTCCTGCCGTTCTGCAAGCCCAATCAGGTGATCGTCAGCATCGCCCACTCGAGCCTGTTCGACGAAGCCGCGCTGGCCGACGTGCTGGCCACCGGGCGCATGGCCGCAGCCTGGTTCGACAGCCTGGAGCCCGGCGCGATGGACCCGGGCCGACCCTTGCACGACATCGACACCCTGCAGATCACGCCGCGGGTGGCGGCCACCACGCGCGAATCACGCATCCGCAGCGCCTGGGCCGTGGCCCGGCGCATCGACGAAATCCTGACCGCCGGCAGCGCACCCAAGCGCGCCGAATTCAAGGCGACGGCGCCAGATGTTTCGCTTGATCTTCCAGCCGACGAAGCGTCTGGCTGAACTCGGCCAGACGCAAGCGCTCCTGCTCGACCACGGCCGCCGGCGCGCGCGCCACGAAACCCTGATTGCCGAGCTTGGCCTCGGCCTTCACCACCTCGCCTTGCAGGCGGGCAATTTCCTTGGCCAGTCGAGCTTGCTCCGCGGCCAGGTCGACCTGCACCTTGAGCGCGAAGCGGGCGTTGCCGTGCACCGCCACGGGCGCGTTCTGCGTGGCAGTGGCGAACGCCGCGTCGTCGGGCAGGCGCTCGATGTCGGACAGTTTGGCCAGGGCCTTGAGCAGCGGGCCCGCGGCATCGAAGAAAGCGGCCTCGCCGACGGCCAGCAGCGGCACCCGCTCGGCGGGTGACAGCGACATTTCGCTGCGCAAGTTGCGGCAGGCGCCCACCACGGCCTTCAGTTGCGCGACCCAGGCGTCGGCCTGGGCGTCGATGCGCTCGGGCTGCGCCACCGGGTAAGGCGCGCTGACGACGCCGCTGGCCGCGCCGGCCACCTTGCGCTGCGCCACGGGCGCCACGCGCTCCCACAGCTCGGCCGTGATGAAGGGCGTGAGCGGGTGCAGCAGCCGCAGCACGGTTTCCAGCACCCGGATCAGCGTGTGCCGCGCCGCGCGCTGCTGCGCCGCATCGCCGCCCTGAATCTGCACCTTGGCGATCTCGAGGTACCAGTCGCAGTACTCGTCCCAGACGAAGGCGTACAGCGCGTTGGCGACGTTGTCGAGCCGGTAGTCGGCAAAGCCCTGCGCCACGGCGGCCTCGACGCGCTGCAACTCGCCGACGATCCAGCGGTCGGCCGGCGAGAAGTCCAGAGAGCCGCCCTCGGCGGTGGCGGGTCCGCCGCCCGCCTGACTCACGCGCTCTTGCACAGCCTGCGGCGCCAAGCCGCAATCCTGACCCTCGCAGTTCATCAGCACGAAGCGGGTCGCGTTCCAGAGCTTGTTGCAGAAGTTGCGGTAGCCCTCGCAGCGCTGGGTGTCGAAGTTGATGCTGCGGCCCAGGCTCGCGTAACTTGCCATCGTGAAGCGCAGCGCGTCGGCGCCGTACGCCGGCATGCCGTTCGGAAACTCCTTCTTCACCCGCGCGGCCACCTTGGGCGCGGTCTCGGGGCGGCGCAGGCCCGTCGTCGACTTCTTGATCAGGGTGTCGAGGTCGACGCCCTGGATCAGGTCCACCGGGTCGAGCACGTTGCCCTCGCTCTTGCTCATCTTGTGGCCATGCGCGTCGTGCACCAGGCCGTGGATGTAGACATCCTTGAAGGGCACCTTGCCGGTGAAGTGCAGCGTCATCATGATCATCCGGGCGACCCAGAAGAAGATGATGTCGTAGCCGGTGATCAGCACGTTGGAGGGCAAGAACAGGTCTTGCTCGACGGTCTTGGCCGGCCAGCCAAGCGTGGAAAACGGGAACTGCGAGGCCGAGTACCAGGTATCGAGCACGTCTTCGTCGCGCTTCAACTCGCCGCTGTAGCCCGCCGCCTTGGCCTGGGCGCGGGCCTCGTCTTCACTGCGCGCCACGAACAGCTCGCCGCTGCTGCCGTACCAGGCCGGGATCTGGTGGCCCCACCAGAGCTGGCGCGAGATGCACCAGTCCTGGATGTTCTTCATCCACTGGTTCCAGGTGTTGACCCATTGCGGCGGCACGAAGCGCACGTCACCGCGATCGACCGCGGCCATGGCCCGGCCCGCAATCGACTCGCCGTCGCGGCCGGGCTTGGTCATGGCCATGAACCACTGATCGGTCAGCATCGGCTCGACGATCTGGCCGGTGCGCGCGCAGCGGGGCACCGTCAGCTTGTGCTTCTTCACCTCCACCAGCAGGCCCAGTGCTTCCAGATCGGCGACGACGCGTTTGCGCGCGACGAAGCGGTCCAGGCCGCGGTAGGGTTCCGGCGCGTTGTCGTTGATCGTCGCGTCCAGCGCCAGCACGCCGATCATCGGCAGACTGTGGCGTTGACCGACCGCATAGTCGTTGGCGTCGTGCGCTGGCGTGACCTTGACCACGCCGGTGCCGAAGGCGCGGTCGACGTAGTCGTCGGCAATCACGGGAATCGTGCGCCCGCACAGCGGCAGCGAGACGTGCTTGCCGACCAGCGCTGCGTAGCGTTCGTCATCGGGATGGACCATCACCGCGGTGTCGCCGAGCATGGTTTCCGGCCGCGTGGTCGCCACCACCAGCGAGCCCGAGCCGTCCGCCAACGGATAGCGAATATGCCAAAGGAAGCCGTCTTCCTCTTCGCTCTCGACTTCGAGGTCGGACACGGCAGAGCGCAATACCGGGTCCCAGCTCACCAGGCGCTTGCCGCGGTAGATCAGGCCTTCCTCGAACAGCCGCACGAAGGTTTCGTTGACGACGGCCGACTGCGTGGCGTCCATCGTGAAGTACTCTCGGCTCCAATCCACCGTGTCGCCGATGCGGCGCATCTGCCCGGTAATGGTGTTGCCGCTTTCCTGCTTCCAGTCCCAGATGCGGGCGACGAAATTCTTGCGCCCGATGTCGTGCCGGCTTTTGCCCTCGTCCTGGAGTTGGCGCTCGACGACGATCTGGGTGGCGATGCCGGCATGGTCGGTGCCCGGCAGCCACAGCGTGTTGAAGCCGCGCATGCGGTGGTAGCGCGTCAGCGCATCCATGATCGTGTGGTTGAAGCCGTGGCCCATGTGCAGCGTGCCCGTCACGTTGGGCGGCGGCAGCTGGATGCTGAACGAGGGCTTGGCGGCGTCGAGCGATGGCGCGAACAGGCCGGGCTCGGCCCAGCGGGCGGCCCAGTGCGCCTCGATGGCGGCAGGCTCGAAGGACTTGGCGAGTTCGGTCATGGCAACAGACAAAGGCAACACACGCCGACACAAAAAGTTGTCAACGCGCGCAGGGTCTCAGGGGTTTGACAGATTCTAGGTCGTGCTACCTTGGCACCGCCCCTTCCCGGAGACACCGATGACCCACCCATCCCGCCGCACCTGGCGCACCCTGGCCTGCGCCGTCCCGATGTTCCTGGCGGCCTGCGGCGGTGGCGGCAGTGACAGTGGTCCGCCGCCGCCGCTGACCTGCAGCACGGCCGGCCAGCAAGACTGGCTCCAGACCTATATGAACGACTGGTATTTCTGGTACGCCCTGAGCCCGAAGCCGTCGCCGGCCGGGTACAGCACCGTCGATGCCTACTTCGACGCCCTCATCTACCGCGGCGGCGGCCAGATCCCGGGCGCGACGGCCGGCACGTTGTGGCCCTCCGACCGCTACAGCGGTTTCCAGTCCACCGAGAGCTTCAACCGCTTCTTCGGTGACGGCCAGACCCTTGGCTACGGCGTCTCCGTCGCGGGCATCGAAGTCACCACGCCGACGCCTCAACCCGCGCAGCCGCTCTACGTGCGCTACATCGAACCCTTGTCGCCGGCCGCCACCGCCGGCATGGCGCGTGGTGACCGCGTGATCTCGATCAACGGCGTGGCGGCGTCCACGGTCATCAGCAACAACGACTTCAGCGCCCTGACGCCGAACGCCGCCGGCGACCGGCTCAACCTGGTGTTGCGCAGCCCTGCCGGCGCGGATCGCAACGTCGCACTCACTGCCGCCATCTATGGCCTGACGCCGCTGCAGAACAGCCAGATCCTGCAAACACCCAATGGCCGCTCGATCGGTTATGTCACGGTCAAGGACATGATCAGCCAGGTCGGCACGCCGCTGGCCAGCGCGTTCTCCAACTTCCGTGCGAACAGCGTGCAGGAGCTCGTGCTTGACCTGCGCTACAACGGTGGCGGCCTGGTCTCGGTCGGCGGCGACGTGGCTTCGTATGCTGCCGGCTCGCGCGGCAACGGCCAAGTGTTCGCGCGCCTGCTCTACAACGACAGGCGCAGCGACAACAACCAGGACTTCCGGTTCACCAACCCGAACAGCTGGACCGGCTTCTCCAAGGTCTATGTCCTGGTCGGCCCGCGCACTTGCTCGGCCAGCGAGCAGGTCATGAACGGCCTGCGCGGCGTGGGCGTGAACGTGGTGGCCGTCGGCGACACCACTTGCGGCAAGCCGGTCGGCTTCTTGCCGCAAAGCAACTCCTGCGGCACGACCTACAGCGTGGTCAACTTCGAAAGCGTCAATGCCCGCAACGAAGGCCGCTACTTCGACGGCTTCCAGGCCACCTGCGCCGTCGCCGAAGACTTCACCCGCCCGGTCGGCTCGACCACCGACCCGTTGCTGGTCGCCGCCGCCCATCATATGGATAACGGCGCCTGCCCGGCCGGCACCGCGCTGCGCGAGCAGCCCTTGTCGCGTCAGGCCGGACCGCGCGCACGCTACAGTGGCGCCGATGGCGGGGAGCGTACGGGAATGTCGGCGCGTTGATACAGCGCGCGTCGCGTTGTCGCCCTGTTTTGCGGCGCTGCCGATGGGGATGAACGATGCGTGAGGTGGATTTATTCGTGATTGGCGCCGGCTCGGGCGGCGTGCGCGCCGCGCGGGTGGCGGCGCAGCATGGCGCGCGAGTGGCGCTGGCGGAGGCCTACCGCGTGGGCGGCACCTGCGTCATCCGCGGGTGCGTACCGAAAAAGCTGATGGTGCTGGCTTCGCGTTTCGCCCAGGGCTATACCGACGGCCCGTCGTTCGGCTGGCACGCCGCCATGGCGCCACGCTTTTCCTGGCCCGACCTGATGGGCCGGGTGCGCGCCGAGGTGACACGCCTGGAGTCGCTGTACACCGCCAACCTGCTCAAGGCCGGTGTGACGCTTCACGCCGAGCGTGCCGTGCTCGACGATGCGCACACCGTGCGCCTGCTCGGCAGCGGCGAGCGTTTTCGCGCCGGCCGCATCCTCATCGCCACTGGCGCCACGCCGCAACTGGCGCCCGACATCGCCGGAGGGGAGCTGGCCTCGAGCTCCGACGACGTGTTCGACTGGCCCGAGCAACCGCGCCGTGTGGTGGTGCAGGGTGCCGGCTACATCGCGCTCGAATTCGCCTGTTTGCTGCGCCGCCTGGGCTCCGACGTCACCGTGGTGATGCGTGGCGAGCGCGTGTTGCGTGGCTTCGACGAGGACGTGCGTGGGCACCTGCAAACCCAGCTCGAAGGTCAGGGCCTGCGCTTCATTCCCGGCGCCGCGGTGGCTGAGATCGCCGCGCGGCGCGACGGTTTGACGGTCACGCTCGACGTCGGCCAGGTGCTCGACGCCAACGCGGTGCTGCGTGCCATCGGCCGTCTGCCGAACACGGCCGGCCTCGGCCTGGAGGCCGCGGGTGTGAAGCTCGACGCCGGCGGTGCGGTGGTGGTCGACGCGCACGGTCAGAGCGCGGTGCCGCACATCCATGCCGTGGGCGACGTGACGAACCGGGTGCAACTCACCCCGGCGGCGATTCGCGAGGGCCAGGCCTATGCCGACACGGTGTTCGGCGGTCGAGACAGTGCCGTGCACCCGCACCTCGGCGCCGTGGCACTGGTGCCTTGCGCCGTCTTCACCACGCCCGAGGTGGCTGCGGTCGGCCTGACGGAAGCCCAGGCGCTGACCCGCCATGCCGACATCGACATCTACAGCAGCCACTTCCGCGCCATGAAGGCGGCATTTGCCGGCAGCGAAGAGCGTACGCTGATGAAGCTGGTGGTGCAGCGTTCGACGGACCGTGTGCTGGGCTGCCACATCATCGGCGCCGAGGCGGCCGAGATGATCCAGCTGATCGGCGTGGCGCTCACCCTGGGGGCCACCAAGGCCAGCCTGGACGCGACGCTGGCAGTGCACCCGACCGCGGCGGAGGAGCTGGTGATCATGCGCACGCCCACCCGTCGGCATGGCGCGGTCGCAGCGTCCCGGCCCTGAGGTCCGGTCTGCAGGCTGCGCAGCCACGCGGCCTGCAGCGTCGGCCCCCTACATGAACAGGTGTTCGCCCGCGTTCTCGCCGCCGAGCACGACGTAGTTGACTTTCTTCAGATCCGACAACTGGGTGCCGCCGGCGTAGCTGATGGAGCTTTGCAGGTCTTCACGCATCTCGCGCAGGGTATCGGCCAAGGCGCCCTTGATGGGTTCCAGGATGCGTTTGCCCTCGACGTGCTTGTACTCGCCCTTGTTGAAGTCCGAGGCTGAGCCGTAGTACTCCTTGTACAGCTTCCCGTCGACCTCCACCGTCGCCCCCGGGCTCTCTTCGTGGCCTGCGAAAAGCGAGCCGACCATCACCATCGAGGCGCCGAAGCGCACGCTCTTGGCGATGTCGCCATGGTGGCGGATGCCGCCGTCGGCGACGATCGGCTTGGTGGCCACGCGCGCGCACCACTTGAGCGCCGAGAGTTGCCAGCCGCCCGTGCCAAAGCCGGTCTTGAGCTTGGTGATGCAGACCTTGCCCGGGCCGACGCCGACTTTGGTCGCGTCAGCGCCCCAGTTCTCGAGGTCGATCACCGCTTCCGGCGTGGCCACGTTGCCGGCGATCACGAAGGCCTGCGGCAGCTTCGCCTTGATGTGCTCGATCATCTGGCGCACGCTCTCGGCGTGGCCGTGCGCGATGTCGATGGTGATGTAGTCGGCGCCCAGGCCCTCGGCCGCCAGCCGGTCGATGGCGGCCTTGTCGGCGGACTTCACGCCGACACTGATCGAGACGAAGAGGTTCTTTTCGCGCATCGAGCGCGCAAAGGCCACGTTGTCGAGATCGAAGCGGTGCATCACGTAGAAGTGCTCGCCGCGCGCCAGCGTCTCGACGATCGGCTCGTCGATGACGGTTTTCATGTTGGCCGGCACCACTGGCAGCGTGAAGCGGCGCGGGCCGAAGGGCGCCGTCGTGTCGCACTCGGCGCGGCTCTCGACGCGGCACTTGCGCGGCAGCAGCAGGATGTTGTCGTAGTCGAAAATTTCCACAGTGCACCTCGGCGCGGGCAATAAAAAACCGGGCGCGACGAATGTCGGGCCCGGTAGCGCATTCTACGCGCCCGAGAGGCGCAGACCCGCTGCCTAGAATGCCCCGATGCCTGCCATTGACGACCCCCTGCTGCGCCACCTCAATCCGGAGCAGCTGGCGGCCGTCACGCTGCCGGCCGAGCCGGCACTGATCCTGGCCGGCGCGGGTTCGGGCAAGACGCGGGTGCTGACGACGCGTATCGCCTGGCTGCTCAACACCGGCCAGGTTTCTCCGGGTGGCTTGCTGGCGGTGACCTTCACCAACAAGGCCGCCAAGGAGATGCTCACGCGCCTGACCACGATGCTGCCGGTGAACGTACGCGGCATGTGGATCGGCACCTTCCACGGGCTGTGCAACCGCTTCCTGCGTGCGCACTGGAAGCTCGCCGGCCTGCCGCAGGGCTTTCAGATCCTGGACAGCGCCGATTCGCTGTCGGCCGTCAAGCGTGTCATCAAGGGGATGAAGCTGGACGAAGAGCGCTTCGTGCCCAAGCAGGTGTCCTACTTCATCGCCGGCAGCAAGGACGGCGGCCTGCGCCCGCGCGACATCGAGATCCGCGACGAGCAGACGCGCCAGCTGGCGCTGATCTACCAGGCCTACGAAGAGCAGTGCCAGCGCGAGGGCGTGGTCGACTTCGCCGAGCTGATGCTGCGCACGGTGGAACTGCTGCGCGACAACGACCCGCTGCGCGCGCATTACCAGCACCGCTTCCGCCATGTGCTGGTCGACGAGTTCCAGGACACCAACCGGCTGCAGTACCGCTGGCTGCAGATGTTTGCCCCGCCGGGCGCCCAGGATCAGAGCGTCTTCGCCGTCGGCGACGATGACCAGAGCATCTACGCCTTCCGCGGCGCGCGCGTCGGCAACATGGCCGACTTCGAGCGCGAGTACCGGGTCCAGCGCGTCATCAAGCTGGAAGAGAACTACCGCTCCTTCGGCAACATCCTGGACGCTGCCAACGGCCTGATCTCGCACAACGTGCACCGCCTGGGCAAGAACCTGCGTACCGAGGCCGGGCCGGGCGAGCCGGTGCGCGTGGTCGAAGTCACCAGCGACTATGCCGAGGCACAGTGGATGCTCGATGAAGCGCGCCAACTGCACCGCACCGGCACGCCGCGCTCCGAGATCGCCTTGCTCTACCGCAGCAATGCGCAGAGCCGGGTGCTCGAGAGTGCGCTGTTCAACGCCGGCATTCCCTATCGCGTGTACGGCGGGCTGCGCTTCTTCGAGCGCGCCGAGGTCAAGCATGCGCTGGCCTACCTGCGCCTGTTGGAGAACCCGAACGACGACACCAGCTTCCTGCGCGTGGTGAATTTCCCGGCGCGCGGCATTGGCGCGCGCACGCTGGAGCTGCTACAGGACGCGGCGCGCGCCAGCGGCCGCAGCCTGTACCAGAGCGTCGGCGCGGTGGCCGGCAAGGGCGGCGGCAACCTGACCGGCTTCAACGCCTTGATCGACGCGTTGCGAGACAGCACGCGCGGCCAGACCCTGCGCGAGATCATCGAAGCGATGCTGCAGCGCTCCGGCCTGATGGAGTTCTACCGCAGCGAGAAGGAGGGCCAGGACCGCATCGAGAACCTGGACGAACTGGTCAACGCGGCCGAGGCCTTCGTCACCCAGGAGGGTTTCGGCAAGGACGCAGTGGCCCTGCCGGTGGACGAGCAGGGCCCGGGCAGCATTGCCGGCAGCGCGGTGGCCTTGGTCGATGCGCTGACCCCCGACGCCGAAACCGGCGAGATCATGAGCCCGCTGGCCGCCTTCCTCACGCACGCGGCGCTGGAGGCGGGCGACAACCAGGCCCAGGCGGGCCAGGACGCCGTGCAGTTGATGACGGTGCACGCCGCCAAGGGCCTGGAGTTCGACGCGGTGTTCATCACGGGCCTGGAAGAAGGCCTGTTCCCGCACGAGAACTCGATGTCGGATCATGACGGCCTGGAAGAAGAGCGGCGCCTGATGTACGTGGCCATCACGCGTGCCCGAAAGCGCCTGTACCTGAGCTTTTCGCAGACGCGGATGCTGCACGGCCAGACGCGCTACCACGTCAAGAGCCGCTTCCTTGAGGAGCTGCCGGAAGAGACGCTGAAGTGGCTGACGCCGAAGAACGCCGGCTTCGGCTCGGGCTATGCCCGCGAGTACCAGAGCGCCTGGGCCCGCGGCAGTGGCCTGGGCAGCATGGTCGGCGCCGGCCGCGTCGAGGCGGCGCCGGCCCCGCCGGCCCCGCCGCCGCCGTTCGCGCCGCGCGCAGGCGCCACGCACGGCCTGCGTTCCGGCCAGAGCGTGTTCCACACCAAGTTCGGCGAAGGCGTCATCCTGACCATCGAGGGCCAGGGCGACGATGCGCGCGCCCAGGTCAACTTCGGCCGCCACGGCGCGAAGTGGCTGCAGCTGTCGATCGCCAAGCTGACGCCGGTGAGCTGAGGGCAGCGCTCGCCGGCGCCGCAGTGCGCCGGCCTTGTCACGTGGCTTTCATCCAGCTTGCGTAAGCTGGCCCGGTCTGGCGGGATGGCCCCGCTGTGCCCTTGGCGTGTTCGATGTCGGCTGTCGCGTTGTTTGTGTTGCTTTTGCTGGCCCCGCTGCTGGAGGAAACCGTTTTCCGACGCGGCGTTCACGCCTGGGCGCTGCGGCATCGGGGCACTGCAGCGCGGCGTTGGTGGGCCTGGCCCTCGCGGGTCAATTGGCTGGTCGCGCTGCTGTTTGCAGCAGCCCACTTGCTGCGCCTGCCACCCGTGCTCGCGCTGGCGGTAGTGGTGCCGGCTTTGGTGCTCGGCCAGGTGTACGAGATGACGGGCCGCCTCTGGCCCTGTGTGGCGGCGCATGCCGCCTTCAACCTGGTCTGGCTCGGCTTGAACGCCAGCCAGCCTGCCTGAGTGCTTTGCATGAACCCACGTTCCTGGCAGCGGTGGCCGCGCTTTGTTATCGGCGTGCTGGCCGTTTCGGCGGCTGGCACCGCCCAGGCACAAGACGCCAGCCGAGGGGCCCAGTGGTATCTGCAGCTGCCGGGTGAGGTCCCGAGTTGCGTCAGTTGCCACGGGCCGGACCCGACCCAGAACCGCAACAACATTCTGCGCGCCGCCAATCAACCTGCCACCTTGCTGCGTACTTTGAACACGGTGGGTGTGATGGGCTACCTTCGCGACTCGTTGAACGACGCGGCGATTGCCGACCTGGCCGCCTACCTGGCGCGGGTGGCCGTGGTCGCCGCGCCCGACGCCGCGGTGGCGCTCTGGCCGTCCACCGTCGAGTTCGGCAGCCTGCCGGTCGGCGCCGCCTCGCCCTTGCACAGCGTCTGGCTGCGAAACCTGGGCGGCGCTGCGCTGGACCTGGCGCGCCCGCAGTTGCTGGGCTCGGGTTTCACGCTCAGCGACGATTGCCCGGCCAGCCTGGCGCCGGGGGCGAGTTGCAGGCTCGCGCTGCGCGCCTCGACCGCTGCCGCAGGGCCGTCGGCGGCGACGCTGCAATTGGGCGCGTCTGCAGCTTGGTCGCCCCTGCTGCTGGGCGTGTCTGCGAGCGTCGTCTCCACCGCGGCAGGCCAGCTCTCGGCCAACGCGGCGCAGCTGGAGTTCGGCACGCTCGAAGCCGGCGCGCGTCTCACCCGCAGCATCACGCTCACCAGCCACGGCACAGCGCCGGTCACGCTCGGGGTTGCAACATTGACCGGACCGGGACGCGGCCCGTTCCAGTTCGACGGCGCTTGCCCGCCGGGCACCGTGCTGGCACCTGGCAGCCAGTGCGTGCTGCAGGTGACTTACGCACCGGCAGTGGCCGGCTCGGCGCAGGCCACGTTGCAGTGGCGCAGCGACGGTGTGAACCCGGGCACGGTGACGCTGGACGGGCGCGCGACAGCGGCCGCGGGGGTCGTGCCGCCGCCGAGCCCCGCACCGCCACCGAGCGCGTCGCCGGGCGGCGGCGGCTGCACGATCGGCCCGCCAGACCAGCTCGCCGACGTGAGCCACGCGGTGCTCCTGGCCCTGGCCCTGGCCGTGATGGTGTGGCGCCGACGTTGATCGGCCGGAGCCTTCATGACGGCGATATGACAGTCGCGCGACAGGGTCTTCAGCGGTCGTCACGTCGGTGTCATCGGCGAGCCAGACCATGTCCTCTGGCAATCACCCACCTGTTTTAACGAGGATCAAGATGAATCGACCGACGGACCTGCAACTGCACGCGACCAGCCACGACGATGACGCCGACCTGAACCCGTCGGACAACCCGAGCTTCATGGCCGTGCTCGACACGCGCTTGAGCCGCCGCGGCGTCCTGCGCGGCGGCATGGGCACGGCGGCGGCGGCTGTGCTGGGCGGTCTCGGCTTGAGCGCCTGCGGCGGGGGCGACGACGATGTCGCCGGCGCGCTGGAACCGGTGACGCGGCTCAGCTTCACCGCCGTCAGCAAGTCAGTGGCTGACGTGGTCGCCGTGCCTGCCGGCTACACCGCCAAGGTCTTGCTCGCCTTGGGCGACCCGCTGACGAGCGGTACCCCGGCCTACCTCAACAACGGCAGCGACACCGATTTCGACAACCGTGCGGGCGATCACCACGACGGCATGGAGTACTTCGGCCTGGCCACCAGCGGGGCGGCGCCGGATCCTGCCAACAACAATCGCGGCCTGCTGCTGATCAACCACGAGGCGCTGAGCCAGAACTACCTGCACCCGAATGGCGAGTCGCCCCGCCCGCGCCCGGCCGGCGAGAGCGACAAGGAGATCCCGGCGCACGGTGTCACCGTCGTCGAGGTGGCCAGGAGCAACGGTGAGTTCGCCTACGTGCGCAACTCGGCCTTGAACCGGCGTGTGACACCGCTGACGCCGATGGAGATGTCGGGCCCGGCACGCGACAACGCTTTGCTGCGCACCAAGTACTCGCCAACAGGCCGCTTTGTGCGCGGCACCATCAACAACTGCGGCAGCGGCCGCACACCCTGGGGCACGTACCTGGCCCCGGAGGAGAACTGGGCCGGCTACTTCACCCGCAGCTCGACCGACAACGCGGCGCGCACGGCCGCTGGCGATGCCAAGAGCGTCACGTCGTTGAACCGCAACGGTCGCTCGCAAGGCGCCGCCAGCCGCCATGGCTGGGAGACTTCGGGGCCGGACGACAAGTACCAGCGTTGGATCATCAGCCTGCTCGGCGCCGCCGCGGCCAACGACTATCGCAACGAGCTCAACACCTACGGCTACAACGTCGAGATCGACCCCTACGACCGCGGCGCCCTGATCAAGAAGCGCTCGGCGATGGGCCGCTTCGCGCATGAGAGTTCAGCCTACCCGAAGCCCGTGGTCGGCAAGCCACTGGTGTATTACATGGGCGACGATTCGCGCGGCGAGTACATCTACAAGTACGTCAGCAACGCCACCTGGCTGGCCGCTGACGCCACTGCGGCCGACCGCATCGCCACCGGGGACAAGTACCTCGACGACGGCAAACTTTATGTCGCCAGGTTCACCGCCGATGGCTCGGGCAGCTGGATCGAGTTGTCGATCACCAACACCGCCATTTCCGGATACGCCCCCTACGTCTTCGCTGACCAGGCCGACGTTTGCGTCAACAGCCGCCTGGCCGCCGACGCGGTCGGTGCGACCAAGATGGACCGCCCGGAGTGGTGCGCGGTGCATCCGACCAACGGCGAGGTCTACTTCACGCTGACGAACAACAGCAACCGCAAGGTCGAGCCCACGGGCACGCAGCAGGCTCTGGACGCCGCCAACCCGCGCGCCTACAGCGACAGCTTCGCTGGCGGCCCGGCGGGCCCCCCGGGCAACGTCAATGGCCACATTATCCGCATGGCCGAGACCGGCGCCGAACCCGCCGCCACCACCTTTAGCTGGGATGTCTACCTGTTCGGCGCACAGGCCGACGCCAGCCCGAGCATGGTCAACCTGTCGAGCCTGACGAGTGACCAGGACTTCTCCAGCCCCGACGGCCTCTGGTTCAGCCAGACCACGGGCCTGTGCTGGATCCAGACCGACGATGGCTCCTTCACCGACGTGACCAATTGCATGATGCTGGCAGCAGTGCCGGGGCGCCTCGGCGACGGCGCCAGCACCACGCTCAACTACACCCGGGGCGACGGCAGCACCCTGGCCGTCACCACGCGCGTGGGCGCCAAGCCGACCGCCGACACGCTGCGCCGCTTCCTGGTCGGGCCGGTCGATTGCGAGATCACCGGCATCACGGAAACGCCGGACGGTCAGACACTGTTCGTCAACATCCAGCACCCGGGCGAGGCGATCAGCGCGGCCACGGTGGCTGCCGGCGGTCCGTTCGTCAGCAACTGGCCCGGCAACACCGGCTACGGCGCAGGTGGCGCGACGGCACGGCCGCGCTCGGCGACGATCGTGATCACCAAGAACGGTGGCGGTCGAGTGGGCAGCTGAACCGGTCCCGACCGGCCCCGGCGTTACTCCGGGGCCGGGATGGCCTCGAGTTGCGCCTCGGCGGCGCCGAAGCAGCCCTCGTAGGTGAACAGCAGCGAGACGTAGAACGCCGTCGAGAACATCAGGCCGGCGGGCACCGCCGCCAAGGTGACCAACTGCGGCGCGCCGATCAGGGCGAACAGGCTGCCGGCGGCGACGGCGAAGCCCAGCACGGTCACCGTCCAGGCCAGGCCATAGACCAGGAAGGCGCCGCGGTTGCGCCAGCACGCCACGGTACTGGAGAACAGCGACTGGGCGATGCCCTGGCCCTGCCACCAGACCAGCGGCGGCGCGTGCCAGAACGGGATCGACAGCAGCGCGGTACCGCCCACGCGCAGCAGCAAGCCTTGCAACAGGCCGTCGTCGGCCAGCAGCGTGTCGAGCTGCTTTTGCTGGGCCGCGTCGCGCGTCGAGGCCATCAACAGCTGCAGCTTCTCGAAGGCACCGCCATCGATGGCGTCGCTGGCCAGCATCACCAGGGCCGTGGCCCCGGCATACAGGCCGCACAGCTTGAGCAGCTGGGTGCGCCGCGTGGCAGCCGTCGGGTTGCCGGCGCGCAAGGGTTCGATCAGCTGGCCGACGTGGACCGGCCCGTCGCTGAGTGCTGAGCGCGACGCAATCATGAAGCCCAGGCCGAGCAGGGGCAGGGCCATCAGCAGCAGTACCGGGCCGAGGTAGGGCAGTACCAGCAGCAGCAGGGCCGCGAACAGGAAGAGCGCGAACAGCGCCGTGAAGGCCAGGGGCTTCTTCAGGAACAGCGCGAAGCTGCGGCTGACCCAGGTGGCGCCGTCGCGCGCGCTGGCGTTGAGGATGCGAAGGCTCATGTCAGGTAGGGGTGCCGAGAGGCAGGGTGTCGGGGTGCCAGGGCTGGGCGATGCGCGCTCGCAGCACGCGTTCGAAGTGGCCTGGATCATGCGCCTTGAGCAGCGCAGCGTCGCGCGGCAGGTGCAGATCCCACAGCCGCGAGAGCCAGAAGCGCAAGGCCGCAGCGCGCAGCAGGGCCGGCAGCAGGCGCTGTTCAGTCGAAGTCAACGGGCGCACGCCGGCGTAGGCTGCGACGAAGGCCTGGGCCCGGTCGTCTGCCATCGCACCGCTGGACAGGTCGATGCACCAGTCGTTCAGGCACACCGCGATGTCGAAGAGGAAGGTGTCGACGCCGGCGAAGTAGAAGTCGAAGAAGCCACACAGGCGCTCGTGGCCGCGACTGCTCTGGCCCGAGCGTTCGCCACCCGGCTCGAACATCACGTTGTCGCGGAACAGATCGGCATGGATCGGCCCGCGCGGCAGGCTGCCGTAGGCCGCTGACTGGCCCAGCTGCTGCTGAAACGCCAGCTCGCTGAGCAGCAGCGTCTGCTGCTCAGGGCTGACATGCGGCAGCACCTGGGGCACGGTCTCGGTCCACCAGGCCAGGCCGCGCAGGTTGGGTTGCTGCAAAGGCAGTTCGCGCCCGGCCTCGTGCATGCGCGCCAGCATGGCCCCGACCTGCGCGCAATGGTCGGCATCGGGCGCCAGTTGGTGGCCCCCCGGCAGGCGGTCGACCAGGGCGGCGGGCTTGCCTTTGAGGCGGTGCAGGATCGCGCCGCTGGCATCGGCCTGCGGCATCGGCACCGGGATGCCGCGCTGCGCCAGGTGGCGCATCAGCTCGAGGTAGAAGGGCAACTGCTCGAAGTTCAGGCGCTCGAACAAGGTCAGCACCCAGTGCCGCGCGCTGCCCTTGTCGAGCGTGTCGAGAAAGAAGTTGCTGTTCTCGATGCCCGCCTGGATGCCGCGCAGATCGGTCAATCGGCCGACCGACAGGCGCGCCACCAGGGAACTTGCCTCGTCGGCCGAGACTTCGGTGAAGACCGCCACGAATCAGAAGCGAAAGATGTTCCAGACCCGCTGACCGGCGGCGCCCTTGCTGGCGCCCCGGCCTTGCGAGGGGTCGCGGCCGCCCGGCGTCGGCAGGACTTCGTACTCGGCCGCATGCTTGGGCTTGACCACCAGGCGGGTGTCGAGGCCGCGCACGCGCAGTTCTTCGATGCGCACGCTGTCGTCCTCGATCACCGTGCGCTGCACATTGGGTTCTGTGGGTGCGCGCCCCTGGGCTGCGGCGGCGCCACACACCAGAAGCAGCAGGGTCGGCACGAGCGGCGTTTGCATGCGCTGATTCTAACGAGGCTGGGCATCGCTGGCCCGGTGCGCCAGCGCGACAATCGCCGCATGAGCCAAACCGCCGCCCTGCCTGTGCTCCTGCTCGTCGACGGCTCGAGCTACCTCTACCGCGCCTACCACGCGATGCCCAACCTGACGGCGCCCGACGGCTTTCCGACCGGCGCGATCCACGGGATCATCGCCATGCTGAAGAAGCTGCGCGCCGACATCGGCGCCGAGCACGCGGCGTGCGTCTTCGATGCCAAGGGCAGGACTTTCCGCGACGACTGGTATCCGGCCTACAAGGCCACGCGCTCGCCCATGCCGGACGACCTGCGGCGCCAGATCGAGCCGATCCACGAGGTTGTGCGGCTGCTCGGCTGGCCGGTGCTCGAGCTGCCGGGCATCGAGGCCGACGACGCCATCGGCACCCTGGCCAGGCGCGCTGCCCAGAGCGGTCACCGGGTGGTCATCTCCACTGGCGACAAGGACCTGGCGCAACTCGTCAACCCGCGCGTGTCCCTCATCAACACCATGAGCAACGAGGCGCTGGATGAGGCGGGTGTGGCGGCCAAGTTCGGCGTGCCGCCGGAGCGCATCGTCGACTACCTGGCCTTGGTCGGCGACACGGTCGACAACGTGCCGGGCGTCGACAAGGTCGGACCCAAGACGGCGGTGAAGTGGCTGGCTGAGCATGGCTCGCTGGACGGCGTGGTGGCTGCCGCCGACAAGATCGGCGGCGCGGTGGGCGAGAACCTGCGCCGCGCGCTCGACTGGTTGCCGATGGCCAGGAAGCTGGTCACCGTGGTCACCGATTGCGATCTCTCGGCGCAAGTGCCGGGCTGGCCGTCGCTCGATGCGCTGGCCTTGGCCGAGGTCGACCGTGCGGCGCTGCTCGAGTTCTACAACCGCTATGGCTTTCGTGCCTTCAAGCGCGAGCTGGAGCCTGCGCCCGGCCCCGAGCCGACCCCTGAACCCGCCGCATCCGCAGCCCCGAGGCCCGCCAGCCCGACGCTGGCGCGCAGCTACGAAACCATCCTGACCCAGGAACGCCTGGACCATTGGCTGGAGACACTGCGCGCGGCGCCGCTGGTGGCCCTGGACACCGAGACCACCTCGCTCGACGCGATGGCCGCACGCATCGTCGGCATCTCCTTCGCCGTCGTGCCGGGCGAGGCGGCCTATGTGCCCCTGGCCCACAACTATGGCGACGCCCCGGCGCAGTTGCCGCTCGAGGCCGTGCTGGCGCAGATGCGGCCCTGGCTGGAAGACGCGGCCGCGGCCAAGGTCGGCCAGCACGTCAAGTACGACAGCCATGTGCTGGCCAACCACGGCATCGCCGTGCGCGGCTTTCGCCACGACACCCTGCTGCAGAGCTATGTGCTCGAGGCCCACCTGCCGCACAGTCTGGAAAAGCTCGCCGGGCGCCACCTCGGGCGCAAGGGCCTGAGCTATGAAGACCTGTGCGGCAAGGGCGTGAACCAGATCCCGTTCGCCCAGGTGGAGGTGACGCGCGCCGCCGAGTACTCCGGCGAGGACAGCGAGATGACGCTGGCCGTGCACCAGACCCTGTGGCCCCAACTCGAGGCCGAGCCGGCGCTGCGCTTCGTCTACGAGCAGATCGAGATGCCGACCAGCGCGTTGCTGATGCGCGTCGAGCGCCACGGCGTGTTGATCGACGCAGGCCTGCTGGCGCGCCAGAGCCGCGAACTCGGCGAACGCATGCTGGCGCTCGAGCAGGAAGCCTATGGGTTGGCCGGCCAGCCCTTCAACCTCGGCAGCCCGAAGCAGATCGGCGAGATCTTGTTCACCAAGCTCGGTCTGCCGGTGAAGAAGAAGACCGCCAGCGGCGCGCCATCGACCGACGAGGAGGTACTGGCCGAACTGGCCGCCGACTACCCACTGCCGGCCAAGATCCTCGAGCACCGCAGCTTTGCCAAGTTGAAGGGCACCTACACCGACAAGCTGCCGCTGATGGTCAACGCCCAGACCGGGCGCGTGCACACCAGCTATGCGCAGGCGGTGGCGGTGACGGGGCGCCTGTCGAGCAACGACCCCAACTTGCAGAACATCCCCATCCGCACGCCGGAGGGCCGCCGTGTGCGCGAGGCTTTCATCGCCCCGCCGGGGCATGTGATCGCCAGCGCCGACTACTCGCAGATCGAGTTGCGCATCATGGCCCACATCTCCGGCGACGAAGGCCTGACGCGGGCCTTCCTGCAAGGGCTGGATGTGCACAAGACGACGGCCAGCGAAGTCTTCAACGTGACGCTGGCCGACGTGAGCAGCGAGCAGCGGCGCTACGCCAAAACGATCAACTTCGGCCTCATCTACGGCATGGGCGCCTTCGGCCTGTCGCAGGCCCTGGGCATCGAGCAGAAGGCGGCCAAGGACTACATCGAGCGCTACTTCGCGCGCTTTGCCGGCGTCAAGCGCTACATGGACCAGACCAAGGCGCGCGCCGCCGAGCTCGGTTATGTCGAGACTTTCTTTGGCCGCCGCATTTACCTGCCGGAGATCAAGGGCGGCAGCGGCCCGCGCCGCGCCGGCGCCGAGCGCCAGGCCATCAACGCGCCGATGCAGGGCACCGCGGCCGACCTCATCAAGTTGGCCATGATTGCGGTGCAGGGCGCGATCGACGCGCAGGGGCGCGCCACCCGCATCGTGATGCAGGTCCACGACGAGCTGGTGTTCGAGGTGCCCGAGACCGAGGTCGAGTGGGTCACGGCAGCAGTGCCCGCGCTGATGGCGGGCGTGGCGCAGTTCAGCGTGCCGCTGCTGGCCGAGGTGGGGGTCGGCGCAAACTGGGACCAGGCGCACTGAGCGCCCCAAGGCCGGCCGGGGCCGGCCGTCCGCGCGGGGATCAAGGAAAGTGGCAAAGCCACATTTCCTTGAGAGCAGCGTGACCGGCGCGCGACATGTCACGGTGCCGACACGCGCGCGCCACGCCGCCGTCATGGGCGCCTGCGAGCCTATGGGTCCATGCAAGCCGACGCAACGCATGTGCCGCCGCAGGACCAGCTCGACCCTGAAGCCAGGCTGAGCCTGCGCACCGTCTGGATCTCCGACCTGCACCTGGGCACCCCGGGCTGCCAGGCCCAGGCGCTGCTGCATTTCCTCAGGCATGTCGAGTGCGAGACCCTGTTCCTGGTCGGCGACATCATCGACGGCTGGCAGTTGCGCCGCAACTGGTACTGGCCGCAGGCACACAACGATGTGGTGCAAAAACTCCTGCGCAAGGCGCGCAAGGGCACGCGCGTGATCTTCGTGCCGGGCAACCACGACGAGTTCGCGCGCCGCTACATCGACCACAACTTCGGCGGCGTCGATGTCGTCGACGAATGGATCCACACCACCGCCGACGGCCGCCGCCTGTGGGTCACCCATGGCGACCTGTACGACGGCGTGATCCAGTGCGCCAAGTGGCTGGCCTATGTCGGCGATAGTGCCTACGAGATGACGCTCAAGGTCAACCGCTGGCTGAACGCGCTGCGGGCACGCCTGGGCCTGCCCTACTGGAGCCTGTCCAGGGTGCTCAAGCAAAAGGTCAAGCGCGCGGTGAGCTACATCGGTGAGTTCGAGACCGCCGTGGCGCGCGAGGCGCTCAAGCGCGGCGTTCAGGGCGTCGTCTGCGGCCACATTCACCATGCCGAGTTGCGCGAGATCGAGGGCGTGCTGTATGCCAACGACGGCGACTGGGTGGAGAGTCTGACGGCCCTGGTCGAACATGCCGACGGACGGCTCGAGATCCTCGATTGGTCGGGCCGCGTCGGCCTGGCCGCCGCCCACGACGCCGCCGTCGCGCCGGTGGCGGCAGTGCCGCAGCGACGGCCCGCGCCGAGCTTGCCCGTGCCGGTGGCCGCGCGCCAGGCGGCCGGAAGCGTGTTTTGAGGATCGCCCTGGTCACCGACGCCTGGTTGCCGCAGGTCAACGGCGTGGTGACGACGCTGGTGGAGCTGGTCAACGGCCTGCGTGCGCGCGGGCACGAGGTTCACCTGATCGAGCCCTCGGTGCACCGCCGTTTCGCCTGCCCAGGCTACCGCGAGATGGAACTGGCCTGGCGCCCCGGCAAGCGCGTGGCCGAGCAGCTCGACGCGCTCTTGCCCGACGCGGTGCACATCGCCACCGAAGGCCCGGTCGGAGGCGCCGCGCGCGCCCACTGCCTGCGCCGCGGATGGCGCTTCACGACCGCGTTTCACACCCGCTTCCCGGAGATCCTGGCGCACGCGTTGCACCTGCCCGTGGCCTGGAGCTATGCCTGGTTCCGTCGCTTTCACGCACCTTCAGCAGCCGTCATGGTGCCTTCGGCCGGCATGTTCGGGATTCTGCGTAGCCACCGATTTGCCAATCTACGCCCGTGGTCACATGGCGTCGACCTCGCCTTGTTCGCCCCGGTGGTCGGCGCCGATCTCGATCTGCCGCGGCCCGTGTGGTTGTATGTCGGCCGCCTGTCGTATGAGAAGAACCTTGCTGCCTTTCTCGATCTGGACCTGCCCGGCTCCAAAGTCGTCTACGGCAGCGGGCCCTTGCTGGAGCGCTTGCAGCGGGCCCATCCGGCCGTGCACTGGCGCGGCATCGTGCCGCGCAGCGAGCTGCCGCGCATCTACAGCGCAGCCGACGTCTTCGTGTTTCCCGGCCGCAGCGAGACCTTCGGCCTGGTGATGCTCGAAGCCATGGCCTGCGGTACGCCGGTGGCGGCCTACCCGGTGGCGGGGCCGAATGACGTGGTCGGGCGCTCGCGCGGCGGCGTGCTCAAGGACGATTTGCGCGAGGCGGCGCTCGAAGCGCTCGGCCTGGCGCGGGCCGGTGCGCTGGAGCGGGCTCGGCACTTCGACTGGCAGCGCGTGTGTGACGAGTTCGAGCAGGGCCTGGTGCGCGCCGGCGTTGTCACGTATTTGTCGCAAAAGCTTCATAAACTCGGTTCATGACTGACAACCGCGTTGCCGGCGACCTGGCCAGCCTGGTCCCGGTGACCTTGGCGTCGAGCCCCAGCCTGCTCAACCGCGAGCAGGCCATCCTGGCCTTCAACCAGCGAGTGCTGGCCCAGGCCGAGCGCGCCGACGTGCCGCTGCTGGAGCGCCTGCGCTACGTCACCATCGTGTCGTCCAACCTAGACGAGTTCTTCGAGGTGCGGTTTGCCGACTACCTCGAAGCGGTGCGCGCCTCCGACGACCCGGCCTCGCGCCGCGACATGGACGAGTTGGCGGCCAGTGCCCACCAGCTGATCGACGAGCAGTACGCCCTGTTCAACGAGCGCGTGATGCCGGCGTTGGCCGCGGCCGGCCTGGTCATCATCAACCACGCCCAGCGCAATGCGGTGCAACGCCGCTGGGTGGCCCGTTTCTTCGAAAGCCAGGTGCGGCCCTTGCTGGTTCCCGTCGGGCTGGACCCGGCCCACCCCTTCCCGCTGGTGGCCAACAAGAGCCTGAACTTCATCGTCCGCCTGGGCGGGCGCGATGCGTTCGGGCGCGAGAACCGCATCGCCATCGTCAAGGTTCCGCGCGCCCTGCCGCGCGTGATGCGCCTGCCCGACGGCTTGTGCCAGCCGGGCCAGCAGGGTTTCGTGCTGCTCTCCAGCGTGATCCGGGCCCATCTCGAATCGCTCTTCCCGGGGCGCAAGGTCGAGGCGTTCTCGCAGTTCCGCGTCACCCGCGACTCCGACCTCGAAGTCGATGAAGACGATCTCACCAACCTGCGCCAGGCCTTGCGCTCGGGGCTGACGACGCGCCACTTCGGCCAGGCCATCCGCCTCGAGGTGGTCAGCACCTGTCCGCACGAGCTGTCGCAGTTGCTGCTCGAGCAGTTCAGCCTGCCCGAAGCGGCGCTGTACCGCGTCAACGGTCCCGTCAACCTGGTGCGCCTGGCCCAGCTGATCGACAGCGCCAGCACCGACCCGGGCGCGGTGGCGGCCGGCCGGCCCGCCTTGCACTTCACACCCCACGAGCCCTCGTGGCCGCAGGGTCGGCTGGCGCGCGGCGAATCCATTTTTGCGCGCCTGGCCACCCAGGGCGATGTGTTGCTGCACCACCCCTTCGAGAGTTTCGAGCCGGTGGTGGCCTTCCTGCGCGAGGCGGTCCACGACCCCGACGTGCTGGCCATCAAGCAGACGGTCTACCGCACCGGCGCCGAAAGCGTGCTGATGGAGCTGCTGATCGAGGCGGCACGTCGCGGCAAGGAAGTGATGGCGGTCGTCGAACTCAAGGCGCGCTTCGACGAAGAGGCCAACATCAACTGGGCCGAGCGGCTCGAGGCCGTCGGCGCCCAGGTGGTCTACGGCATCGTCGGCCTGAAGACGCATGCCAAGCTGCTGCTGGTGACCCGGCGCGAGGGTGCCCGCCTGCGCCGCTACGCTCACCTCTCCACCGGCAACTACAACCCGCGCACGGCCCGGCTGTACACCGATGTCGGCTACCTGACGGCGAACGCCGAGATCGCCGCCGACGCCGACGCGGTATTCCAGCAACTTGCCAGCCTGACCAAGACCAAGGCGCCGCGCCAGTTGCTCACAGCGCCCTTTGTGCTGCACCCGCGCATGGTGGCCACGGTCGCGCGCGTGGCGGCCGCGGCGCGCGCCGGCCGGCCGGCGCGCGTCGTGCTCAAGCTCAACGCGCTGACCGATCCGGCCTTGATTCGGGCCCTGCTCAGTGCCGGCCAGGCCGGCGCGCGCATCGATCTGATCGTGCGTGGCGCCTGCTTGCTCGCCCCCGGGGTGGTGGGGGTCAGCGACAACATCCGCGTGCGCTCCATCGTCGGCCGCTTCCTCGAACACACCCGCGTGCTGTACTTCCGCTGGGGCCCGGCCGAGGCCGACGAGGCGCTCTACCTGTCCAGCGCCGACTGGATGAGCCGCAACATGTTCCGCCGCATCGAGGTTGCCTGGCCGCTGCACGACGCCCGCCTGCGCCAGCGCGTGATCGACGAGTGCCTGGTGCCCTACCTGCACGACGGCCTCGACGCCTGGACCCAGCAACCCGACGGCAGCTACCGCCGCGTCGGCGATACCGGCCGGAGCGCCCAGCAGGCCCTGATGAACTTGTACGGTCCGCACGGTCCGTGACGCGCGAACGGGCAGCGCGATGGACCTGATCTTGTGGCGCCATGCCGAGGCGATCGACCCCGAAGACGGCAGCCCCGACCTGGACCGTGCCCTGACCGCACGCGGCGAGCGCCAGGCCGCGCGCATGGCCCACTGGCTCAACCAGCACTTGCCGGCCACCACGCGCATACTCGCCAGCCCGGCGCGGCGTTGTCAGCAGACGGCCCTGGCCCTGGAGCGCAAGTTCAAGACCGTTGCTGACTTGGCCACCGACGGCACCGCGCCCGGCTTGTTGACCACCGTGCGCTGGCCCGATGCCAAGGAACCCGTGCTGGTGATCGGCCACCAGCCCACCCTGGGCTTGGTCGCGGCCTACCTGCTGGCCGGTGTGGCCCAGTCCTGGAGCGTGAAGAAGGGCGCCGTGTGGTGGCTGCGGCGACGTGACCGTGCCGGCGACGACCAGACCGTGCTGGTCACGGTGCGCGGGCCGGAGAACGTCTAGAGTTTGATGTGGCCGCGCCAGATGTCGCGGTACATCGCCCAGTCGCCGATGAAGCTGTACAGCGGGTGCTTGAACGTGGCCGGCCGGTTCTTCTCGAAGACAACGTGGCCGATCCAGGCAAAGCCATAGCCGCAGAGCAGGGCGTAGGCGATGTACTGCAGGCGCCCGGTGGCCAGCAACATCGCCAGGCAGACGAGCGCCAGCGTCAAGCCGACGAAGTGCAGGCGCCGGCAGGTTGGGTTGCGGTGCTCGCCGAGATAGAACGGGTAGAACTCGGCGAAGCTCGCGAATGCCTTCGGCTCAGTCGAGGGTGTCATCGTCGAGATCTCAGCTGAGGGCCTTGCGCAGCGCATTCAACACGCCATCGGGGCACTCCTGCATCAGGAAATGTCCGGCGGGCACGGTGTGCACGGTGGCCTTCAGTGCCTCGGCGACGGCCGCGGCGCTTTTGGGCAGCGTCATCTGGTCGGCGCTGCCGAGAACCAGCGCCGCCGGGCAGCGCACGCTGGCGGCGGCTTCGAGGCCGTGGGTGTAGGCGTTGCAGGCCGCGAAGTCGTTGTGAAACAGCAGCGGGTCGCGGCCGTGCGCGAACACCTGGCGCATCAAGGCGCGGGCACCTCCACGCAACCATACGCCGGGGCCGGGGTACGAGGGCTTGGCGGCCAGGGTCGAGAACGAGTACATCACCACGCGGTCGATCGCTGCGAACACGTCGGTCTTGCCGAGGTCGAGAAGCACGGCCGGCACCGGCATCGGCACCGCGCTGCCGAGCATCACCAGCCGCGTGATGCGCTGCGGCGCGCGCGACGCGGCTTCGAGTGCAGCCAGCGAGCCCAGGCTGTGGCCGGCCAGCGCGGCCTGTCCGACACCCGCAGCGTCGAGCAAGGCCAGCAGCCAGTCGGCCATGGCTTCGACGCTGGCCAACGCCGGGCCTGCGCTGCGCATATGACCGGGCAGGTCGGGCGCCAGCACGGCCCAACCGTGGTGCGCGAACCAGCGCGCCAGCAGGGTGAAGTTGCCGTGGTCACTCATCGCGCCGTGCAGGAACACGACGCAGGGCAGGGCGGGGTCGAAGGGCTTGCCGCCGGTGTAGGCGTAGGCCTCGCGGCCGTGCACGGTCAACTTCATACGGCCTTCTCCGCCGCCTTCAATGCGTGCTTCAGGTCTTCGATCAAGTCGGCCGCGTCTTCCAGGCCGATCGACAGCCGGATCGTGCCCGGCCCGATGCCGGCCGAGGCCAGCGCCGCATCGTCCATACGGAAGTGCGTGGTCGAGGCCGGGTGGATCACCAGCGAGCGGCAGTCGCCGACATTGGCCAAGTGCGAGAACAGCTTGAGTGCTTCGATGAAGGCCACGCCTTGCTGGCGCGAGCCCTTCAAGTCGAAGCTGAAGACCGCGCCCGCGCCTTTGGGCAGCAGGCGCTGGGCCAACGCATGGCTCGGGTGGCCTTCGAGTTCGGGGTAGCCGACGCCCGCGACCATCGGGTGCGCGACCAGGAAGCTCACCACCTTGCGCGTGTTCTCGACATGCCGCGCCATGCGCAGCGGCAGCGTCTCGATGCCCTGCAGCATCAGCCACGCGGTGTGCGGGCTCATGCAGGCGCCGAAATCACGCAGGCCTTCGCGGCGGGCGCGCAGCAGGAAGGCGCCTTCGCTGGATTCCTCGGCGAAGACCATGCCGTGAAAGCCGGCGTAGGGCTGGTTCAATTCGGGCAAGCGCGGGGCCTGGCTCCAATCGAAGCGGCCGCCGTCCACCAGCACGCCACCGACCACGGTGCCGTGGCCGCAGAGGAATTTGGTGGCGGAGTGGAAGATCAGGTCGGCGCCGTGCTCGAACGGCCGCATCAGGTAGGGCGTGGTGAAAGTGGAATCGACCAGCAGCGGCACGCCGGCGTCGTGCGCGATCGTCGAGACCGTGGGGATGTCGAGCACGTCCAGGCCGGGGTTGCCGAGGGTTTCACCGAACAGCAGTTTGGTGTCGGGCCGGATGGCCGCGCGCCAGCCGTCGATGTCGCCGGGCTTGACGAAGGTGGTGGCGATGCCGTAGCGCGCCAGCGTGTAGGCCAGCAGGTTGTGCGAGCCGCCGTACAGCGCCGAGCTCGCCACGATGTGCGAGCCGGCACCCGCCAGCGTGGTGATGGCCAGGTGCAGTGCGGCCTGGCCGCTGGCCGTGGCAATCGACCCCAGGCCGCCCTCGAGCGCGGCCATGCGCTCCTCGAACACGGCATTCGTCGGATTGCTGATGCGGCTGTAGACATGCCCCGAACGCTCGAGGTTGAACAGCGACGCGGCCTGCTCGCTGGACTCGAAGACGAAGGACGTGGTCAGGTAGATCGGCACCGCCCGAGCGCCCGTGGCCGGGTCGGGTGCCGCCCCCGCGTGCAGCGCCAGGGTGTCGAAGCCGGGGTCGGAAGGGCCTGCCATCGGGCGTGTCCTCATGCAAACAGGGTGTCGATGGCCGGCATTGTGTGCTATGTTTTTCGCGTCCCCAGCCACGTAGGAGCGGCCATGAAAGTCAGCGACATCCTGCTCGTCAAGGGCGGCACGCTCTTCACGATTTCACCCGAAGAACCCCTCGCCAGCGCCCTCAAGACCATGGCCGATCTCGACATCGGCTCGCTGGTGGTGATGAGCCACGGCGACATGGTGGGCATGCTCACCTTCCGCGAAGTGATCCAGGCCGTGGTGCGCAACGGCGGCGCGATCGGCGCGACGGTGGTGCGCTCCGTGATGGACGACTTCCCTCTCACCTGCACGCCCGAGACCGAACTCGACGAAGTGCGCCGCATGATGCTGCAACGCCATGCCCGCTACCTGCCGGTGATGAACCAGCGCACGCTGATGGGCGTGATCTCGTTCTACGACGTGGCCAAGGCCGTCGTCGATTCGCAAGACTTCGAGAACCGCATGCTCAAGGCCTACATCCGCGACTGGCCGGTCGAGGAGGCGGAGGAATCGAAGGGCGGTTAGTTAGTGGCTCGTGGTGTGCTCGCCTCGGCGCCGCCAAAGCCGCGCCCGGCGAGCCACCGGCAGCGATTCGATGCGGCGGCCTTCGGCAAGCCAGATTGCAGGCACGTTCGTTTCTGTTGAAGGCGTCGTCGACTTCGCGCCCAGACCGGACGGATACAGCCGCGACGCGCCGCCGTTGCAGCTTCATCGTCTGCTGTGTAGACTCTCAAGGAAGGAGCTACACACATGGCCACGAATCTAGCCCTTGACCAAGATCTGCTCGACCGGGCCTTCCGAGTAAGCGGTGAGCCGACGAAGAAGGCTGCCGTAACTCGAGCGCTGCAGGAGTTCATCGCCAGGCGTGAGCAGCGACGAGTCGCGGAGTTGTTTGGCAAGCTCGATTGGGACTCAGCCTTCGACTACAAGGCGGAGCGCGCACGCAAGCCATGAGTCTGCTCGTTGACACGAGTGTATGGTCGCTTGCGTTTCGCCGTGATACTGAGGCTGCATCGCCTGAAGTCAGCGCACTTCGGCACGCTCTTGAGGGAGCCGACCAAGTCTTTACGACAGGCCTGGTGTTGCAAGAACTTCTTCAAGGTTTTGCAGGACCAAAGGCACGCAGTCAGCTGATCGAGAAGTTCGGCGCGCTTGGCTTCATACAACCGGACCGGGAAGACCATGTTGAAGCTGCCGAAGTCCGCAACACTTGTCGTCGGCGTGGGGTCCAAATTGGAACAATTGACGCAATGTTGATCCAACTCTGCCTTAAAAATGACCTTGTCCTGCTCAGCACTGACAACGACTTCCGCTCTGCGTCTAAGCACATCAAGTTTCGGCTGTGGCGAGTACTGTGATGGCTGGCGCGCAACGTACGGTCCTCGCGGCGGGCAACCGGTGAAGGCTGGCAAGCACGATGGAGTGCTTTGCTGCGAGAGTGCTTCACCAAGCCGCTGCGCAAAGCGCCGCGATGCAACCGAGCCCTTCGGCCGATCGGATTTGGGCGCTGCGTCAGGGGTGTGTGTTGGCTCGGTTGCAGCCTCCGCAGGCGACAGGCAGTCGCTGAGAAGCGGCCGTTCGCAGTTGCCCCGGTTCAGGCAACACAGGGGCTGTGGACAGGGGCGCCATGGATCGGGTACCGGGTCCGACGCCCGCATGCCAACTGTCACAATCGCCGCACAGCCAATCGCTACGAGAAACCATGTCCGGCTCCACCTTCGGCCACCTGTTTTGCGTCACCAACTTCGGCGAGAGCCATGGCCCGGCAATCGGTTGCGTGATCGATGGGTGCCCGCCGGGCATGCGCTTGAGCGAGGCCGACATCCAGCCCGATCTGGACCGCCGCCGCCCCGGCACCAGCCGGCATGTCACGCAGCGCAGCGAGGCCGACGCGGTGCAGATCCTGTCGGGTGTGTACGAAGGTCTGACGACGGGCACTCCGATCGCGCTGCTGATCCAGAACACGGATCAGCGCAGCAAGGACTACGGCAACCTGCTCGACACCTTCCGCCCCGGCCATGCCGATTACACCTACTGGCACAAGTACGGCCTGCGCGATCCGCGCGGCGGCGGGCGCGCGTCGGCGCGACTGACCGCGCCGATGGTGGCTGCCGGCGCGGTGGCGAAGAAGTGGCTGCATGAAAAACACGGCACGCTGATCAGCGCCTGGATGGCGGCGCTGGGCGACGTCGAGATTCCGTTCGAGAGCTTGGCCGAGATCCCGAACAACCCCTTCTTCGCGCCCAATGCCGGCATCGTGCCGCAGTTGGAGGCCACCATGGACGCGCTGCGCAAGTCGGGCGACTCGGTCGGCGCGCGCATCGAAGTGCTGGCGCAGAGCGTGCCCGTGGGCCTGGGCGAGCCGCTCTTCGACAAGCTCGACGCCGACATCGCCTACGCCATGATGGGCATCAACGCCGTCAAGGGTGTGGAGATCGGCGACGGCTTCAAGGTCGTGGCGCAACGCGGCAGCCAGCATGGCGACGAGTTGAGCCCCGCAGGTTTTCGCAGCAACCACTCGGGCGGCGTGCTCGGCGGCATCTCCACCGGGCAGGATCTGCGCGTGGCGATTGCCATCAAGCCGACCAGCTCGATCCGCTTGCCACGGGCCTCGATCGACCGCGCCGGCGCGCCGACCACGGTGGAGACCCATGGCCGCCACGACCCCTGCGTCGGCATCCGCGCCGCGCCGATCGCCGAGGCCATGCTGGCGCTGGTGCTGATGGACCACGCGTTGCGCCAGCGTGCGCAGTGCGCTGACGTGACGCTGGCCACGCCCCCCATCCCCGGCAGCGCGCCGTGAGCCGCGGCAAACCAGCAGCCTGCGCGCCGCTGGTGGCGGGGCCGCTGGGCTCGCTGGTGCCCTTCGGTGCGCTCAGCTTCGCGTACCACGCGTCGATCGGGCTGTTCAACCCTTACGCCCCGCTGTGGTTCCAGTCGCTCGGCTTTTCCACGCTGGCCATCGGCGCGATCGCCTCTCTGCAGTCCTGGACCCGGGTGGTGCTGCCCTACGGCTGGAGCTGGCTGGGTGACCACTGGCAGCGCGGCGCGCGGCGCGTCGAGCTGCTGCGCGTGGCCACGGTCCTGCTGCTGCTGGCCACGCTGGGTCTGCTGGTCGTGCGCGATGTGTTGGCGGTGACCGTGGTGGTGGTGCTGGTCTTCATGGCCAACGGCGCCGTGGTGCCGCTGTCGGAGGCCGCGCTGGCGCAGCGGCTGACGGGCGCCAAGGGTTTCGATGTCGGCCGCTACGGCCGCGTGCGGGTCTGGGGTTCGATCGGTTTCATCATCGCCGTCACGCTCTTCGGCCTGCTGCTGCAACGCACCGGCATCGATGCCTTGCCCGCCTGGCTGGTGCTGGTGGCGGCCTTGCTGCTGCTGGCAACGTGGCGCCTGCCACGCCAGGAAGGCAGGCCCGAGCCCGAGCCGATCGTCGACGCGGGCCTGAGCATCTGGCAGGTGGTCAGCCAGCCGGTGGTGGCCTGGTTCTTCGCTGGCGTGTTCTTCGCCGTGCTGGCCCACACCGCGCTGTATGTCTTCTTCTCGCTATATCTCGACGCGCTCGGCTATTCCAAGAGTGCGGTCGGTGCCCTGTGGGCCGTGGCTGTGGCCGTCGAGATCGTCTTCTTCTGGACCCAGGGCCGCTGGTTCACACGCTGGAGCCCGTACGCCTGGCTGCTGGCGGCGGCGCTGGCAACGCTGCTGCGCTTCACGGCCATGGCCACGTTGGGCGGCTCCTGGCCCTTGCTGGTGTTGACGCAGTGCCTGCACGGGCTGACCTTCGCCGCCCATCACGCGGCCTGCACCAGCCTGATCGACCGCCATTTCACCGGGCCGCTGCGCGGCCGTGGCCAGGCGCTGTACACCGCTCTGGGTTACGGCCTGTCGGGCGTGGTCGGCGGCGTGGCCGGCGGCGCCATCAGCCAGCGTTGGGGCTTCGAGGCGGTGTTCGGTGCTGCTGCCTTGATGGCGCTGGCGGCGAGCGGCTGCTGCTGGCGCAGCCAGGTGCTCGCGGCGCGGCCGAGCTGAGCTTCGGGCCGGCGATCTGCCCGGCGATCTGGCCGGCGTTGCGGTCGCATTTCGAGCGATCGACTGCGCCGGGCCGCAGCACCATGCGCGGTGTCACCCAGCTTTCGTGAGGTTGCCCATCCTGGCGCCTGCGGTCCTGGGTGAATCGGGAGTGGCTTCGATGAACACGATGACAGTGGGGCTGGACGTAGCACGGGCCAAGGATGCGGCGGCCCTCGGCACCGATTTCTTCCGCTATCACGGCATCTGGTCGCCCGGCGTGCGCCTGTTTCGCAACCTGCGCTTCATGACCAAGGCGCTGATCGTCTCGATCTCGTTTGCGACACCACTCGCCCTGGTGGGCTACCACTGGTTCACGGCGCAGGCCGACGCGATTGCGTTCTCGGCCAAGGAGCGCCTGGGCGTCGAGTATGCACAGGCGGCGGTGGCCTTGATGCCGCTGGCCAAGACACAACGTCGCCTGGCCTTGGCGGGGCCTGGCGCGGACGCGGCCAGCCTGGCGGCGGTGCAGTCCGAGCTGGCTGCAGCGCGCAAGGCGCTCGAGTCGATGCACACCCGCCTGGGCGCCGAACTCGGCACCGACACGGCCTACAAGGCCATGCTGGCTGCGGGCGCCGCGGTAGCGCCGCCGTCGAACGATGTGGAGCAGGTCTTCGCCACCCACACGGCCTACGTCATGTCGATGATTGCGCTGGTCACCGCCGCCGCGGACGGCTCGAACCTGACCCTCGACCCCGACCTCGACACCTACTATTTGATGGACGCTGCCCTCGGCTCCATCCCGACAATGGCCGAGATGACCGGGCGCATGCACGGGCTGGGCAGTGCTGCGGTTGCGGCGGGCAAAGCCACGCCTGCCGTCGCTCGTCAGCTCAGCGTCGCCGAAGCCTTGGGCGATGAGTTCGCTACCCGTCTGCAGACGGCAGCCGCCAAGGTGCTGGCGCAACACCCCCAGTTGGCCAAGCAGATCGACCCCAGCGCCCCGATCGCGGCCATGCAAAAGATGCACGAGCTGGTGGCCCAGGCATCCGACGCTGGCGCCATCCAGGCCAGTGGCAACATCGCCGTGAGTGGCTTCTTTGCCCTGCAGAAGTCCACAGCCAACGAGCTCGACAGACTGCTGCAAGAGCGCATCAGCGGCCTGCAGACGCGGCGCAATACCGTTGCCGGGGTGATCGCCGTGTTCCTTTTGGTCGGTGCCTACCTGTTCTACAGCTTTGCCTTGGTTGTCAACGGCGGCCTGCAGCAGATGCGCAGGCACATCGAGCGCATTGCCGGGGGCGACATGACGCAGGAACCCAGCTTCTGGGGCACCGACGAAGTCGGCGACCTGCTGGCCTGCCTCAGCGATATGCGGGCGCAACTGGCCAGCACTATCGGCACGATCCGCAACGCCGCCGCTGAAGTGGCGACGGCCAGCGCCGAGCTTTCGGCGGGCACCGATGACCTGGCGCGGCGCACCGAAGAGACGGCGGCCAACCTGGAGCGCAGCGCTTCGGCGATGGAGCAGATGCAGTCGGCGGTGCGCCACACGGCCGACACCACCAAGCAGGTCGCGCAATTGGCCTCCGACAACGCCACCGTGGCCGGCCAGGGCGGCCAGATCATCGGCCAGGCCGTGACCACGATGCAGGACATCCAGGCCTCGTCGCGCAAGGTGGCAGACATCATCGGTGTCATCGACGGCATCGCCTTCCAGACCAACATCCTGGCCCTCAACGCCGCCGTCGAGGCCGCGCGTGCCGGCGAACAAGGCAAGGGCTTTGCCGTGGTGGCCGCCGAAGTGCGCAGCCTGGCCCAGCGCAGTGCTGCCGCGGCGCGCGAGATCAAGGGTCTGATCGACAGCAGCGTGCTCAAGACCGAGAGCGGCGCCAAGGTCGTGGCCCAGGCTGGCAACACGATGCAGTCGATCGTCGTGGCGGTGCAACGCATCAACGCCCTGCTGGGCGAGGTCACGATCGCCTCGGAACAGCAAACCCAGGGCATCAGCGATGTCAACGCCACCGTGTCGCAGCTCGACAAGTCGACGCAGCAGAACGCGGCCCTGGTCGAGCAGGCGTCTGCGGCGGCGCAATCGATGAACCAGCAGGCCAATACGCTGTCGGCGGTGGTGGCGCACTTCAATCTGCCGCAGCCGGCTTGACGCGATGGCGAAGGCCGCCACGCTCAAACGAATCGCGGTCGCCGACCTGCGTCTGGGGATGTACCTCGAGCGCTTCGAGGGCGCTTGGATCAATCATCCTTTCTGGCGCGTGGGCTTCGTCTTCGATGAGCCGCAGGACGTGCAGGCCGCACAAGCCAGCGCTGTGCACGCGTGCTGGATCGATCTCGCCAAGGGCCTGGATGTCGTGTCTGCGGCCCTGCCCGTTAAAGGAGGGCCCGGCCGATCGATGCCGACCTCGGCGCCGGCGGGTCTGTCCGCAGCGCCGCCGCGGCCTGTGGCAGCGACCCCACTGGCCGATGAGCTCGACCGCGCCGCGGCGCTGTGCCGCCGTTCGCACGCTGCCGTGACCACCATGTTCGCCGAAGCCCGCATGGGTCAGGCGCTCGATGCCGAACAGTGCCAGGCCCTGGTGCAGGAGATCTCCGAGTCCGTTGCGCGCAATCCCGGGGCCCTCATCAGCCTGGCGCGGCTGAAGACCGCCGACGACTACACCTACATGCACTCGGTGGCGGTGTGTGCCTTGATGGTTTCGCTCGGCCGCAGCCTCAACCTGGACGACGCCGCCTGCCGTGAGGCCGGCCTGGCCGGCCTGTTGCACGACATGGGCAAGGCGCTGATACCGCCCGAGGTGCTGAACAAGCCCGACAAGCTGACTGCCGACGAGTTCGCGGTCGTGCGCACCCACCCCGAGCTCGGCTGGGAGCTGCTGCGCAAAGGCCAGGCGGTGAGCGAGACGGTGCTCGACGTCTGCCTGCACCACCACGAGCGGATCGACGGCGCCGGCTACCCCCAGCGACTGGCCGGCGAGCAGATCAGCCTGATGGCGCGCATGGGTGCGGTCTGTGACGTCTACGACGCCATCACCTCGAACCGGCCCTACAAGGCTGGCTGGGACCCGGCGGACTCGATGGCCCGCATGGCCACTTGGCAGGGTCACTTCGATCCGGCCGTGTTTGCCGCCTTCGTCAAGAGTCTGGGTATCTACCCGACCGGCTCCCTGGTGCGCCTGGTCTCCGGCAAGCTGGCGGTGGTGGTGGAACAGAACCCGCAGTCGCTGACCCTGCCGACGGTCAAGGTGTTCTTCTCGACCAAGGCCAACCTGCCGCTGCCGGTGCAATTGATCGACCTGACCCAAAGCAGCGAACGCATCGCTGCGCGCGAGCCGCGCCAGGACTGGAACTTTCCGCAGATCGAGGGCCTGTGGGCGGGGGATGCCGTCGGCAGCTGAAGCCGCGGTACGCTGCGGGTCTCACGCGCGGATCCGCCATGACACCTACCGTTCCCGCCCCGGACCCCCAGGCCTTCCTGCGCACGCTGTACGCCGCTGCGGTGGCGCGTGCGATGCCGCGCGCGGTGATGGCGCCCCATCTGCCGGCGCCGCCGCGCGGCCGTACGGTCGTCATTGGCGGCGGCAAGGCCAGCGGTGCGATGGCCGCGGCGCTGGACGCGCTGTGGCCGCCCGAGGCGGCGCTGAGCGGCCTGGTGCTGACACGCTACCAGCACACGCCGCCGGCCTATGCCGCGCAGCCTGGCCGCATCCGGGTGCTCGAGGCGGCGCACCCGGTGCCCGACGAAGCCGGGCGCCGCGGCGCGCTGGCCATGCTCGAGACGGTGCGCGGCCTGAGCGCCGATGACCTGGTGATCGCGCTGGTGTCGGGCGGTGGTTCGGCCCTGCTCTCGCTGCCCGCCGCGGGCCTGAGCTTCGAAGACAAGCAACAGGTCAACCGCGCGCTGCTGATCAGCGGCGCGTCGATCGACGAGATGAACTGCGTGCGCAAACACCTGTCCGCCATCAAGGGCGGGCGCCTGGGCGCCGCCTGCGCGCCGGCCGCGGTGCTCACGCTGCTGATCTCCGACGTGCCTGGCGACGCGCCCGAAGTCATCGCCAGCGGCCCGACCCTGCCGGATCCGACCACCTGTGCCGAGGCCCTGGCGATCATCGACCGCTACCGCATTGCGCTGCCGGCGGTGGCGCGCGCAGGCTTGGAGAGTGCTGCCTACGAATCGCCCAAACCTGGCGATGCGCAGTTCACGGGCCACCGTGTTCGCATGCTCGCCACGCCGCAGCAAAGCCTCGAGGCGGCCGCCGCCGTGGCACGCCAGGCCGGCATCGCAGCCTACATCCTGTCCGACGAGATCGAGGGCGAGTCGCGCGAAGTCGGCAAGGTCCACGCTGCGCTGGCCCGTGCGGTGGCGCGGCGCGGCGCGCCGTTTGCCAGGCCCTGCGTGATCCTGTCGGGCGGCGAGACGACGGTCACGGTCAAACACAAAGGCGGGCGTGGCGGCCGTGCGACCGAGTTCCTGCTCGGCTGCGCCATCGCGCTGCAGGGCGAGCCCGGGGTCCACGTGCTGGCCGCTGACACCGACGGCATCGACGGCATCGAGGACAACGCCGGTGCACTCGTCGGCCCCGACACCCTGGCGCGTGCCGCGGTCCAGGGCCTCAAGGCGGCCGACTTCCTTGACCGCAATGACGCCTACAACTTCTTTGCACCGCTCGGCGACCTGGTGGTCACCGGGCCGACCTTCACCAACGTCAACGACTTCCGGGCGCTGTTGATCGTCTAGCCGGCTGAAGGATCGCCGGCGGGCCCGTCGAGCACCAGTTCGAGCACGCCGCTGCGGACCCAGGCCTGGGCTTCCTGCCGCAGCAGATATAGGGTGCGCGGGTGGCTGGCCGCCCATTCGGGCGAGAAGTGCAGGCGCGCGCCCTGTGGGCTGCGCTCGAGCCGCAGCGCAGCACTGTCGACCGCGCCGCGGGCGTGGCACTTGATGACGGCCAGGCGCAAGGCCAGCACCTGCAGTGCGAAGGCGGGTTGGCTGAGTGCGGCTTCGATCTTGCGCAGGCCGCCGCGTTGGCCCAGGACCATGCTGGCCAGGTGACGCTGCTGACTTTGCGAGAAGCCGGCCGCGTCGATGTGGCCGAGCAGGTAGGCGCTGTGGCGGTGGTGGTCGTGGTGCGAGACCATCATGCCGATCTCGTGCAGGTCACAGGCCCAGCCCAGTTCGCGGTCGCTCTCGCGGTGGATGCTGGCGTCGGCGGCCTCGTTGATGGCCACGCCGGCGTACAGCGCCAGGGCGATGCGGCGCACGCGGGCGGCCTGCGGCGTGTCGACCGCGAAACGGCGCTGCAGGCCGCGCACCGAGGCGTCGCGGATGTCGCCGCCGGCGCGCTGGCTGCCGTGGCGCAGCGCGGCGTGGCGTTCATGCAGGTCGATGATCACGCCCTGGCGCAGGGCGCCGCGCGCCGGCTGCAAGGCCTGGATGCCGAACTGCGCCACCAAGGTGTACAGCAACGCCAGGCCACCGGCCAACACGGCGCGGCGCTCGTCTTTCAGGCCCGGCAACTCGAGACGGTCGAAGTGTCCGGCGCGCACGCAGCGCTCGATCAGCCAGCGCAGCCCGGCCGGGGTGATGACACCGCCGTCGACCGCATTGGCGGCCAGTACCTGCGAGATGGCGCTGACGGTGCCGGACGAGCCGAGGGCTTCGTGCCAATGCTGCGGCGCGAACGGCTGCAGCGCCTCTTCGAGTTCGGCGCCGGCGGCCACCTGAGCGGCGCGGAAGGCGGCGGCTGTCAGGCGGCCGTCACCGAAGTGCTGCATGGTCAGGCTGACGCAGCCCACGGCAAAGGACTCGGTCTGCAGCGGCAGATTGCCGCGGCCGAGGATCATCTCGGTCGAGCGGCCACCGATGTCGATCACCAGGCGCGGCACCTCGCTCGGTTGCAAGTGGGCCACGCCGCTGTAGATCAGGCGCGCCTCTTCGCGGCCGGAGATGACCTCGATCGGGTGCCCGAGCGCGGCCTGCGCGCGCAGCAGGAAGGCGTCGCGGTTCTTCGCCTCGCGCAGGGTCTGCGTGGCCACCGCGCGCACCTGGGCCGGGCTCAGCGCGGCGCGGTCTTCGCCGCCGGCCAGTTGCTCGGCAAAGCGCCGCAGGCAGGCCAGGCCACGCTCGCTGGCCTCGTCTGTCAGGAGGCCATTCACGTCGAGGCCGGCACCCAGGCGCACGCTCTCCTTCAGGTAATACACGCGCCGGTAGCGGCCGCCATGCAGTTGCCCAATCTCGAGCCGGAAGCTGTTGGAGCCCATGTCGATGGCGGCAAGCGGGGCGTCGGCGGGCGGCAGGGCAATCGGCATGGCTGGCATTGTGCGGTCTGCCGCGGGCGGGCGGGCCGCTGCCGCCGAGCGGGTGGGATCCTAGAATCCCGGCTCGCAGCTGCCGAGCCCGCCATGTCCAAAACCGATGCCCCCGACCGCCCGCCGCTCGACCACGGCCGCCGCGATTTCGTGCGCGCCGGCCTGGGCAGCAGCTTTGCCGCTGCGGTGTTGCCGGTCTCGGCGCAGACGCTGGTCAAGACCGACAGTGCCGGCCTGACGGTGGGCGAGGTCAACGTCAAGGTCGGCGAGCTCAGCCTGCCGGTCTACCGCGCCATGCCCAGCGGCGGCAAGAACCTGCCGGTGCTGCTGGTGGTGAGCGAGATTTTCGGCGTCCACGAGTACATTGCCGATGTGGCGCGGCGCTTTGCACGCCGGGGCTATCTGGCGCTGGCGCCTGAGCTGTTCGTGCGCCAGGGCGACCCGGGCAGCTACGGCGAGATCGGCAAACTGCTCAGCGAGGTCGTCAACCAGGCGCGCGATGCGCAGGTGATGGCCGATCTCGACGCCTGCGTCGGCTGGGCCCAGGCCAACGGCGGCGACACGCGCAAGCTCGGCATCACCGGCTTTTGCTGGGGCGGCCGCATCGTCTGGATGTACGCCGCGCACAACCCGGCACTGGCCGCGGGTGTGGCCTGGTATGGCCCGCTGGCGCGGGCCTATGCGGCTGGCGACCGCACGGCCATCGAGGTCGCACCGCGCATCAAGGCGCCGATGCTCGGCCTGTACGGCGCTGACGACAGCGGCATCCCGAACACCAGCGTCGAGCAGATGCGCGCGGCCCTGACGTCGGCCGGCAACAACCGCTCCGAGATCGTGCTCTACCCGGGCACGCCGCACGCCTTCCACGCCGACTACCGGCCGAGCTACCGCCAAACCGAAGCCGAGGACGGCTGGCGCCGCTGCCTGGCCTGGTTCAAGACACACGGCGTGGCATGACGCTCGGCTACATCCTGTTGGCCACCTTCGCCGGGGGGCTGGTGTCCGTGCTGATTGCGGCCGCATTGACGGTGCATGTGCTCGGCCGGCTGGTCAAGAGCCTGGTCAGCCTGTCCGCCGGGCTGCTGCTCGGCACCGCGCTGTTGCTGATCCTGCCCGAAGCGTTCGAGGGGGCGGCCTCGCCGCACCCGCTGTTCGCCACCTTGCTGCTCGGCCTGCTGTTCTTCTTCCTGCTCGAGAAGGCCGAGCTTTACCGACACGCCCACCACCATGAGGGCGACGACCCGCACCACGATCATCACCACGGCTTCGATGCCGAGCAGGCCGGCCGCGGTGGCTGGAGCGTGCTGGTCGGCGACAGCATCCACAATTTCTGCGACGGCATCATCATCGCCGCGGCCTTCCTGGCCGACACGCAGCTGGGTGTCGTGACCGCCCTGGCCATCATCGCCCACGAGATTCCGCAGGAGGTGGGTGACTACGTGGTGCTGCTCAACGCCGGGTTTTCGCGTGCCCGCGCGCTGGTCTACAACGCCCTCTCCGGCATGGCCGCAGTGCTCGGCGGCGTGGTCGGCTACTTCATCGTCGGGCCCTGGGAGGCCTTGTTTCCCTACTTGCTGGTGGTGGCCGCCAGCAGCTTCATCTATGTCTCGGTGGCCGCCCTGTTGCCGCAGCTGCAGCGGCGCCTGCCGCTGCGCGACACGCTGGCCCAGGTCGCATGGATCGCCGGCGGGCTCGGGCTGGCCTTCCTGATGCAGTCACTGCACCAGCACTGAACTGCGCGCTGGCCGCGCGGGCCTACTTCACCACCAGGACCGGGACTGTGCTGTGCGTGAGCACGCGCGAGGTCTCGCTGCCGAGCAGCAGGGCGGCCACGCCACGGCGGCCGTGCGAGGCCATCACGATCAGGTCGCATTGCTGCGCCTTGGCGTGGTCGAGGATGGCCTCCCAGGCGTGCAGGGCTTCCACGGTGTGCCCGGCGCAGGTCACACCGGCGGCAGCGCCGGCATCGACAACGCCCTTCACGCGCGCGGCGGCAATGCGCTCCTGGGCGTCGTAGAACTCTTGCGGCGGCACCGGCTGCATCTCCGAAATCGCGCTGTAGGGGAAGGGCTCTTTCACGCTGATGGCGTAGACCTCGGCGCCATGCACCTTGGCCAGCGCCAGGGCGGTCTGCACGGCGGTGTCGGTGATGGCCGAGCCGTCGGTCGGAACGAGGATGCGTTTGAACATGGGAGCCTCCAGGGGTGCATGTCACTGTGCCTGCGCCAGCTTAGGCCGCGCTTGCGCAATGTCAAGCTGCTGGCGTGCCTGCTTGCCTGCGCATCACCCCGCGGCCTGCGCTCGCGCCGGGTCGGCCGACCACTCGCTCCAGGAGCCGGGGTAGAGCTGGCTGTCGCCCAGTTCGGCGTGGGCCAGCGCCAGCAGGTTGTGGCACGCCGTCACGCCGGAGCCGCACTGCTGCACGACTTCGCACGCAGGGTGGCTGGCCAGCAGGGGCAGCCACTCGGCGCGCAGGGCGGCCGGCGACTTGAAGCGGCCGTCGGGCGCCAGGTTGTCCTTGAAGAAGCGGTTGCGCGCGCCGGGAATGTGGCCGGCCGCGCGGTCGAGAGGCTCGACCTCGCCGCGAAAGCGTTCGCCGGCGCGGGCATCGATCAAGGGCGTCCGCCCGAGGCGCGTTTGCAGGGCGCCGGCTTCGATGACCGCCATCGCAGCCGGCTGTTGGGGGTACGGCGCCGCAGCCAGCAGCGCTGGCACCTCGGTGGTCAGGGCGCCACCGGCTTCGCGCCAGGCGGCGGGGCCGCCGTCGAGCACGGCCACATCGTCGTGGCCCATCCAGCGCAACAGCCACCAGGCGCGCGATGCGTAAGGTCCGCCTTGGGCGTCGTAGCAGACCACGGCGCTGCGCGGCGTGACGCCGAGTTGGCCCAGCCGCACGGCCAGGGCCGCGCGCTCGGGCAGCGGGTGGCGACCTAGAAAGCGGCCTGTGGCGTCATGCCGGGTGCCGGCCAGATCGCGGTCGAGGTGCAGGTACTGCGCCCCCGGCAAGTGGCCCGCGCGCCAGTTGCGCTCCCCGGCGTCGGTGTCGGCCAGGTCGAAGCCGCAATCGAACAGCAAGGGCGGCGCGGCGTCAAGCACTCGGGCCATCAAGTCGGCGGCGGTGATCAGGGTCTTCATGTCGGATGGGGGGGTGAGCGTGTGTCGGGATTGTCGGGCTGCTGGCGGCTGCGCAACAGGGTCGCGACCAGGCCGGCGATGACGATCAGGGTCATCCCGGCCAGGGCCATCCAGGTCACGGCGTCGTCGAACAGCAGCACCCCGAAGATGAAGGAGAACACGATGCCGAGATACTGCAAGGCAGCGTTGGTCAGCGTGCGCCCGATCCGGTAGGCGCGCGTCATCATCACCTGCGCCGTGGTGGCGAGCAAGCCGATCGCCAGCAAGAGGCTCACGCCGCGCAGGCTGTGCCCGTGCACGCCTTGCAGCGCCATCCACAAGCCGCCGATCACCAGGCCACCGAGCGAGAAGTAGAAGACGATGCGCAGCTCGGGCTCGCCGGCCCGGCCCAGGGCAGTGACTTGCAGGTAGGCCATCGCCGCGATCAGGCCCGACACGAGCCCTGCCAGGCCATGCCACAACTGCTGCTGCTCGAAAGTCGGGCGCAAGACGAAAGCCACGCCGGCAAAGCCGGTCAGCACGGCGGCCACCAGGCGGCCATCGACGCGGGCGGCACCGAGCAGGACGGTGCCACCGATCAGGAACAGAGCCATCCAGACGGAGGACATGTAGTTCAGCGTCACCGCAGTGGCCAGCGGCAGGCCGCCGATGGCGTAGAACCACAGCGTCAGCGAGATCACGCCGCTGGCGCAGCGCCAGAAATGCATGCCCGGCACGGCGGTGCGCAACGAAGTGCCGCGCACCCGCGCCAGCGCGACGACATAGAGGGCGCCGACAAGGCTGCGGTAGAACACCAACTCGCCCGCGCTGTACTGTGTGGAAGCCCACTTGACGCAGACCGCCATCATCGAGAACAGCAGGGCTGCACCGAGCATCAGCCATGGCGCCGCAGGGCCGCGCGGACGCATCACCTCACCTTCCTCGCCGAGCACGGCAAACGACCCTGCTGTGGCCACGAAGGGGCCACCGCGCAGCCTGGGCTCGGGCCTTGCCCGGAGGGGCCGGGTGCTGCGGCACGGCGAGAGCTCGACTGCGCAGGGGGCACCCCGCCATCACAACGCTATCTGGCGCCGATACCACTCGTGGAAGTGCTGCATGCCGTCTTCCATCGGGCTCTGGTAAGGCCCGGCGTCGTCGTCGCCGCGTTCCATCAGGGCCTGGCGGCCGGCATCCATGCGCAGCGCGATCTCGTCGTCCTCGATGCAGGTCTCCAGGTAGGCGGCCTGTTGCGCCTGCACGTACTCGCGCTCGAAGGCGGCAATCTCCTCCGGATAGAAGAACTCGACCACGTTGAGGGTCTTGCGCGGGCCCTTCGGAATCAGGGTCGAGACCACCAGCACGTTCGGGTACCACTCGACCATCACTCCAGGGTAGTAGGTCAGCCAGACCGCGCCGTGGCGCGGCGGGGTGCCTTTCTGGTAGCGCAGCACGGCGTCCTGCCACTGGCGGTAGACCGGCGAGCCGGCCTTGCCCAGGGCCTCGCCGCCAGACTGGGCCACGCCGACCGTCTGGACCGAGAAGTCGCGGCCCATCTGCCACTGCAGGTCGTCGCAGGAGACGAAGTTGCCCAAGCCAGGGTGGAAGGGGCCGACGTGGTAGTCCTCGAGGTAGACCTCGATGAAGGACTTCCAGTTGTAGTCGCACTCATGCAGGTGGGTGCGGTCATAGACGTAGCCACTGAAGTCCAACCCGGTACGTTCGCCCAGCGCGGCCAGGTCGTGGGCCACATCGCGGCCGTTGGCCTCGAACAGCAGGCCGTTCCACTGCTGCAAGGGGTAGTTGGGCAGGTTCAGGCACGGGTCCTGCTCGAAATGCGGGGCCCCGATCAGGCGGCCGTGCGGGTCGTAGGTCCAGCGGTGCAGCGGGCAGACGATGTGACCGGGCCGACCCGGCAGGCTGCCGCGGCCGCGCAGCATCAGGGCCTGGCGGTGCCGGCAGACGTTGGACACCAGCTCGACGCCATCGGCCGTGCGCACCAGGGCGCGGCCTTCACCTTCGTGCGCCAAGGTATGGAAGTCGCCGGGCTCGGGCACCGCCAGGGCGTGGCCGACATAGCGCGGGCCGTGGCGGAACAGGGTGTCGCGTTCACGTTGGAACAGTGCCGGGTCGAAGTAGCTGGCCACTGGCAACTGGGAAAGCCCGGGCCGCAAGGCGGCGCAGGTATGGCTCAAGTCGGACATGGCAGGCGGGGCCTCGACAGCAGGGGCAGGATTGTATCGGCCGCATGAGGGACTGCGCTGCACCAGGCGGCCCCGCTCGTGGTAGCACAAAGTGACGCAAAGCCGGGGACGGGGCGCACGGGGCGGCTGACTACAATCGCGCCCTGGTGTTCACCTGCCGAGATGCCACGTCACAACCCCACCACTCTGCCAGCGACCGAGACCACCGCGCCGCGTTACGAAGACGCCTTGGCCGAACTCGAGCGCCTGGTGCAGCGCATGGAAGAGGGGCAATTGCCACTCGACCAGTTGCTCGACAACTACCGCCGCGGTGCGGAACTGCTGGAGTTGTGCCGCTCGCGGCTGACCGCCGTCGAGCAGCAAGTCAAGGTGCTGGAGGACGGCCAGCTCAAACCCTGGGTGGCCTTGCGATGAGCGCCCGGGCCTCTGTCGCGGGTGCGCTGCAACCGTCCCGCTCGCAAGACCTCAGGCCTGTGGCGGCTGCGTTCGACGCCTGGATGCGGGCGGGGCAGGTTCGCGTGGAGGCCGCGCTCGAGCGCTGGGTGCCCGCGGAGGCGCCGGCCGGCCTCGGCGTGGCAATGCGCTACGGCGTTCTCGACGGCGGCAAGCGCCTGCGCCCCCTGCTGGTGCTGGCGGCCTGTGAGGCGGTGCAGGGCGTGGCCGAGGGTGCCCTGCGTGCAGCCGTGGCGGTCGAACTGATCCATGCCTATTCGCTGGTCCACGACGACATGCCGTGCATGGACAACGACGTACTGCGCCGCGGCAAGCCCACCGTGCACGTGCAGTTCGGCCAGGCCCAGGCGATGCTGGCTGGCGATGCCATGCAGGCCCTGGCTTTCGAGATCCTGACCCCTGGCGACGCGACCACCGTCGCACCGGACTTGCAGGCACGTTTGTGCGCGCTGCTGGCCCGCAGCGCCGGCCATGCCGGCATGGCCGGTGGCCAGGCGGTCGACTTGGCCAGCATCGGGGTGGCCCTCACCGAGCCCCAACTGGGTGACATGCACCGTCGCAAGACTGGCGCACTATTGCAGGCCAGCGTGCTGATGGGGGCGGCCTGCGGCAGCGCCGACGCGCGCGCCTGGGCCGCGCTGGCTGACTTCGGCGCCGCCATCGGATTGGCTTTCCAGGTCGTCGACGATATTCTCGACGTGACCCAGGCCTCCGAAACCCTGGGCAAGACGGCCGGCAAGGACGAACACCACAACAAGCCGACCTATGTCTCGCTGATGGGCCTGGGCGCTGCGCAGCGCCACGCCCACGCCTTGCGCGCGCAGGCGCATGCGGCGTTGGCAGCGAGCGGCTTGGCCGAAACGGCGCACCTGGCGGCCCTGGCCGACAGGATCGTCGAGCGCGACAGCTGAAAGTTAACGCCATGCCAGCCACCAAGCTTCTGCCTCGCATCGACAGTCCGGCCGACCTGCGCCGACTCACGCGTCATGAGCTCAAGGCCCTGGCGACCGAGTTGCGCGAGTACGTGCTGCAAAGCGTGGCCAAGACCGGCGGTCACCTGTCGTCCAACCTGGGCACGGTGGAGCTGACGATCGCGTTGCATTACGTCTTCAACACCCCCGAGGACCGCCTGGTGTGGGATGTCGGCCACCAGACTTACGCCCACAAGATCCTGACCGGCCGGCGCGATCGCATGCACACCCTGCGCCAGATGGGCGGCATCAGCGGCTTTCCGCGCCGCGCCGAAAGCGTCTACGACACCTTCGGCACCGCACACAGCTCGACCTCGATCTCGGCCGCCCACGGCATGGCCATGGCCGCCAAGCTCAAGGGCGAGAAGCGCAAGGCGGTGGCCATCATCGGCGACGGCGCCATGAGCGCCGGCATGGCCTTCGAAGCCTTGAACAATGCGGGGGTGCCGCACGGCGGCCTGCAGGCCGACATGCTGGTGGTGCTGAACGACAACGACATGTCGATCAGCCAACCGGTGGGCGCGCTGAACAAGTACCTCGCCCGCTTGATGAGCGGCAAGTTCTACGCCAGTGCGCGCGAAGGCGCCAAGTCGGTGCTGAAGAATGCGCCGCCCTTGTTCGAACTGGCGCGGCGCTTCGAGGAACACGCCAAGGGCATGGTCGTGCCGGGCACCATCTTCGAGGAGTTCGGCTTCAACTATGTCGGCCCGATCGACGGCCACGACCTCGACTCGTTGATCCCGACGCTGGAAAACCTACGTGACTTGCCGGGTGCGCAGTTCCTGCATGTGGTGACCAGGAAAGGCATGGGCTACAAAATGGCCGAAGCCGATCCGATCAACTACCACGGCCCGGGCAAGTTCGATCCGGCGGTGGGCCTCACCAAACCGGCGACGCCACCCAAGCCGGCCTTCATGCATGTCTTCGGCCAGTGGCTGTGCGACATGGCGACGGCCGACCCGAAGTTGGTGGCGATCACGCCGGCCATGCTCGAAGGCTCGGGCATGGTCGAGTTCCAGCGGCGCTTTCCGCAGCGCTGTCACGACGTCGGCATTGCCGAGCAGCATGCCGTGACCTTTGCCGCCGGCCTGGCGTGCGAGGGGCTCAAGCCGGTGGTGGCGATTTACTCCACCTTCCTGCAACGCGGCTATGACCAGTTGATCCACGACGTGGCGATCCAGAACCTGCCGGTGACCTTCGCGCTCGACCGCGCCGGGTTGGTCGGCGCCGACGGCGCCACGCATGCCGGCGCCTTCGACATCGCCTTCCTGCGCTGCATCCCCAACATGGGCCTGATTGCACCGGCCGACGAGAACGAGTGCCGCATGGCGCTGAGCACGGCCTACCGCCGCGATCACCCGGTGGCGGTGCGCTACCCGCGTGGCGCTGGCGCCGGTGTCGAGGTGCAGCGCACGCTGGACGAGTTGCCCTGGGGCAAGGGCGAAGTGCGGCGCCACGGCGAACGCATCGCGATCCTGGCCTTCGGCACCCTGCTCTACCCGGCACTGACCGCGGCCGAGCGGCTGAACGCGACGGTTGCCAACATGCGCTTCATCAAGCCGCTCGACACCGGGTTGGTGG
>Ga0163144_10001838_pt1 | contig 49701 bp, 34 predicted proteins | sample OliLak19BULKMAT1_FD_123175 | JGI IMG/M metagenome (GOLD analysis project Ga0163144, IMG submission 123175) | Freshwater microbial mat bacterial communities from Lake Vanda, McMurdo Dry Valleys, Antarctica - Oligotrophic Lake LV.19.BULKMAT1 | ecosystem: Environmental > Aquatic > Freshwater >... | reverse complement strand
GAGATCACCCCGGCTTGGTTCCGCACCGTCGGCGGCCTCACGCCTGTCGGCTGGGCCATGGACGCGTTCCACGGGGTGCTGTGGTACGGCAAAGGTCTGTTGCCGACGGCGAATCTCAGCGGAGTCGGCCGACAGGTCCTCTATTTGGCGCTCGGCGGCGCAGCGCTGCTCACCATCGCCTTCCACAGTTACCGCAGCCGTTTCGCGCGGGCGACGTGATCCCTCAAGGACCTGGACAGATCACGATGCGCAGCGTCTCGCTGACCGCCAGGCCGCCTGCGGAGAAGGCGCCGTCCCGGGAGACGACCTGCGCGTATAGCGTGTCGAACGCCGCCAGGCCACTCGACGACAGGACCGCCTGGGTGAAGTGATGGTGGAAGGAGCCGCTGCAGTCGTAACCCTGCTGGTTGCCACCCGATCGGCCCAGCGGCACGTGTGTCGCGGGCGACCCGACACAGAGCGTGCTGCTGCCGACCGGTAGCTGCACGGGCACGAGGCTCCAACGCAGGAACCCGCCGGACCTGTTGCGTACGTTCGAGGCGAGCAAGTGGAAGTCGTCTGGGCCGGCGAGGGTCGGGCTCCCTGTCCACGAGAGCGATACGGCGCAACCCAGGGAGCTCTGGGTCGCCGTGCACACGACTCGCGGGGTGCCGCAGTCGAGCGGCGAATGGGGACGCGCGCCCATGTCGGTCCGCGAGCCGTCGGGGTCGAGCGGCGCGGCCGGGTCGCCGGCGTCGATGCAGGGCGAGAGGCCCGTCAAGCGCAGGTCGCGGCCATCCGGGTCCCAGAAGCGTGGATCGGCTTGGATGTTGCCGAGGCCAGGCCAGCCTCCTTCGACATCGCTGTAGCGAGCGTAGTTTCCGGGCGCGAGCTGGTCGGGGCGATTGTCCCAGACAATGCAGTTCTCGAGCCTGGCGCCCGAGCTCGCGCCGGCGAGCGGCGGAATGCCAGGCAGGAAGGAGGTGCAGAAGTTCGCGTACAGCGTGCAGTGATCGAGGTCGATGTCGCCACGGACTGCGCCACCCTCGCCTGGTACTGGATTCAAGAACCCATTGCCCATGGCGTTGTTCGCGACGAACGTCGAGCCCATGACCGACATGTGCGCGCCGCTGTCGGCCGTCGCGAGGGCGCCACCAGCGCCGAGCTCGTAGTAAAAGGCGAGCGCGACGTTGTCCTCGAACGTGCAGTTCGTTACGACGGCGCTGCCACCGCCGAGATACACCGCGCCGCCGTCGGCGCCGCGGTTGCTGCGGAAATTGCAACGGTCAAAGCGGAGCAGCGAGGTCCGCAGAGCCGACGCGTAGACGGCGCCGCCCCAAAACTCGTCGGTCGAGGCATTCTCGATGAAGTCGCAGTCGCCGAAGCTCGCGTCGACGCCCAGGAGCGCGACCGCTCCACCGCGGGCTTCGTTGCGATTCGTGTGGAAGAGCGTGTCGCGGACGTCGAGTGAGCCGGCGACGGCCACGACCGCAGGGCCCATGTCGATCACTGGCCCGATGTTTCCGTGACGTTCGAAGGTGCTCGACTCGATGGTCGTCACACAATCGAAGAACGTCGCGCCGGAGGCCACGTTCGGTTCGATCGAACCGTAGGCCCGATTGTCCTGGAACTGACAATTGGAGATCGTCGCGTTCGACCTCGTCACGGTCAGCGCGCCGAAGCCGCAGATCGGGGTGGCAAAGGCGTAACAGTCGTCCTCGCTCGTGTCGCGAAGCACACAGCCCGTCAGGGTCAAGGCGCTCGCGGCTTCGACCACGACTCCGCCGCCTCGCACGAAACCCGCGAGCAAGCAGCCCTCGAGGTCGAGCGACGCGGAGGTCGCGTAGACGCCGCTTCCGATCGCGGCGTCGCAGTCCAGGATCTCGCAGTCGACGAGTTGCAGGCTCGAGCCGTCGACGAGCACGCCCCCGCCGCACGCGAAACCCGCGATCGGTGTCCCCGTTCCGCCCTCGATGCGAAACCCCTCGAGGCGGGTCCCGGGCGCTTCACCTTGGACGACGGTCACGACCGTCCCGAGGCCGCCGCCGTCGAGGGTCGTCTCGGTCGCGCCGCCCGTCGCGCGGATCGAGAGGCGCTTGCCGCGGAGGTCGATGCGCTCGATGTAACGCCCGGGCGCGACCAGCACCTCGTCTCCATCGACGGTCGTCGGCGCGTCGATCGCGGCCTGCACGCTGGTGAATGGCGACGTCGCGCTGCCGTTGCCGGGGCCCGTCGCGTTCAGGTCCACGTACCACGACTGCATCGAGTGCGCATACGAAGGCGCGACGACCGGCACAGAGGATGGGCCTGACATGGCAGCGAGCGCGACCGACGCCACGAGCGTGAGCGGAATCCACACCATTCTCGATTCTCCTTCCTCTTCTTCCTCCCGCGCGACCGACGGCCGTGCGTGGCCGACGTGCTCGATCGAGCGCCCCGTAAGAGAGCATCGATGATGGGTCCGTCGTCGCGCACGCCTCAAGGGGGACTTTTGAACGAAACCTCTCGGAACTCGTGGAATCGGTCGGGCGGCGGCCGGGACGATGGGACCGGCTGCTTGCGTAGCCCGCGCCGTGCGGGGATGCTGGTCGACCTTGGGCGTGCCGCAACAACTCGACGCAGGAGCGCTCCACGGCGTCGCGCGCTCGCGAGGATCCCGAGGGCGCGCGCTCGCTGCGTCCGCGTTCGCGGCAGCGTTGGCCGCCCTGCACACCTGGAGCTACCGCGGAGCCGGGCCAGTCGACGACGACTTCATCATCCATCGTTATGCCCGGAATCTGCTCGAGGGGCACGCGTTCGCGTTCAATCCGGGGGGCGAAGTGGCCGAGGGCTTCAGCGCGCCGCTCTGGCTCGGAGTGTCGGCAGGCGCTCAGGCGCTGGGCTTTGAGCCGGCGCTCGGCGTCTCGTGGGTGCTCGTCGTCGGGATGCTCGCGGCGGCTGTTTCGGCCTTTGTGGTGACGCGCGTGGTCGCCTCGGACGTCGAGGGTGCCGGTGGGAGCCTGGTCGAGGCCGTGCCTTTTGGGCTGGCGGTCGCGCTCTCGCCTGCGCTGGCCTTTCACGCCGCGGCGGGGCTCGGCACCGTGGTCGTCTCGGCGCTGCTCGTGTCCGCGTTCGCCGCCTGGCGCAGCGCGGAGCGGCGCGGAGTGCCCGCTGTCGCGGCGGGGTGCGCCTTCGGGCTTGCGGCCCTCGTGCGTCAGGAGGTGGGGCTCGTCTGGTTGCCGTTCGTGATGGTCGAGGCGCGACGATACGGCGTGAAACGCGCGCTGTGCGCGGCGCTCCCCGGCGCGCTCGCGCTGCTCGGCTGGTGTGCAGCGCGGTGGTGGATATTCGGGTCGTGGACACCCGTCACGCATGCGGTGAAGCGGCTCCCGTGGCTGGTCGACCTGGGTTACGGCGCGCGGTATGCGTGGGCCGCGACGCTGGACGCCGCGCTCGCGCCGCTCGTCGTCGTCGCGGCGCTCGCGGCGTGCACTCGGAGGCTTGGGGGGCCGACGCGGGCCATGGCCGCGGGTGTCGGACTCTACGCGGCGTTCATCGTCTTCGTCGGTGGGGACTGGATGCACCTCGCGCGCTTCTTCGTGCCGGTTCTGCCCTTGGCGATCGTGTGCGCGGGGCTCTTGGCGCGCCAGCGATTGGGGCGACGCGGAGTCCTCGCGGCTGGCGTAACGCTCTGCGCGCTCTTGCAGGTCGGCCAGCGTCAGCGCGTCCAGGTCATCGGCGAACACGGCTTCTTCGAGGCGCGTTGGGCCGAGCTCGGCGACCACTTCAAGGTCCACGCGGCGCCGGGCGCGCGGGTCGCGCTCGCGCCCATCGGGGTGTTCGGTTGGCGTTCGAGGTTGCCGCTCGTCGACCTTTTGGGGTTGACGCACAGGCAGCTCGTCGACGTCGCGCCGGACATCGAGGGTGTTCGGGTGAAGGGGCACCATCGGCACTCCGCGGATTGGGTGCTCGCGGATCCACCGGAGTTCATGTTGCTCGGAAACGGTGTGTTGCAGCCCGCTACAGGGCTCCTCGCGATCAACCCATGGGAGAGGGATTTGGTCGCGGATCCGCGCTTTCGCGCGTCGTACGTGCACGTTCGGAGTGACGTCGCAGGGCGACCGGCAGAGTGGTTCCGGCGACGCGACGTCACGGCTTTTCCGGGAGAACGCGCGCGTTGAGGGAGGGGCCGAGTGTGCGGCGAGATCGCACTTCGGGACGTGACGGCGGAGGGCGTCGGAGCTTGATATGCTGCCGGGGCGCTTTGATTGTCGGACGGGCTCGCGCGCCGTCCCCCCCGGGATTGAATCGATTCGAGGCGACACGACCAGCCAGTGATGCACATCAAGAGGGCCGCCAAACAGTCTTTCGCCGACCTCGGTGAGGAGTGCGTTCTGCTCAACGTCGAGACGGGTGTCTATTACGGCCTCGAGGCGGTTGGGCGACGGATTTGGGAGCTCATCGAGCCGCCCTGTTCTCTGGCGCAGGTGGTGGAGCGACTCGTGCAGGAGTACGACGTTTCGGCCGAGGCGTGCACCGCGGAGACGGAGCGCTTGCTGCGCGAGCTCGCGGACGTCGGCTTGGTGGAGTTGTCCGCGAATGGCCGGACCGCTGGGCATTGAGGGCTCGTGCGCGGGGCAGGGCCTCTGGGCGCTTGAAGCGTTTTCGCGGTCTTCCGGCGGCGGAGAGACGGCTGGTCCTCGAGGCGGGCTGGTTACTCGTGCGGGTGCGGGGGAGGCTGGCGTTTGGGTCGTTCCAGGGCGCGCTGGGCTGGTCCGAGCGACTCGCTGCGCGCGGGCTGGCGACGGCGCCGCGCGATGAGGAGTCGGTTGCGAGACTGGTGCGCGCCACGGAGCGCGCGGCGGTGGTCGTGCCAGGGACGCTCTGTTTGGCTCAGGCGTTGGTTGCGCGGGTGCTGTTGGCGCGGCGGGGGGTGGCTGCGGAGCTGCGCCTCGGGGTCGCGCGGGATGAGGTGCGCGGGTTCATCGCGCATGCGTGGCTCGAGTGGGATGGGGTGAGAATCGAGCTTGGCTCTGACACCGGACGATACACCACGTTGAGCTGAGCCTGGCTCGCTTCGAACATGCGCGGCATGGGTGGGCGAGTCGCCCGAAGATGTCAACCGCGCGCATGGTGAACGACCTGCGAAATTGCGGAGGACGCGTCATCGCTGAGCGCTTCCAGGCAGACGCACTGAACACGTCACGAAGAGCGGTGAAGCCGAGGGTCAGAAGCCTGCGCGGGGTCTCACACACTCGACGACTGCATCGAGTTGTTCGGCGAGCGTCGTGCGCACTGCGACGAGCGACGCGGCGAGGCGCGCGCGGCCCGCGGCGCGGTCGTGGAAGGCGCGGAGGAGGAGCGCGACCGCCGCGTCCGTTTCGAGCTCGGTTGGGTCCGCGACGGCGTCGCCGAGGTCGCAGCGCTCGAAGATGCCGCGGAATTTCGGGCTGTAAGCGACGGCGGCGGCGGGCACTCCGCTCGATAACGCGGCGATCGTCGCGTGCATGCGCGTGCCGACGAACCAGTCCATGCGCGCGATCGTGTGCTTGATCTCTGAGGCGTCGAAGGGGGGCTGGACGACGTGCACGCGGTCGGGGTGGCCGAGCTCGGTGGCGACCGCGAGGCAGGCCTCGAGGTCGGACTCATAGTTGCCGAGCGGGGCGAGGACGTGCGGCACGAGGGCGACGCGTACACCCTCGGTGTCGAGCAGGCCGCGCACGAGGGCTAGCGTCAGCGCAGGGTAATCAGCTCGGAATCCGTAGCTCCGCGCCCGCTCCTCCGAGAGCCAGATCAAACCGCTCACGTTGACGCCGACGACGGGGCCGAGGCCGTCCTCGGACCAACGCTCGAGGGTGGTGTCGAGGCCGCCCTGGCGCGCGCGAGGTTCGAGGCCGAAGGCCATGTCGACGCCCACGCGGTGCCGCGTCGGATCGAAGCTCGCGCCCAGCAGGTCGCGCAGCACGGCGAAGCTGCGTTCGTCGCGCGCCCAGGCGCTGCGGGCGGCGCGCACGACCTCGCTCGCTTCCCGCTGCACGACGGGGTCGCGGAAGGGGCCGTAGGTCTGGGGCAAGAGGACCAGCGGCCGGCCTTGCTCGAGCGCGATCCACTTGGGCAGCGTCACGGACGCAAAACGCTGGGGGCCGTAGAGGTCGGTGAAACTGTCGCCGCCCGACAGGTCGAGCACGGCGTCCGCGCGGCGGATCGCGGCGAGGCCGTGGCTCGCGAGGTCGCCGATCCGCCCGAGCCCAAAGCGCCTGAGGCGCCCCAGCGCACGCATCGTCTGCAAGGTGTCCCCGCGCCAGAGTCGACGCGAGTGGTTGGCGCCGTAGATGCTGAGCGGGATCGCCCCTAGGCTCGACTGCAGCACCTCGCAGCGGTCGCCGCGGCGGTAATCGAAGACCGCGAAATGGGCCCCTGGGAGGCGCGCAGCGAGGCCGGACAGGGTCGAGTGGCAGAGCGCCTCGACCCCGAGGTTGCTGGTACCCGGGGCGGCACCGAAGAGGGCGAGGGAGACGGGGGGCTCGGGCACGGGCGTCGCGCGGGAGTGTAGCGGGTGGCGCCGCCGGCTCTCTCGCCGGCGGTTTTGGATCCAGCCACACGAAATCGGCCCGGTTGCCGATGTATGAGGAGACGCCGCGGCCCGGTCGCGCCGTTCCGCCCTCCGAGTCGAGCCCACCCGCGCGCATGTACTCTCCGATCCGTTCGATCCGCGACGTCGCCGAGCGCCACCTGTGTTCGGGCTGCGGCGCGTGCGCCTACGCGGCGCCGCAGGCTGTGCGCATGGTCGATGACCTCGACCAAGGGCGTCGGCCCGTCGTCGCGGAGAGCGCGGACACCTCCGCGGCGCTCGCGGTCTGTCCAGGTGTCGCCCTCGACGCGCCGCCCGTGCCGCCGGGCGCGGATGCGGCGCTCCTTCGCGGTTGGGGCCCCGTGCTCGAGGTGTGGGAGGGGTTCGCGGCGGACGCCGACGTCCGTTTCCGCGCGTCGAGTGGGGGGGCGGCGACGGCCCTTGCGCTCCACGGCTTGGAGCGCGGCGGCATGGCGGGGGTGCTACACATCGCCGCGCGCGAGGACGTCCGCTACCTGAACGAGACGCGCCTCTCCACCGGCCGCGCCGAGCTCCTCGCGGCCGTCGGCTCGCGTTACGCGCCCGCGAGCCCTTGTGACGGACTCGCCGCGGTCGAGTCCGCTCCGGGACCGTGTGTCTTCATCGGCAAACCCTGCGATGTCGCGGCGACGCACAAAGCGCGCGCGACGCGCCCCGCGCTCGACCGCCAACTCGGTGTGACGATCGCGATCTTCTGCGCGGGCACACCCTCGACCCGCGGCACCCTCGAGATGATCGCGAAGCTCGGGTTCGAGGACCCCGACGCGATCGACTCGGTCCGCTATCGCGGCCACGGCTGGCCCGGGCGCGCCACGGTGCGCCAGGGTGACCAGGAGAGGTCGTTGTCGTACCAGGAGTCGTGGGGGGATCTGCTGCAGCGCTTCGTTCCCTGGCGCTGCCGCATCTGCCCCGACCACACGGGCGAGTTCGCGGACATCTCGGTCGGCGACCCCTGGTACTACGACGAGATCCCGGTCGGCGAACCGGGTCGGTCCCTCGTCATCGTGCGGACAGAGCGTGGGCGGCGCTTTCTCGAGGGGGCCAGGGCCGCGGGGGTGCTCGAGCTCGAGCGCAGCGATCCAAGCCTCCTGCCGCGATCGCAGCCCAACCTGCTGCGGGTCCGCGGCGCCTCGTTCGGGCGAATCTGGACCAGTCGCCTCCTCGGGGCCGCGGCGCCCCGTTTCCGCGGGTTCGGCCTGGCGCGGGTCTGGTGGTCCCACCTGACGTTGAAACAGCGTGCCCAGTCCATCTTCGGGACGTGCAAGCGGGTGTTTGCGCGCGGGCTCCTCCGGCGCAATCCCGTGCGACCGTTCGTCACCGGCGCGCCAGATGAGGCGGGGACGGAACGCGCCGGGACCGCCACGAAGGGGCCTCGCGCGAGCCAGCGCTGAGCCACTGCGGTCGGGGGTCTGGCCCAGATCTTCGTGCGCGCGGTCGGTTTTGAGCGCGAGTGGGCGTCCGCGACCGACGTTTCGGTGCTTTCGTGCGTGACCTTCCGGGACAGATGCCCCTGTTCTCGGTGGAGGAGTCACCCGCGCGCTGCCTCGACCACAATGCAGCGCCCATGGAGGACCCCAAGTTCGAGCCGGTTCATCCAATGCACACCGCCAAGAAGTCCGGCGGCCCTACACTTTTCTACGTCCCCGCGCTACTCTGTTCACAGCCTGAGGGGGAACACAGGGCAACGCTGGCACGTCGAGGGGTGGTCCTACCCGCGCCAGCGTTTCCAAAATATGTCCCCGCGTAAGGTCCCCGCCTGCCAACGGGGCGCCGACTGACCCCACCTTCTCGCCATGCTCCCCCAACTCGTCCGGCTCCGCGTTCGACATAAGCGCCAGCCTGCCCACGCCGCCGATGCCTGCGCGAAGCGGACGCTCCGTGGTGCACTTCAGCGCGGCGTGCGGCCCACCGAATTCCGGAGTGTCCTCGAGCGCGAAAAGGCGCTGACTTTGCGCGCCGCCCGCCCGTTGGCCGTGTTGACCTTGGAGCCCGGCCGCGGCCGCGTGCTCGGCGCGCGCACACAGGTGATCGTCGATGGCCTGGTGCGCACATCCGACATCATCGGCTGGTTGGACGACAATCGCCTCGCGGTGATTTTGCCCGACACCGACACGGCTGGGGCTGCCGTATTGTTGGCGCGCATTCGCGCGACGCTCGAGGGCGCAGAGCACGTACCGGCCTTCGGCTTGTACGTCTATCCGAGCCCGCACGGAGCGCGCGGACCGCTCACCGAGCCCCCCGTCGCGGCGGCGGCTCATGATGTCGCGACTGAGCTGGCTGTCGACGTCGACGTCGAACCCTTGTGCAAGACAGGCACCGACGACGGCAGCAGAACGGATTCGCTCGCAGGCATGCTGGGCTCGCGTTGGCGGAACGATGGCCGCATCTGGCGCGTGGACGTGCAGGGAAGGGCGGGCGCCGGCGTGGCGCACCGCCCGCGTCCGACGAACACTTTACGGCGTGTCTCTGCGCCCGAGTCGTTTGGCGGCAGCGACTCGCGGACCCAGCAGCACTCAATCGCGAGTGTCGGGCGCGCGACTGCCGCGCCGTCGCGTTCGCGCCGGTCCGACATCACGAGCACGCTGAGGTTGCTGTCGGCGAGGGCGCGCGAGTCGCTGCTTACACCCGAGCCGCGGGATCTCTTGGAGTTGACGTGCCAGCGAGTCAGCGCGAGCCGCCGCGCCGTGGACATCGTCGTCGCGAGCGCGCTGCTCGTGTTCTTCGCGCCTTTGTTCGTCGTCGTCGCGATCCTCGTCAAGTGCACGTCGCCCGGGGCGGTCTTCTACATCCAATCGCGCGCGGGACTCGGCGGGCGGCCCTTCCGCTTCTTCAAGTTCCGCTCGATGTACCGCGACGCCAGCGCGCGCTTGGCGGAGCTCGGAGTGCGCAACGAGAAGGACGGTCCCATCTTCAAGATGAAGAAGGACCCGCGGGTAACTCCACTCGGGCGTTTCCTCCGCCGGCTCAGCATCGACGAGCTGCCGCAGATCTACAACGTACTGATCGGCGACATGACGCTGATCGGCCCGCGTCCGCCGACGCTCAAGGAGTTCTCTGAGTACGAACCCTGGCAGCGCGAGCGTCTCGCCGTGACCGGTGGGCTCACTTGCATCTGGCAGGTCAGTGGGCGCAGCGATCTGAGCTTCGAGCAGTGGGTGCGCATGGACCTCGATTACATCCGCCGTCGTTCGCTCTGGCTCGACCTGTCGATCCTCCGCAGGACGTTCTGGGCGGTGCTCTCAGGGCGCGGGGCTTATTGAGCCCCTGTCGCCGCCGGGGACTTCGCGGGTATGATTCCTGGTCTCCGCGCCCTCGTGGGGCGGAGCTCTTCGCGAAGCTCAACGAGCGCTCGGCTCGCAGGGTTCCCGCCTCGAGACCGTTCGCCCACGAGGATGACCCCGTTCCCAGGGTGCGGCGCGGAATCGACACCGCGTCGGTCAACCTCTCCGTACCGGTCTACGCCGCCGTCGATAGTCACTCGCGGGCCATGTTCAGCTCTCTCTGTCGCTTATTTGGACCGTTGGCCCTCGTGGCCTTCGGGATGGCCATGGCCGCGTGCACGAGCACGCCCCGTGGCAAGCCGATCGCGGCGCTCGCTCCCGAGATCAATGCGGCTCGTAGCTCGGCCGTAGGGCCTTTGATCCCCGGCGACATCCTCGCGCTTCGCTTCCCGCGCAGCACTGAGTGGACCCAGGAGCGGGTCCTCGTGCGCGAGGACGGCCGCGCCTCGTTCCTAGGGCTCGGTGACCTGGCGGTGGTCGGCCGCAGTGTGGCGGACGTCCGCCGCGACCTCGCGATCGGTTACGAGGCCCTCGGCATCCTCGAGGCCCAGCAGCTCACAGTCAGCCTCACCCAGGCCGCAGTGCGCACGTTCTCCGTGCTCGGTGAGGTCAAGGCGCCCGGTTCCTACCCAGTTTCCCCGACTGGAGTTGGCCTCCTCGAAGGGCTGGCCCTCGCGGGCGGATTCACGCGCGACACGGCCCTCCTCGGGCACGCCTTGCTCGTGCGCTGGGTGCCGGATGACGGCAATCTCCGTGCGTGGCGAGTCGATCTCCGGCCGCAGCGGTTCGACGAGAGCCCGACGGTGCTCTTGCAGGCGCATGACGTCCTCTACGTGCCGGCGAAGCCCGTGGTCCACGTGAACGATTGGATCGACCGCTACATCCGTCGGAACCTGCCCTTCCCCTTCATCCCCATCTGATACCACGACTCATTGGGGGCCTAGGCCTCCGGCAACATGAACGACTTCCGCGATCGACTCGACGATGACCCGATCCCTCTCGAGGGGGCCGGGCCGCAAGTCGATATCGCGGACGCCGCGCTGCACGCGGTCGCTCGTTTCCCGTTCACGATCATCGGCTGCACCGTGCTCGGCGCGTGTGCCGGTGTCGTCGTCGCCCTTTCGAAACCCAACGAGTACACCTCCACTGCGGCGCTCTTGTTGCGGTTGGGCGCCCGGGAGCTCTTGACTCCCGAAGCCGCGATCGACTCGGAAGCCTCGGTCCGTGGGGTGGGTGTGCGCTCCGAGGACCAGGTCCTGATGTGGAAGGACCCTGCCCTCGCCTTGCGGGTAGCCGGCGCCGTCGGACCCGCGCGCATCCTCAAGCGCTACGACCCATCGGAGTTCGATTCGGCGTCGACGCCGCTCATGACACGCGGTTTGCACCGCTTGCAGCAGTGGATCTTCGACCGGATGTACGGGCCGCAGCGCCCGTTCGACGACCAGGTCACCCCGACGATGGAGCGCGACGCGGCCGCGGTCGTCGCCGCGCGTGTCGACGTGATGGCGGCGCGCAACTCGAGCACGGTGGCGGTCGAGTTCACGAGCTACGACCCCGAGCTCGCACGCGACATCGTCAACGCGTACGTCGAGGTGATCCAGCAGCGCAACCTCGAGATCTTCCAAACCGCGCCCCAACGCGAATTTGTGCGCCAGAAGTTCATGGAGGCGGAGACCCAGGCGCAGCACGCGACCAACGCGTTGCGCTCGCGCCAGCTCGAGGACGGGGTGTACGACGTCGCGGGCATGATCGCCCTGAACTCGCACAGCATCCAGGTCCTGCAGGGTGCACAGCAGACCGACAACATCCAGCTCCGCGCGGTCGACAAGCAGCTCGCGCTCGTCGCCCACGAGATGGAGGAGCAGCAGAAGTTGCTGGCACCGGCGATCGCCGACGCGAATACGCCGGCCGCGCAGGAGCCCGTCGTGATCGTGCACCCGGCGGCCCCTGTCGGGCAGGACCCGAAGTTGAGCTTCCGCTACACCCTGTTGCGGGAAGAGCTGCGGCAGGTCCTCGACCAGCTCGAGCAGATCTCGCTCAAGTACAGCGAGGACTCGCCGCTCGTCTCGGTCGATATCGCGCGGCTGCGCAAGCGCCGGGGTCAAATCGAGTCGGACCTCGGTGTCATGGAGCGCGAGCAGGCCGAGCTGGACGCGGCCCGCGAGAACGCTCGCGAGGCGGCGAAACGTGCTCCTGCGCCGCCAATTTTGATCGCCGAAGCTGGCTCGAATTCGCCGCTGCCGCCCGACCCGCTGCTGGCCAACCTGCAGTTCCGGCGCATCACGCTGGACCAAGAGAAGCTGGCGCTGAACGAAGGGCTCGATGCGCGCGGGCAGTTGATCGCCTTGCACGAGCAGCGCAATCGCGAGCTCTTGCAGCTCGAGCCGATCCACGCCGACCTCGCCAAGGCGGTGGTTTCGGCCGACCGACGGCTCACCGAGCTCTCCGAGGCGCGGGTGCGCATCGAGACCCTCGAGGAGATCTCGGCCGACGAGCGGATGCGCAGCATCGTCGTGACCCAGGCTGCGACACTGCCCCTCGGCAAGAACGGGCCCAATCGCGCAAAATTGGTCGCGGTCGGTGTTTTTGGGGGCCTCCTGGTGGGGGCCGCCACGGCCCTTCTGCGCCAGCTACTAGATTCTCGCCTCCGTTATCCCAAGAATGTCGAGCGGGCCCTCGGGATCCCCGTCCTCGGTGTCGTTCCTGAAGAGCGTCGTTGGCGGCTCGACAGCCGCAAAATCGTGGCGACGCGAGGGAAAATTGCACAATGACAGGGCCTTCCAAGACTTATCCGTCGAACACCAACCGGGCGCGCTTGCCAGTCGAAGCAGCGCTCGAGTCGGTGCGCCCGACGTTCCACAAGCTGCTCGCGCGCTTGGTCCAGGCCACCGAACAATCGGAACACCACCGGGTGATGTTCGTCAGCCCGGAACATGGTGACGGCACGACCACCCTCGCGACTTCGACCGCGCTGATGATGGTGCGCCACTTCCGCCGCGACGTGGCGCTCGTGGAGGCCAACCTGTACACACCCGCGATGGCGCGTTACCTCGACATCGCCGAGGGGCCCGGGCTCCTCGACGTGGCTGACGGCGACGTGAAGCCGATGCAGGCTGTGCGCAATTCGCGTCTGCACGGCCTGTATGTCGTGACCGCCGGGGGGAGTCGTCCGCCCGGTGAAGGCGAGCTCGCCGGGGACGAGATGCGCGGGCTCATCGACCTCGTCGCGCGCTCACACCGCTACACGATCATCGACGCGCCGCCCTTGCTCGACCACCCCGAGACATGCCTCCTGCTGGAGCACGTCGACGAGGTGCTGCTCGTCGTGCGCGCCGGGTCCACGAAGCTCGCGCAGGCGCGGGCCGCGGTCGAGATCGTCGAGCGCGCGGGCGTGAAGTTCAGCGGCGTGTTCTTGAATCGCTACCAGCCGGATTTGTGGCGTCGCCGACGGAAGCATTCGGACGGCAGTTGAAGTTCGTGGGGTGTGGCTGCCGAAAGCCGTAGTGAACCCAGGGGGTCCTTGGCCCGGCATGCCCAGCACAATCCGCTCTCCCGCCACCCTCACCCTCCACGCTGCGGTCATGAACCCGTGGCGCGCCGTTCGCGCCCTCACCTCGGATCTCGTCCGAGTCACGAACCCATGAAGGTAGGCATCCTGGCCGGAGGCGTCGGCTCGCGCCTCTCCGAAGAGACGGTCGTGAAGCCCAAGCCGATGGTCGAGATCGGCGGTCGTCCGATCCTCTGGCACATCATGAAGATCTACGCCCAGCAGGGCTTCGACGAGTTCGTCGTCGCGCTCGGCTACAAGGGTGAGTACATCAAGAAGTACATGGTGGACTACGCTCGGTTGAGCCCCAACCTGACGGTCCGCACCGGCTCGGGCAGCGTCGAGCCGACCGACGCGAAGGCTGGCGTCGTCGAGCCCAGCGACGACTGGACCGTGAAGCTGATCGACACCGGTCAAGGGACCGGCACCGGTGGCCGCATCAAGAAGCTCATCCCGTACATGGGGAACGAGACGTTCATGATGACGTGGGGCGACGGCGTCGCCGACATCGACCTGCAGAAGCTCCTGCGCTTCCATCGCAGTCACGGCAAGCTCGCGACGGTGACGACGGTGCGACCGCCAGCGCGCTTCGGTCTGATCGAGATGGAAGGCGACCGCGTCGTGCGTTTCACCGAGAAGCCGCAGCTCGGCGAGGGCTGGATCAACGGCGCGTTCTTCGTGCTCGAACCCGGGGTCGCCGACTACGTCGGCGATGACGCGACCATGTGGGAGAAAGCGCCGATGGAGCGCCTCGCCGCCGAAGGGCAGCTCATGGCGTACCGCCACGAGGGGTTTTGGCAGTGCATGGATACGCTGCGTCACAAGCAGATCCTCGAGGATCTCTGGGAGAGCGGCGAAGCCCCGTGGAAGTCTTGGGCTTGAGAGGCATAGCTGATGGGCTCGAGAGATGTAGCTGAGAATTAGAGAGTCAGAGAGTCATGAAAGTACTGGTCACAGGACACGACGGTTACATCGGCTGCGTGCTCGTCCCGATGCTCCAGGAGCGCGGGCACGACGTGGTCGGGCTCGACAGCGGCCTCTTCCAGGGCTGCGAGTTCGACGAGCTACCCTTCGAATGTGACGCGATCCGCGCCGACGTGCGCGACGTCGAGGCGCGCCAGCTCGCGGGTTTCGATGCAGTCATCCACCTGGCCGGGATCTCGAACGATCCGCTCGGTGACCTCAACCCGCAGTGCACGTACGACATCAATCACCTGGCCTCGGTGCGCCTCGCGGAGGCGGCCAAGAAGGCCGGAGTGCCGCGGTTCTTGCACTCGTCCTCGTGCAGCCTCTACGGCGCGCAGGGTGACTCGTTCCTCTTCGAGAACGGCGAGTTCAATCCGGTCACGCCGTACGGCGAATCCAAGGTGCTCGTGGAGCGCGACGTGGCGCCGATGGCCGACGACGCGTTCAGTCCGACGTTCCTGCGCAACGCGACCGCTTACGGTGTGTCGTCGCGCTTGCGCGCCGACCTCGTTATCAACAACCTGACGGGGTATGCCTACACGACAGGCCGCGTGCTCATGAAGAGCGACGGCACGCCGTGGCGACCGCTCGTGCACATCCGCGACATCTCGCTGGCCTTCATCGCCGCGATGCAAGCGCCGCGCGAGCTCGTGCACAACAAGGCCTACAACGTCGGCCGCACGTCGGAGAACTACCAGATCAAGGACGTCGCTCGCATCGTCGAAGAGGTTGTGCCCGGATCGCGTGTCGAGCTGGCTGCGAGCGCAGGTCCGGACAAGCGCAACTATCGCGTCAACTGCGACTTCATCGAGCGCGAGCTCACCGAGTACCGTCCCGTGTGGACGGTGCGCAAAGGAGTCGAGGAGCTCCTCGCGGCCTACAAAGCACACGGTTTGACCCTCGAGGAATTCGAGAGTAGCCGCTACCTGCGCATCAAGCACGTCGCGGGACTGCAGTCCGCCGGGCGGCTCGATGGCGGGCTGCGCTGGGTGGGCTGATTCGTCGGTGCCCCATGGTCAAGATCTCTCAATGTCGTTCGTGCGGGTCCGAGGACCTGTCGGTATTCCTCGCGCTCGGCGACTTGCCGCTCTCGGACGGGCTGGTGCGCCCAGAGCGTCTCGGCACGCCTGAGCCGAGGTTCCCCTTGGACGTCGCGTTTTGCGCGGGCTGCTCGCTCGTGCAGATCCTCGAGACCGTGGCGCCCGAGGAGCTGTTCCAGGACGACTACCCGTACTTCTCGAGCTTCTCGGACGCGCTGCTACGGCACTCCGAAGGCAACGTGAAGGCGCGCCTCGCGGAGCGCGAGCTCGGGCCATCGAGCCTCGTGGTCGAGCTCGCCTCCAACGACGGTTACCTGCTCCAGTACTACGTGCGCGCCGGAGTCCCCGTGCTCGGAATCGACCCGGCCGAGGGTCCGGTGGCCGCCGCGCGCGAAAAGGGTGTGGACACGATCCACGACTTCTTCACGCAGGGCCTCGCGAAGCGCCTCGCGGCGGAGGGGCGGCGCGCGGACGTGATGCACGGCAACAACGTGCTCGCCCACGTCGCCGACACAAACGGCTTCGTGCAAGGGATCGCGACGCTGCTGAAGCCGGACGGCTGCGGCGTGTTCGAGTTCCCCTACATCAAGGATCTGATCGAGCACACCGAGTTCGACACGATCTACCACGAGCACCTGTGTTACTTCAGCCTCTCGGCGCTCGTGCCGCTGTTCGCTCGCCACGGGCTGACGCTGTTCCGCGTCGAGCGCCTGCCGATCCACGGCGGTTCACTGCGGATCTTCGTCGGGCGTGGGCGCGCGGTCGAGTCGTCGGTGACCGAGCTCCTCGCGCTCGAGCGTGAGGTCGGAATCGATCGCCTCGACTTCTACCGCGACTTCTCGCGCCGCGTCGATCGCCTACGCGATGACCTCGTGCAGCTCGTCCGTGGCCTCAAGGCCGAGGGCAAGCGCATCGCGGCGTACGGCGCCGCGGCCAAGGGCGCGATCATGGTGAACTACACGGGGCTCGGCAGCGACTGCTTCGAGTGGTGCGCGGACCGCAACGTGCACAAGCAAGGTCGTTACATGCCCGGTGTCCAGGTGCCGATCGTGTCACCCGACAGGGTCCTCGAGGACCAGCCCGATTACCTCGTGATCCTGCCTTGGAATTTCAAGGATGAGATCATGGAGCAGCAGGCCGCTTACGCGCAGCGCGGCGGCCGATTCATTATCCCGGCCCCGAACCCGACCATCGTCTGAACATGCCCTGCCACGCCTGCGGCCACCCCTCTGTCGACATTTTCTATGAGGTCGACAACGTGCCGGTGCACTCGTGCATCATGGTCCCGAGCCGCCAGGCGGCGCTCGACTTCCCGCGCGGGGACCTGCGGGTCGGCGTCTGCACGGCGTGTGGTTTCTTGCAGAACGACGCGTTCGATGGATCGCGCACGCACTACTCGCAGAAGTACGAGGAGACCCAGGGTTTCTCGCCGACGTTCCGCAAGTTCCAGACTGAGCTCTGCAAGGAGCAGAACGCCAAGTACGGCCTCCGCGACAAGGCGATGCTCGAGATCGGCTGCGGCAAGGGCGAGTTCCTGACCGAGCTGTGTGAGATCTCGGGCGGCAGCGGGATCGGCATCGATCCGAGTTACCGGCCCGAGCGCAACACGTCCGAAGCCGCCGAGCGGATCGAGTTCATCGTCGACTTCTACTCCGAGAAGTACACGCATCTCCGGGCGGACTACATCACGTGCCGCCACACGCTGGAGCACATCCAGCCAGTCGAGTCCTTCATGCGCATGGTGCGCAGCACGGTCGACGACAAACCCGAGGCGGTCCTCTTTTTTGAGTTGCCCGGCGGCGAGCGCGTGTTGCGCGAGAAGGCCTTCTGGGACATCTACTACGAACACTGCACGTACTTCACGCTCGGGTCCCTGGCGCGGTTGTTCCGTCGGACGGGCTTCCAGCTGCTCGACCTGTACGAGGGTTACGGTGACCAGTACCTCATGATCGAGGCGCAGCCCGGCGATCCGACCCAGGGCGCGCGGTTTCCAGAAGAGGACGACCTCGCAGAGACACTCGCCGACGTCGAGTCCTTCCGCGCGGGGATCGGTCAGAAGTTCAAGACACTACGCCAGGATCTGCACGACGTGACGGATCGGGGTGGCAAGGCAGTGCTCTGGGGCTCAGGTTCCAAGGCGGTGTCCTACTTGAACACGCTCGGGATCCAGGGCGAGCTCGAGTACGTCGTCGACATCAACCCGCACAAACACGGCAAGTTCCTGGCCGGTACGGGCCACGAGATCGTCGGGCCGGAGTTCTTGCGCACCTACCAACCCGACGCGGTGATCGTGATGAACTCCATCTACCTCGACGAGATCCGCCGCAACTGCGCAGAGCTCGGCATCGACACCAAGGTGTGGGGGATTTGAATCGTCGCGGCGCGCCGAACGGCGAAGCATCCGGGAGCGCCAGCTCGACCCCCGTCGCGTTCGAGACACGAACGATGAAATGCCCCTCCTGCAACGGCGCCGAGCTGCGCGAATTCTTCGACGGCGGTGACGTCCCCGTCTTCTGCAGCGTCCTCTACGACAGCAGCGAGGAGGCGCGCCGCGCCCCGCGCGGGCGCATGCGGCTCGGGTTCTGTCCGAGCTGTGCGTTGGTCTTCAACACCGCTTACGACGAGCGCTTGGTCGAGTACGCCGCGGGTTACGAGAACTCGCTCCACGGCTCGCCGAGTTTCCAGGCCTTCGCCGAGCGCCTGGCGGACGAGCTCGTCGAGTCGTACGACCTGCGCGGCGCCCGTGTGCTCGAGATCGGCGGCGGACGCGGCGAGTTCCTGTGCCTCCTGCACGATCGCGGCGTCGGGGCGAGCGTGATCTTCGACCCTTGCATCCCGTCCGGCGCCGAGGTAGGGCAGCCCTACGAGGTCGTGCGCGAGTATTTCGGGCGCGGGCACTTGGAGGGTGAGTTCCGACTCGTCCTCTCGCGCCACGTGATCGAACACGTGCCGGAGCCGCGCACATTTGTCGCTGCGATCGCGACTTCGTTGCAGCGGCGGCCTGGTGCGGCGCTCTACCTCGAGCTGCCCAACGGACTCTGGACCTTCCGCGACCTCGGCATCTGGGATCTGATCTACGAACACTGCAGCTACATGGCGCCGGTGACCGTCGAGGGCCTCCTGCGTTCGCACGGGCTCGCGTGTACGGTGACCGAGACCTTCGGCGCTCAATTCCTGTCGGCCCACGCGCGCTTCGACGAGGGCGAAGCGAAATCCCAGATGGGCAACGGCCAGAGCGTGGCCGAAATCGAGCAACTCATCGACGCGTTCGCGACGCTGCACGACAACGAGCTGGCGCGTTGGAACGCGCACCTCGAGGACGCCGAGAGCCATGGGCAGCGTGTCGCGATCTGGGGCGCTGGCGCGAAGGGCGTGACCTTCCTGAACGCCCTGCGTCGACCAGCGGCGATCCAGCAGGTCGTGGATGTCAACACTCTCAAGTTCGGCCGCTTCGTGCCGGGGACGGGGCACGAGGTCGTGTCGCCGGAATCGTTGGTCGATTCCGGGACGGACGAGATCGTCGTGATGAACCCGCGTTACCTCGCGGAGATTCGCGCCATGGTCACGTCGCTCGGGATCCGCGCCGAGGTCGTCCCGGTGGGGTGACATCGTCTGAGGTACCGTTGAGAGACTGCCTCGAGCGGTCCCCTTTTGGGCCTCCTTCAGAGGCCCCGCGGTCGCAGTCGATCACCGAACCAGCGCCCGGCACGGACGCCGCGGAGGGCGCTCTCGGCCCGTTGTTTCCGATGGGCAGGAATCCACGGGGGTCGCCACTTGCGAGTCCCCTCCAACATCTCGTTCACGCACGGGCTGCCTTCCGTTGCCCGCGTCGCCAGCTGCTAACCAACCGGGTAGACTAACGCTAGGGAGCGTTCTGTCTCGAGTCCGCCGGCCGTCACGATCCCCCAGTCGTCGCCTCGCACCATGTCCACGCCGTTCTGCCTTGCCTCTCTCACACAAGTGGCCCTTGCCGGGCTGCTCTCGATATCTGGGCTCGGCGCCGCGACTTCCAGCGCGCTCGCCCAGGGACCTGCCCGGTCCGATGACTTCAATACCTGTGGCACGCTGCACGGGGCGTGGACCTTGCACGACGCGCGGGGCGACGCCCTGCTCAGCTTGCCCTCGAACGGGACGGACGCGTGGTTGCAGCTCGGGGTGCCCGCGGGCGTGAGCCACGACGCGTGGCGTGACCTGCTCGCGCCCCGCGTCCTGCAAGCGGTGCCGGACGTCGACTTCGAGGTGACGACCCGCCTCCTGTCGCTCCCGACGCAGCGCTTCCAGATGGCCGGCCTACTCGTCGAGCAAGACCCGCTCAACTGGTTGCGATTCGACCTCTATTCCGATGGCAACCAGCTCTTTGCGCATTTCGGCGCGACGACCAACGGCGCCTCGCGGACCTACTTCAAGGCGAGCGCCAGCCTCAGCGGCGATGCATTCGTGCGGGCGCAGCGAGCTGGCAACAGCTGGACTCTCTCCTACTCCGATGACGGCAACACCTGGACCACGGTCGGGACACGTTCCCACGTGCTCACGGTCGGGCGGGCCGGCCTCTTCGTAGGCAATGCCGGCCCCGTGCCGCCGGCGTTCAACGCGCAATTCGATTTTATCCAGTTCGCGTCGGATCCGCTGACGATGGAGGACCTCGTGGCGCCGGGGCCGTTCACGGTCCAGCGGAGCCTGTCCGGTAATGGAAGCGGCGCGATCCAAATTACGCCTGCGACCGGACCCTACGCGTGTGGCGCCGTCGTGCAGCTGCTCGCGGTGCCCGCGCTCGGCACCCAGTTCGAGGGTTGGCAAGGTGTCCACAGCGGCAGCCCGAATCCGCTGATCCTGACGGTCCGCAACAATGTCAGCGTCGTGGGGACGTTCTCGGCGGACGCGCCGCCGGCGATCCAGGACGTCGTGGCCAACGTCGGCATCACGTCCGCGCGCATCGACTGGACCACGAACGAGCCGGCCACGAGCCGCGTCGAATACGGCTTGACGAGCGCGCTCGGCAGCTCGGTCCAGAGCGCGACGCTGGCGCTCACGCACTCCCTGACGCTGCCGAACCTGACGCCGAACAGGACGTACTTCTTCGAGGTCTCGTCCGCGGACGCCTCCGGCAACACGTCGGTCGGCCCCTTGCAGCAATTCACGACCAACTCGCTGACCTGGCCGCGTTCGGACGACTTCAATACGTGCGGGTCGCTCGCGAGTTACTGGGCCCCTGTCGACCCGCGCGGGGACGCCGGCTTCAGCCTCGTCGGGTACGGCACCCCGAATGCGCACCTGCGGATCGATGTGCCGGGCGGCGTGAGCCATGACCCGTGGGGCACCAATATGGCGCCGCGCGTCATGCAGCCGGCGGCGACCGGGAACTTCCAGGCCACGCTTCGCATGGCGACGCTGCCGTCCCAGCGGTTCCAGTCCCAAGGCCTCATCGTCCATCAGGACACGGCGAACTGGATCCGGTTCGATGTCTACCACCGCGGTGACAGCCTGCGTGCTTTCGCGGCCAACACGGTCAATGGGTCGTCCTCCAGCGTCACCAACGCCCAGGTTCTGCTGACCGCGCCGTGGTACCTGCAGGTCGAGCGCGCCGGCAACCTCTGGAGCATGCGTATCTCCGACGACGGCATGTCTTGGATCAGCGTCGCGACCTTCTCGCGCGCGTTGACGGCCATGACGATCGGGCCGTTCGCGGGCAATGCCGGCAGCAGCAGCACTCCGTCGCCAGCGTTCACCGCCGAGTTCGACTACTTCGAGAACCAGAACGAACCGCTGCTCTTCGAGGACGTCGGTGGGTCGACGAGCTTCACCGTCTCGACCCAGACGATCGGCGCGGGCAGCGGCACGATCACGCGGACTCCTGCGAACGGGCCCTACCTCTGCGGGAGCACCGTCACGCTGCAGGCCAACCCGGCGGCCGGATCCACCTTCGCGGGCTGGAGCGGCGACTTCGTCAGCGCCGCCAATCCGCTCGTGGTCACGGTGCAGAACAACGTGTCGGTCAACGCGCAATTCAACGCGGTCGCGGGGCTCGCGATCTCCGGTGTCGCGGCGCAACCGAGTGTCTCGTCGGCGCAGGTCACGTGGACGAGCAACCTCGCGGCCAACTCGAGGGTGGATTACGGCGCCACGCCGGCCCTCGGTCTGACCGTCTCGAGCGCGACGCAGACCCTGTCGCACAGCCTCCAGCTGTCGAACCTCTTGCCCTCGACGCGTTACTACTATCGCGCGCGGTCCGTGGTCGGCGCCCAGACCGCCGAGAGCGCGGTGCTGAGCTTCGACACGATCGGCGCCTTCTCCGACACCTTCTCGCGGCGGAATCTCGGCTCGTGGGAGTACGTGGATCCCTATGGGGTCGGCACCGTCCGCATGGAAGGCGCTGGCACATCCGACGCGCACCTCGTCTTGAGCATCCCGCCCGGATCGCGTTATGACCCGTGGCATCAAGAGGACGCGCTGCGTGTGCGTCGTGCGCTGGCCTCGTCCTCGTCGTTCGACATCGCGACGCGCCTCGATACCGACTTCACGTCGCGTTACCAGATCCAGGGACTCCTGTTCGAGAACGAGGCGACCGGCGGCTTCACGCGCTTCGACGTCTTCCACGATGGCTCGAAGCTGCGGGCCTTCGCGGCGACGAACTTGACTGGCTCGCCGTCGACCAAGCTGAATCAGGTGGTCTCGAACGGCCCCTGGGTCGGACAGCCGATCTACCTGCGAGTCCAGAAGATCGGCAACACCTGGACGATGTACACGAGTACGGCCATCGACCCGACCGCGCCCTCGCTCGGTTGGTCGACGATCGGCTCGTTCCAGGCGACTTTCGCGCCGACACACGTCGGGCTGTTCGCGGCGACCAGCGGCAATGACCCCGGCCTCGTCGCGCGCTTCGACTGGATCACCAACGTCGCCGAGCCTATCTTCAACGAGGACGGCAGCACCGAGCCGGATACCTTGGCGCCGTTCGCGCACCGACTCGTCCAGGTCAGCCAGCCGCCGACCGGGCTGCGCCTCGAGTGGGCGACCGATGAGCCCGCGACGGGCAGCGTTCGGTACGGACTGACCTCTGCCTGGGAGCTCGGCCAAGTGTCCGGTGGCGCGCCGACGTTCAATCACGACGTGCTCATCGCGGGGCTGTTGCCGAACACGGTCTATCACTTCGGTGTGACCTCCACGGACTCGTTCGCGCAGGTCTCGACCCTCGACAACTTCACGTTCTTGACCGGCTCGGCCACCAGCCCGGTGATCGACTTCTGGTACACGAGCGCGCTGCCGGGCGGCGGGGTCGGGCGGCGTTTTGGTCACCTCGGCGCCGCACAGGCCTTCGGCAACGTGACCGGCAGTGTCATCGACCCGGATGGGTTCATCTCGAGCGCGACCTACACGGTCCGCCTCGGGACGACGGTCATCGAGAGCGGCCCGCTCGTGCGCGGGCCGGACACTCGCCGCCTCCTGAAGTCGGGTGACTTCAACGTCGAGTTGCAGATGGCGCAGCTCGTCGCGGGGACCTACACCGTCACGGTGTCGGCGACGGACAACAACGGCAACGTCTCGACCGAGGTCATCCCCGTCGAGATCACCAAGAACGTCGTGTGGCCCTTCGGCACGGTGCAGTTCACTGGCGCGACTCCGCTCCAGGAGCAGGTGCGGCCGGTGGATGGCGAGTGGACGGTCAGCAATGCCGGCGCGCGCACCAAGTCGAGCGCCACGGGCTACGACCGGCTCCTCACCCTCGGCGATCTGTCCTGGACCAACTACGAGGTCTTCGGCAGCTTCGTCGTGCACTCGATCGAGGCGCCTGGGACTTTCCCGAGTGTCAGCGGCAACCCCTTGGTCGGTATCGGCGTGCGCTGGTACGGCCACGCCGGCAACGCCGTGCCGCGCAACGGCTCGTGGCCGACGGGCGCCTTCGCGTGGTTCCTCTGGAACGCGGACCACGTCACCGGGCGCTTCCGCTTGCACACGAACTTCTACACCAACAACGTGTCGCAGACCGCGCCGATGGTGCTGGGGGATCGTTACTTCTATCGTGTGCGAGTGACGCAGAACGGCGCCGTGCCGCAGTACGTCTACTCGATCTGGAAGACCGAGGTCTTCACTCCCGGCGCGCCGCCGAGCTGGGAAGTCACGACCCCCGGTGTCGTGGGAGACCCCGCGAGCGGCGCAGTGGTCCTGATCGCCCACCACGTCGACGCGACGTTCGGCGACGTCACAGTGACCCCGCTCGGGCAATGAGTGCGTGCTGATGCTTGCGGGTCGCGCCGAGGGACGTTTTCCCTCGGCGCGACCCGCCCGCATGCCCTCGGGCGTGCGAACCATGGGCGCTAGATGACACCGAGGTCGACCGGGAGCGCGCGCGGTGGAGCGCGCTGGAACGCCATCGGACAAGGCGGTGAGATCCTCATCCGCTACGTCGCGACGCTCGCCTTGTTGCGTGTCCTCGCGCCCGCCGACATGGGGCTGATGTCAGCGGCGATCGTGGTCACGGGCATCCTCGAGATCTTCACGGGCCTCGGGACAGGGACCGCGATCATCCAACGCGAATCGGTCGACCAGCGTTTCCTGAGCAGCATCTTCTGGTTCAACTTGCTGCTCAGCGTCGCGCTCGCCTTGTTGATCGGCGGGTTGGCGCCTCTGGCCGCGGCGGCGATGAAGCAGCCCGAGCTCGGGGAGGTCCTACCTGTGCTCGGCCTGTCGTTCATCATCTCAGGTCTGACGATCGTCCAACGGAGTCGGCTCGCGCGCGACCTCGATTTTCGCAGCATCGCGATCGCGGCGCTGTTGCGGGCGGTGACTTACGGCGTCGTGACTTATGTGTTGGCGGCTCGAGGCCATGGGACCTGGGCCCTTGTGTACGGGACCTTGGCGTCCCAACTGCTCGGCACGATCGCGTTGTGGGTGAGCGGTCAGTGGATGCCTTCGCTGCGGATGTCCTACAGCGACGTGCGCGGCGTCATGGCCTTCTCGACGAACCTCGTCGGTTCCCAGCTCGCGAGTTATTTGATCTCGAACCTCGACCGGATCATCATCAGCCGCTTGATCGGAAAGGAGGCGCTCGGCCTCTACACGATGGCCAACCGTTTGGTGCTGTTCCCGATTCGTTCGATCACGCAAGTGCTCATGGGGGTCTTGGTCCCGGTCCTGTCGCGCTTACAGAACGACAATCCGAGGTTTCGCGCGCACTACGTGCGCAGCAACGCCGCGATCTTCGCGTTGACCGCGCCGATCCTGACAGGCGCGATCGTCGCCGGCGACCTGTTGATCCAGGTGCTCGCGAAGAGCGCCTGGTACGCCGCCGGGCCGCTGATCGCGTGGCTCGCGCCGCTCGCGCTCTTGAAGACGCTGCTCAACACGACGGGCTCGATCTACGTCGCCAAGGGCGCGACCGGGCTGATGTTCTTCTGGTCCGTCGCTCTCGCGTTGGCGACGACCGCGAGCCAGCTCCTCGGCGCGCTGTGGGGGGGGACGGTCGGCCTCGCCATCGGCGCGCTCGCCGTGAACCTTGTGCTGTTGCCGGTCATCCTGAGAGTGCCCTTCGACCTGATCGAGCTGCGTCGATCGGACTATTGGCGCGCGCTGCGCTTCCTCGTGTTGTCGATCTCGCTGGCGACTGCGGTCGCGCTCGGCGTGCGTGTCCTCCTCGAGCGGGCAGGGCTCGCGCCCTTGTGGCTGCTGCTCGGGAGCTGCGGTGCGCTCGCCGGGGTCTACGTCGGCCTGCTCCTTTGGCGTATGCCGCCCGCGGCTCGCGATCTCTTGAGCCTCTTCCACCGCACGCCCCTTGCCCCCGCCCAGGACACGGCCGAGCCGGCCTAGGCTCCCCAGCGATCTGTATCATCGTGAGAGGAGCGTATCGTTCGGGTACACCCTTTCCCGGTGCGCGACCGATGGGGGTACTGGCGCTCCGCCGTTTCGCCGACCTCGCCCATGGGGACCTCGCATCAATCGAACGCCGACGTCGACGTGCTCATGTTGACGCACCAGCGGCCGGAGTACACCCGGCTCGCGCTCGGCAGGCTCCTGGAGTCCGTCGATCACCGAACCAACGTCTGGGTCTGGCACAACGGCAGCGACGAGGCCACGCTCGGGGTCGTGCACAGCTTGCGGGAGCACCCTCGTTTCCACCGCTTCCACCACAGCGCACAGAACCTGCGCCTGCGGGAGCCGACCAACTGGTTCTATCGCGAGGCGCGCGGCGCGCTCCTCGGCAAGGTCGACGACGATTGCCTGATGCCCGACGGCTGGATCTCGAAGCTGCGCGCCGCCCACGAGGCGAACCCGCGCTTCGGTGTGATCGGGTGTTGGCGTTTTCAGGACGAGGACTACGACGACGCGCTCGCCTCGCCCAAGATCAAGGAGTTCGCTGGGGGCTGGCAGCTCCTCCAGAACTTCTGGATCGAAGGCAGCGGTTACTTGGTCAAACGTGATTGCCTCACGGCGCTCGGCCCCATTCGTGAACGCGAGAGCTTCACCAGCTATTGCATCCGCGCCGCGCGCATGGGCTGGATTCACGGCTGGGTGGTCCCCTTCATTCGCCAGGAACACATGGACGACCCGCGCGCCGCCCATACCGGCATCAAGGTCGATGCGGACCTCACGCGCTTCCGGCCGCTCTCGGCCAAGAAGGACCACGCCATGACGGTCGCCGAGTGGGACGCGCAGCTTCGGCGCTCGGCGCGCATCGTCCAGGGCGCCCCCATCGACCCGGCGTACTGGTCGCCCTGGCGGCAGCGGGTGCGCAACTTCTTGTCCCGAGCTCGAGCTCGTAGTCGGTCGAGGTCCTGACGCGATGATGGCGCTGTTGATGCTCCTCCAGGAGCAGTGGCGGAAAGAGGGTTTCGGCGAGGCCGCGTACCACAACGTCACGACCCTGCACCCGGTCGCGCTCGTCGCGACGACCCTGCTGGGCCTGGCGGTCCTGGTCGTTCCGCGGCGCTACGCGAGCTGGCCGCTGATCCTGTTGGCGGGTTTCGTCCCGCCGGCCCAGCGTGTCATCATCGCGACGCTCGATTTCAACCTGATGCGCCTCCTGCTGCTGGCGGGGTCGCTGCGCATCTTTCTGCGCGCGGAGCACGTGGGCGTGCGGTGGGGGCGACTCGACAAGTTGGTCCTCGCCTGGGCGCTGGTAGGTACCGCCGCGTACGTGGTGCTCTTCGCGAGTTTCTCGCAGCTCATCTTCAAAGTCGGCGAGCTCTATGACGTACTCGGGCTCTATTTCTACTTTCGCTGCACGATTCGGGGATGGGGGGACGTCTCGCTGCTGGTGAAGATGATCGCGGTGATCGTGCTCCCCGCCAGTGTCATGTTCGTCGAAGAGAGTCTGACGGGACGGAACCCGTTCTCCTTCTTCGGGGGCGTGCGTGAGTTCACAGCGATTCGAGAGGGACGCCTCCGGTGTCAGGGACCCTTTGTTCACGCGATCTTGGCGGGGACCTACTACGCCGCGTGGATCCCGTTGTTCATGACCTTCTTATGGACACAAGGGTCACGGATCCTCGCGTTCTTCGCGATCGTCGCGAGCCTCGTAATCGTCGTGACGACCGCCTCGTCGACACCTGTTGTCGGGGTCATGGCCGCAGGCTGCGCGTGGTTCTTTTGGCCCATGCGCCACCAGATGCGCCTTGTGCGCTGGTCGCTCGTCGGGACCCTCTTCGCGCTGCATATGGTGATGAAGGCGCCAGTCTGGCACCTCATCTCACGCATCTCATTCAGCAAGGGCAGCACTTCGTACCACCGCTTCCGACTGATCGACAACTTCATCAATCACGCGAACGAGTGGGCGTTGATCGGGATCAAGGACACGGGTCGCTGGGGTCACTCGATGTATGACCTGACGAACCAGTTCGTGCGCGAAGGTGTGCGCGGCGGCTTCATCGCGATGGTGCTCTACATCCTCGTGGTTGCCGAAGGGTTCGCGATCGCAGGCCGGCTCTGGCGTCGCTACGAGGGTTACCCGCGTTATCAGTACCTCGCGTGGGGTCTCGGCGGCTGCCTGTTCACGCACGTGGTGATGTTCTTCTCCATCTCGATCTCGCACAGCCAGCAGAACATGGCCGGCTTCTTCATCGTGATCGCGGCGCTCGGCAGCCTGGAATTCGTGCGACCGCCATCGCGCTCGAAGCGTCGCCCGCCGCGAATTGCCGGTGCCGCTGAAGCCGACGGTCTGCCCGACGACGCTGGTCCCCGGTCCATCGCCGACCGGGCGAGCGTGCCCACCTTCGTTCAGTGAGCTCCGGTGATAGCCCTCAGCGCTGGCGCTCGTCGGCCAGCGCTCGATAGGTGCACACCGTCATCCCACTGGTGCGTGCGGCGTCGATGAGCGCTAGGGAGACATCGAGGACGAACGCCCTTCGCTCCGGCCGCCGGTGGTGGCAATGCAGCAGTACGACACCTCCACCCGCCGCGCGGAAATCCCCGACCACCTCATCGATCTCGGGCAACGTCGCGAAGGTGTCACCGCTGACTTGCGTCCACCAAGTGGGCATGGAGCCCCGTCGAAGCAGCGTTAGGAGCCCAGGGGTCGCCAGTTTGCCGTAGGGCGGGCGATAGGACGACCCTGGGGCCAACCACGGCGCGAGGTGGGTCCAGGCGGAGCGGATTTCGCGCGGGCCCGTCCACGGCTTCTTCCAGTCATTCTGGTGCGTGTCGCCGTGGGCACAGACTTCGTGTCCGGATCGCACGAGGTCGTCCAGGCACGCCTCCCGGCCCCGCGCGCGTTCGCCCATCACGTAGAAGGTCGCTGGCGCGCCGAGCGCAGCGAGTTCTCGGCCGAGCTCCGCCGTGAACTCGTCGTCAGGGCCGTCGTCGTAGGTCAGCACGAGGTGGCCTCGGACGTTTGCACGCAGCCGCCGCAGCTGCACACTCCGCACCAGGAGTGGCGGGCCGTACAGCGCGAGGACGGCGGCCAGCAACGAGTAGGCGAGGGTCTCCATGGAGTACAGGGTCCGACAATCGGACTGCAGCCAGGGTACGGGCCGCGCGCGGCGAGCATAAGGGACGGCGCGGCACTACAAGAAGAGAGGCCTCGACCCCACCTGGGGGCGCGAGGCCTCTCTGTTCATTCGTTCGGTCTTTCGTTCGGCCGAACGGCCGAGCGTCAGTCGTTGATGCTCATCAGGTCGCCGGAGTCATCCCAGACGTTGCCGGAGATCTGCAGGTTCTGGATGTTGCCACCACGATTCAGGACGCCGTAACGGTACTCGCGTCCGAAGCGATTGTTCGTCAACGAGCAGTTCCGCAGCGCGTGTCCGTAGGAGGCGTTGGCCAGGAAGTAGACGGTGAAGTTGCCACCGTTGAGCCAGTTCCCGTCCATGTGCAGGTTCTCGATGTTCCCAAGCTCGGCTTGGTTGATCGAGGCCGCGTTCGACCGGTACCCGCCGGGGATATTGACCGGCATGTCGAAGTTGTTCCCGCGCATCGTGATGTTGGATCCAACCCGCGTCTGGTTGCCGTCGGCGTGTGCTCCGGCAGCCAGTCCGAGCTGGTGGATCCAGCAGCCTTCGATCAGGTTGTTGCCCTCGAGCTTCATCCCGTCGCGCTGCATCTCCCAGATGTTCAGGCGTCGCGCCGTGAAACCGCGGCCGAAGAGGCCGCAGCTCACACATCGGCGGATCTCACCGTCCTCGATGACGATCCCCGAGTTGCCCGACGTCATGCGAATGCCGTAGGACGCCGAATTGCCCCCATCGATGATGAAGTTACGGATCGTGACGTTGTTCGCCTGGATCTCGATGCGGCCGTTGATGAACACGTTCTCGATGACGGCGCCGTCCTGGGTGATCGTCATGCTTCCGACGTTCTGCAGGATGCCCGGGTTGCTGGGTCCCGTGTTGTGCGGGCCCGGCCTGGTGCCGGAGTAGGGCGGCGGCGGTGGGGGCGGCGGCGGACCTGCCGGATCCTCCACGATCACCCGCACGATTCGGGTCGTGTCCCCGAGGCCGTTCGTGGTGTTCTGGAAGTCGATCACCGACTCATGCGTGCCGATGCCGAGCGCGCTCGAAGCCGGAAGCAACTGGACGTTGCAAACGGCGACAGCACCCGGAGCGAGTGTGCCGGTTTCCGGAAGGACGCGTGACCAGAGCTGGCTCGCCTCGGCGCGCCAGGCGATCTCCTCCGTGCCCGGGTTGCGCAGCTCGAAATCGAACTGCGTCTGGTTCGGCATGCCGCCAGGCACCGACTGCGTGGACAGCGGACCGGGGGGGGTCACCTCGAGCATACCCAGTTGGCTGTCGCCCGACCCGAGGACCGACAGGCGCTGGACCTCGACCGAGCTCAAGGCGCGCGCATAGAACGCCACCAAGTGCAGGTCACCGAGCCAGGGCCGATTGTCGCCGATCTCGTTCACGAGCCCGATCCGGTAGGTCGGATCCCACTCCGCGAACGTGCCCTCCACCGTCGCCGAGCTCACTTGAACGCCATCGACGTACATGCGCGCCGTGCCACTCGAGGTCCGTGTGTAGACCACGTGTTGCAGCCGTGCCTGCGCGACATTGGGCGGCGTCGCGAGGTGCGGCATGCCATTGATGTCGGTCGTCGTGGTCCGCAAGCGCGTATTGAACTGGGAAGCCGCCTGGCCGCCCCAGAGACCTTGACTCAGAGTCACCGTACGAGCGAAGGCCCCGTCCGAGACCGTCGCGATGCGCGCGGGGCCGTCCTGGACGACGTTCGCCGGCGTGATCCAGGCCTCGACCGAGATCTCGTTCGAGATCTGGCATGCGCGCACCAACTTCGTCGCGGCCGATACGCTCTGGATGCGCGTCGGCTGGTTGATACGGAGCCGACCCGGGTACCAGGTCACGTTGTTCGGGTTCTCGATCGCGAGATCCAGAGACGGAGTCATCAGCGAGGCGTCGGTGACGCGCGTGCTCGGACTCTCGAAGTCGTACACCGCGACGGCGCCGATCTCGTTGCGAAGCGTCGTGGCGCTGTTCCCCATCGACGGCAGGACCGTCACGAGGACTTCGCGAGTGACGGGCTCGACGACCGCCAGGTCGCCGCTCGCCCTCGTCCCGTCGACGATCACGCTCGCGGTGTGGACGCCGGCGGGCAAGCCCGCGAGTTGCGTGGCGTCGTACGCCACCTCGATCGTCGCCTGCTTGCCAGGCGCGATCGAGCCGTTCCACGCGGACGGGACGACGAGCCACGGCTCGGTCACCGACACGCGCCAGTCGATGTTTTCCACGCCGTCGTTGCGGATCGAAGTCTCGATCATGTCGAGCGCCTCGCCGTCGAAGCGCGCGCCCTCGAGCTCGACCTCAGACGTCTCGAGCGCGACCAGCTCGGGCCGATCGTTCGGGTCGACGACGAGGCGATACGTGAAGCTGCCGAGCACTGTCTCCGCATTCACATCACGGAAGACGAAGTCGGCTTCGTGGACATTGGCGGAGTTCGTGTCCAGGCGCTGCGGGTTCAGCACCACACGGACTTCCGCCTTCTGACCAGATGCCAGCCGGCCCGACGCGGGCGCGAACTGGAGCCAATCGGCGCCGGAGTCGACCTCCCACTCGATCGAGGACACGAGGCCCCGATTGTGGAGTACGTAGAGGTCTCCACCACCCTGGAGGGTGGCATCGGTCCCTAGGACCCTGGCCGTTGGGCCGACGATGCCGTCGACATGAACGCTGCTCGACAGGGTCTCGGACCCCCCGGTGCAGCCTACGGCGGCGAGCGCGCCAACCACGAGGCCGAGCGCGGACCGAACTGTTCGATCCGCCCCCCCTCTGGCCAGTGTTGCCGCCGTTCGCGTTGCGAACTTGCAGTTCAAAGTCATCGTTTTGTTTTCCCCTCAGAAGCTGAGACGCCAGCGCTGCGAGCGAGCGACCGGTCTGCCTCAGCAGGCGACGAGCGTAGTCCCCGGTGCGGCGCCCGCTCCCCTCTAGTTCCAGCGCGGACCTCGATCGTTACAACTTGATCACACACATTGAGGGCTAGATCGAACACCGCGGCCCAGCTTCTTGAAGCGAGCCGCACAATGGACACATTCGTGTTCCGCAATGGGCCGGAGGCCCTTGTCGGCGGCGCTCGTCGGTGGCAGTCCGAGAGCCGCCGGGCGTCCCCCGGCCGCGCGGCCCCTCCCACGGCCTCCGTGTGCCGACTCACGCAGGTCGTTCCGAGTCAGCCTTGGCGGATGAACGCTGCCAGGGCGTCGATGAGCCCTCCCGATGCGACGGGCGAGATGCGCTCCGGCGAGGCGGTCGCGCGCAAGCGATCGATCCAGGGGCCGACCTGGTGTTCATCCTCGGCGACGGTAATGCCCGGTTTGGTCGCGAGCCAACACGCCGTGGCACGTTGGTGGTCGTTGCGCGTCTCCTGGAGGTCGCCGCGGCGCGGGAGGACGAGCAGCGGCGTGCCGACCTCGAGCGCTGTGAGCACTGTGCCCATGCCCGCGTGAGAGACGATGAGTTGCGCCGAGCGAACACGCGCTTTGAACTCCTTCGACGTCAGTTGGTCGACCCAAGGCACATGCTGCGGTACGAGGCTCGTGCGTCCGATCTGCGCGAAGACTGTGTCGCGTGGTTGGTCCTGCGCCCATTCGTCGACCGCCCGCACGAGGCGATCAAACGGAGTGCTGGAGCCGATCGTCAAGAAGATCAAAGGACTGCACCTCGGTAATGCGGGCCCTCAGGCCGGGCGAGCTCGGGCCACTGGGTCAGCCAGAGATCGGCGACACGCCCCGCCTTGCGACCAGAGAGAGACAGCTCGTCGACGTTGGCGATGCTGTCGAGCCAGACCGTGCGCGCGCCGAGCCGACGTCCGATCGCGAGCGCGAGGTAGCCCGGCGCCGCGCCGGTGGTCAGGATCACTCGGGGGCGCAAGCGCACGAGCAACGCCGTCAAGCGCACGATCAACCAAATCATCTTGAGCTTGTCCCAACGTGTCGCGTCGGGGACGACGTGGAATTCCTCACCATCGAGATCGGCCTCGTAAGCTGGGTCGACGGTGACGAAAACCACACGTTGTCCGGCGAGCGCTGGGCGCACGCGCAAGAGCTGCACCCAATGGCCGCCGCCGGAGGCGACAGCGAGCACGGGTCGTTGAGCACTGGAAACCATGGCGTTCAAACGGGCGGACCCCAGGGTTCCTGGAGGACCTTGGGCGAAAGGAGGACTCGCAGGTGGAACCGCGCGCTACCGAGGCGCAACGAACGACCCCACCGACCGGGCCCGCTGGGCGCCTCGGGTCGCGCAGCGTCGAGGGTCAGCCAGGTCACCGCGCGCGGCACGAGTGAAAGCAGGAAGACGAGGTTCGCGAGGTACGCGACGCTCGTCCCGCGCCATTTCCATAGGAAGCGCAGGAGGCCGCGTTTCTGCGCCTCGTACGCCCAGGCCCGCCGCGCCGGTGTGCGCGAGCTCGCGCCGTGTGCGTGCACGATCGTGGCGTCGGGATAGAAGCACATGCGGCGACCCCGGTCCGAGAGGCGTCGACAGAGGTCGGTCTCCTCGGCGTACATGAAATACCCTTCGTCGAAGGCGTCCCCGTTGTCGAGATCGGCGCTGCGGAGAAGGATGAAACTGCCCATGATGCAGTCGACTTCGACGGGGCGCTGGAAACGCTCGTTGCCGTAACGATCCCAATTGCACAGCTTGCTGCGCGGGAAGGCCTGTTGCAGATATAGCCCCACGGACAGGATCCCGAAGAGGCTCGGGAATCGGAAACAGCTGCTCTGCGGACGCCCGTCGGGGTACGTCATCGCGCAGCCGAGCCCGCCCAACTCGGGGTGCGCTTCGAGGTGCGTGAGGCACTTCGAGAGCGTGCCCGGCGCGACGACGGTGTCGCTGTTCAACAGCAGCACCGCGCGACCGCGCGCGCGTCGCGTGCCTTGGTTCGTCGCCTTGCAGAAGCCGAGGTTCGAATCGTTCGCGAGCAATACGACCGACGGGAATTTCGCTTTCACGAGCTCGACGCTGTCGTCCCTCGAGCCATTGTCGACGACGATCACCTCGAGCTCCAGATCTGGCTCCGCCGTGAACACACTCGTGAGGCAATCGTCCAACAGCGCCCGCGTATTCCAATTGACGATCACGATCGAGATCGCGGGCGACGGGGAGTTCGCCGCTGACTCGAGTACAACAGGAGCGGAGGTCATGGTGGTCTCGGGCGCTACCGGCAAGCGCTCGTCAGCGCGCGAACGCCGCGCACCGCGGCGATGCGATTCAACGCCATTTTGACGGCTGGCCCATGAGGGAACGCAGCTGCTCGCGGCGCATGAAACGAATGGCCTCTGGCTCGGGGATGCGCTCGGTGCCCGTGAACGCAGCGCCGACGTAACCACGCGCGAGGCCCAGCGAGGCGAGCCCCGGCGGCCAGGTGGCGAGCTTGCGTACACAGCGCGCGATGAAAAAAAGTGGGTGGTACCCGAGCGCGAAACACGCGCGCCCGTTCTTGGCCCAATTGCTCCATTGGCCGAGGCCGTTGCCGGTAAAGCGCTCCTGGACGAGGCGGATGTGCTCGAATGTCCGCGTCCCGAACCCGAGGTGCTGGGCTTTGACCTCGTCGATCGTGTCCCAGCCGTTCCGGCGATGGACGCCGCCGATGGCCTCCCAGCAAGCGCGGCGGTAAATCTTGGTGGCGCCTCTCACATGGTAGGGCGCGAGGCGCTCTGGCACGAGCCGCCCGCCGATCCGGTTGAGGATGATCCCGCCGCCGATGCCGAGCTCCGGGTCCCGCGCGAACTCGCCCAAACAACGTTCGAAGTAATCCGGGGGCAGAGTGAGGTCAGCGTCGAGGTTGACCAGGAAGTCCCATTTGACGTCCGCGGCAGCCTGCTGCCCCTCCCAGAACGCGTGCACGCCGCCGCCGCCGGCGCGGTAACCGCGGTCGACACAATGCACCGCCTTCACCCAGTCCGGGTGCGACGCCGCGAAGGTGTCGATCCAGTCGCCGCTGCCGTCCGTCGAGCCGTCGTTGGCCAACACCCAGAGGTCGGGCCGCAGGGTCTGCGCGAGGAGCGACTGCACGAGGCCCGGGAGGCGCTCGAGCTCGTCGCGCAGTGGGGTCACCACGACAAAACGGGGCCGGGTCGACATCGGGGTGTCCTGCACCCTTTGTATGTCGGCACGCTGGCTCGAATCAAGAAGCCGATTCCAGCTGATCGGGCTCAACGTCGACGCACGCGCCGCTCGTCCGCGAGCAGCTCGATCTCCGAGAAACCGACGAGGCCAGGCGAGCGCTCGCCCTGCGCGCGCTTCGTCACGCGCACTTCGAGGCGTCGCACCTGCTTGCCGGGCGGCAGCTCGATCACGGCGCGGCGTCGATCGTCCGGTTCGACCGCGAACCGCAGCACCTCGGCATCGCGATTGATCCGCACCTCGAGTTCGGTGGCCCGGTCGTGTCCGCGTGTGTAACGCAGCTCCGAATCTGCGTGCGCGAACGCGAGGCGCCGCGCGCGGATCGGACGCTCGAATTCGACGGTCCACGTCGGGGTGGCGTCGTCCTTGGCGGCGATCCAAGCCGTGCCCATGCGTCCGTCGACGGCGAGCCCGGGGGCGTGCCCGTCGTTGAGCTGCGACGATGCGCTCGCCTGCACGACGCGGGCCGAGCCGATCAGGTTGGCGTCGGCGTGGATCGTATCCCCCTCTTGGTTCGCGCGCGCAGGCGCCGCGGCGACGTTGACCTCGAGAAGTGGTCCCGTGAAGGTCACGTACCCGGTCGAGGCGGCTGTCGGCGCCGGGTCGATGACCTGGACGCTGACGCCGACCTCGTGGCGCCCCTTGCCGAGCGCCGCGAGGTCGAGCTGCACCGGATAACGGTCAGCCGGACGCCAAGGCCGACTGGCGTCGCCCTCGCACGTCGCCACGATCGCATCGTTGACCTTGTACTCGACGCGAAACACGCGCAGCGCGCTCTCGCCGCCGACCTCCGCGAGGGCGTCCTGACCGAAACCGGAAATCCAGAACGTCCCTGAAGCGCGCCCGGTGCCACGCCAGCGGACGTCGGCGTCGGCGCCCTCGGCGATGTGGACGTCCGAAGCGTCGTGGCGTGTCGGCCCGCTCAGCGAGGCTGTTGCGCGCTTGAGGAACAGCACCGCGAAACACGTATTCGTCTGGTCGCCCCAGTCGCCGTTCGGCTTCTGCTCGCCGACGAGGAAACGCGCGCCGTCCCAATACCAATCGCGCTCGCCGACGGTCGGGCGCTCGAAAAACGCGCCGACTCGCTCCAGGCCGTACAGGTAGTAGTAGTGCCAGGAGTCGGGGCGACCGGGGTTGTGCTCGACCGCGAAGTGCATGTCGAGCCAGCGCCAGGCCCCGCGCTCGAGCTCCAGGAGATCCGCTTCGAGGCGCTTCGGCGGGGCCTCACCGAAGGCGCCACGGCAGGAATAGAGCACCGCGAGCGCCGCCGTCGTCATCGAGCCCGATGCGCCGCCGTGCCCGCCCTCGGCGCGGTACTGAAAGCCGATCAAGCGCGCGTCGCGATCGTCGAAGCGACTCGTGCCGCGCGAGCGCTCGGACTCGACGCCGTAGAGCGCGAGGTCGTCGAGCGTCTTGCGGAAGACGCGCGAGGGGATGTTCACGCCCATTCTCTGGGCCGAGCGCAACCCGAGGATCGCGTACTGCGTGTTCGAGAGGCAGACGGTCGTGTTCGGCTGCAGCGGATACGTCCACATGCCGTCGTGTTTGCCCGCTGCGTCGTAACCGCCCTGTGTTCCCATCAGTTGTTCGGCGAGCTCCGTGGCCCAGGGTTTCAATCCTTCGTCGCCGAGCGCTTCGAGCGCCATCAGCAAACAGCCCGTGCCATATGTGCTCTCGCTGCCATTCGCGCGCAGGAATTCGCGCGCCGCGGTGATCGCCGGATCGTCGACGGAGACGCCCGCCTTGATCAGAGTCAACAGCGAGAGCGCGGTCTGGCCACCGAAATGCACATGTTGGTGCTGATCCCAAGAACCATCGAGCATCTGGGTCGAGCGCAAAAACGCGACCCCGCGCTCGATCGCGTCGTCGATTGCGGGTTGCAACACACGTTTGCCCGCCGCGGTGACCGCCGGCGTGACGATGGGCGCGCCGAAAGGCGCGACGTCGAAACGCGGCGCCGGCGCCGCGATGTCGGCTTGTCGCCAGACGAGCGCGCGAGCCTCGTCAAGGAGCGCCACGCGCATGCCCGTCAGACGGTCGCCGCAGCAGTCGGTGCGGTTGAACACCGTCACCTGGTCGATCGGCACCGCGCGCCCGAGGTCGAGCTCCCACCACGGATCCGCGCCTTCGACGGTGTGGCTGACGGAGCCTTTCGTGTGGTCGCCCATGGTGTTGCCGTCGACGGCGCGCGCTGCCTCGGACTGACCGAGCGTCGACGACTGGCTCGCGGTGCCCTCGATCGCGACGTTCTGGCCGGCGACGATCACCCAGACTTCTGCGAGCTGCAGGATGCGCGCGGGCCCGCTGAGCTCGATGCGGACGAAGCGCGCGACTTGGTCTCCGCGGGAGCTCGCCGCGGGCTCGGGCGAATTCGCGGCGGTCGCGAAGCCGGGCGCGCCGACCCAGAGCGGCAGCACACCCGCGAGCGCGAGCACGTGTCGGAAGGCAGCGGTCATGGTCGCGGGCATGGTAACTGGCCCCACCCTTCGATTGCTCGAGGGAGGGCCGATGCGCCCATGGGATTCGGATGAGCGCCGATCACATGTGAGCTCCGAGCGCGTCCCACGCGGAGACCCGACGGGGACCTTACTCCGATCGCCGGGTCATGGAACGGGCGCGAGCCTAGACTCGGCAGTGATCATGCTGCGTACCCCTTCGCCTCGGCCAACGAGCCCTCGTTCCCTCGCCGTCCTCCTCGTACTCGCGGGTTCGGCCGCGGCGGCACCCCAGGGCACACCGCCCGACCTCGACGCGCTGTTCACGACCGAGGACGGTGTGGGGGCGAAGCGGTCCGGCCTCGGATTCCGCGAGGTCGGGCCCTACCGCGGCGGGCGCTCGTGCGCGGTGACTGGCGTGATGGGACAGCGCGACACCTATTGGATGGGCGCGGCGGGCGGCGGCGTCTGGCGCACCGACGACGGCGGGCGCAGCTGGCGCAACCTGTCCGACGGGTTCTTCGGCGGCTCGATCGGCGCCGTCGCTGTCGCGCCCTCTGACTCGAACGTCGTGTGGGTCGGCACGGGCGAGAAGACCGTGCGCGGCAACGTGAGTCACGGCGACGGCGTGTGGCGCACGACGGACGGCGGTGAGACGTGGCAGAACGTCGGATTGAGCGAGTCGCGCCACGTGTGCCGTGTGCGCGTGCACCCGACGGATCCGGACACGGCCTACGCGGCGGTCCTCGGGCACCTCTTCGGGCCGCACCCGCAGCGCGGCGTGTACCGCACGACGGATGGCGGCGGCACCTGGCAGCGGCTGTTGTTCGTCGACGCAGACGTCGGCGCCGTGGACCTGTGCCTCGACCCGGCGAACCCGCGCACGCTGTACGCGACGACGTGGCGCGTGCGGCGCACGCCATGGAGCCTCGAGTCCGGTGGCGAGGGTTCGGGCCTCTGGAAGAGCGTCGACGGCGGCGAGACTTGGACGGACTTCTCGCGTAACCCCGGCCTGCCGACGGGCATGCTCGGCATCGGCGGCGTCACGGTCAGCCCTTCGAATCCGCGCAACGTCTACGCGATCCTCGAGGCCGAGGACGGCGGCGTGTTCCGTTCTCGCGACGCCGGCGCGACATGGAAGCGCGTCAACGACGATCGCAATCTGCGCCAGCGCGCGTGGTATTACACGCGCATCCAAGCCGATCCTGTCGACGAGAACACGGTCTACGTGATGAACGTCGGCTTCCATCGCTCCACCGATGGCGGCGTCACGTTCGAGCGAGTCCGCACGCCGCACGGGGACAACCACGACCTCTGGATCGATTCGCTCGATCCAGCGCGGATGATCGAGGCCAACGACGGCGGGGCGAACATCTCCGACGACGGCGGCGAGACGTGGTCGACCCAGGACAACCAACCGACCGCGCAGATGTATCGCGTGTCGGTCGACACGGCGGAGCCCTATCGCCTCCTCGGCGGGCAACAGGACAACAGCGCGCTGCGCATCCAGAGCCGCGCGTACGGCGGCGGCGGCATCGGCGAGCGACAGTTCGAGTCGACGGCGGGTGGCGAGAGCGGTCACGTCGTGGCGCACCCGGACGATCCGGACCTCGTGTTCGGCGGCTCCTACGGCGGTTACCTCACTGTCGAGAACCACCGCACGGGCGAGAGCCGCAACGTGACCGTGTGGCCGGACAACCCGATGGGGTACGGCGCGGAGGGCATGCTCTATCGCTTCCAATGGAACTTCCCGCTGTTCTTCTCACCGCACGCCGCGGCGACGCCGACCGAGCGGCCCTTGTACGCGGGCGGCAACATGCTGTTCCGCAGCACCGACCTCGGCGCGAGCTGGACGGCGATCTCGCCCGACCTCACGCGCAACGATCGCACGAAGCTCGGACCCTCGGGCGGACCGATCACGAAGGACAACACGGGCGTCGAGTACTACTGCACGCTCTTCGCGGGCTTCGAGTCGCCGCACGAACAAGGGATCATCTGGGTCGGATCCGACGACGGTCGTGTGCACGTCACGCGGGACGATGGCGCGAGCTGGAGCGAGGTGACGCCTGCCGAGCTGCCCGAGTGGTCGCAGGTGAACGACCTCGTGCCCGATCCGCAGCGGCCGGGCGGCGTGTACCTCGCCGCGACGCGTTACAAACTCGATGACTTCGAGCCCTATCTGTTCCACAGCGCGGACTACGGCGCGAGCTGGCGCCGCATCGACGCGGGCTTGCCGCGCGACCACTTCACGCGCGCGATCGCCGCGGACACCGCGCGTCCGGGGCTCTTGTTCGCGGGCACCGAGGGCGGTCTCTTCGCGAGCCTCGACGATGGCGAGACGTGGGCGCGGTTCCAAGCGGGCCTGCCGCTCGTGCCCGTGACGGACCTCGAGATCTACCGCGGCGACGTCATCGCCGCGACACAGGGGCGTGGTTATTGGATCCTCGATCGGCCCGCGGCGTTGCGGCAGTTTGACGAAGCCGCGCAGCGCGGTCGTTCGGTGCTGTACGCGCCGGCCGCGGCGACGCGCGCGAGGCTGGGCGGTGGGGGCGGCGCGCGCGGTCAGAATCCGCCGTCGGGTGCGGTGCTCGAGCTGCGCCTCGGCGACAGCGTCGACGGCGACACGCCGGTTTCGCTCACGATCCTCGACGCAGCGGGCGAGGTCGTGCGCGAGTTCACGCCGCGGGGCAAGGGCGAGCGCGCCGAGCATGTCGCCGAGGACGATCGGCGCCTCGACGTGAAGCCCGGCTTCCAGCGCTTCGTGTGGGACCTGCGTTATCCCGGCGCTCAATCATTCGACGGCATGATCTTGTGGTCGGGCGGCCTCGGCGGCCCGCTCGCGCCGCCCGGCGGATACCGCGTGCGCTTGACGGTCGACGGCAACTCGGTCGAGCAGCCGCTGACCGTGGTCGGTGACCCGCGTGTCGCGGCAGACGACGCCGGGGCCCAGCAACAGTTCGAGTTCGTGCGCGAACTGGGCGAGGTCCTGTCCCGCGCGCACCGCGGCATCCGCGACCTGCGTACGGCGCGCGCCGACCTCGACCTCGTCGAGGGCCGCCTCGCGCTCGCGCGCAAAGCGGGCGCGGACGAGGCCGGGTGCGAGGCCCTGGACCGCGAGCTCGAGACGGCGCGCAAGGTCCTACTCGAGGTCGAGGAGCGCCTCTACCAGACGAAGAACAAGAGCGGCCAGGACCCGCTGAACTACCCGATCCGCCTGACGGACAAACTCGCGGGCGTGCGCAGCGCCGCGATGGACGGCGACTTCGCGCCGACGGCCCAGCAACGCGCCGTGGGGGAGGAGCTGGTCCAAGCGATCGAGTCGGAGCTCATGCGCCTCGACGGCGCGTTCGAGTCGTTGTTGCCTTCGATCGACGCTGCCGCGCGCGAGCTCGCGGTGCCGTGGATCCGCGTGCCGCGGACTCGTTAAGGCAAGTCGCTTTCGGCGTCACCGAATCAGCGGGCGGATTTTCAGTCAGAATCCCGATTCGATTCGCTGCCCAGGACGGCTGACTCAGCAAGCCCATTTGTCAAGCCTTGATCAGGGGAGTAGCTGTGCGCCAGTGGCAACTCACCGGCGCACAGCCGCTCTCCTAACTTTTGATCAAGGCTCTGTGGGTGATCTCCGCGACAGCTTACAGCTAGATCCGAACCGTGAACGATTTTGACATGCGGCTCTCGACCGAGTCGTTGCTACTTCATCTGATTTCGCCAAGTCAAATGCTCGACGTCATTGAATAACTTCGAGAATCGGCACGAAAGGCGCGCTCCGATGAAGACGCGTTCGAGAGTGTGTACACTCGGATGCAGCGCCTCGGGCGTTGGAGCGTATCGTTCAAGAACGGTCACAATCTCGTGTCTGGGGGCCTGTATCGAGTTCGGCTTGCTGGTGCGCGCATCGAGAAGCTCGACGATTGCTGGGCTGCCCCCTCGACCTCAGATAGCAGCCTGGAGAAGCTGCCGGCCGTTGGCAGATGCAATGCCCCTGGTCAATCCACGCTCTACCTCTCGAACTGTGCTAGCACAGCTCTTCGCGAATCGAGGGCAATCGTTGGGGCTAAAGTGTACTTGGTTCGTTATCGAGCTAAATCAGCCGAGGTGGGGTTGGAGATCGCGAATCTTGTGTCGCCGGTTGGGAATCAGAAAATTGAGTTCGATCAGGCGGCTACGGGATTTGATTATCCAATGAGTATGACGGCGAGTAGGTTGTATGATGACGTATCGTTTGTATCCCATCGCATTTTGGCGCAGTTCTTGAGGCAGCTGTTCGTGCAACCTCCCGCTGTTGCTGGTGACGAACGGTCGTACTGGCTCTCGGCAGCACTGGCGAATTGCTTTTTCTGCGATGGAGATACGCAAGGTATTCACTATCCTTCCGTCCAGGATGCAAACGGGACTTGCCTCGCATTTCGCGATGAGGTCGCAAGAGAGGAGTTGGAGGTCGCGAGCGTGTCGTATGGCGAGGTTCTGGACGCACGAGCGCGGGTTCGGCAGCCGTGCGCGGGCGCGGTCATCGCTCGTTGCGGGGAGTGCGCTTGTAGTCCAATTTGCATTTCGCATTGTGGTCAGATACAGGAGGATGGGGGCATTGCCTGGGCGGAGTCGAGGCCCGGCCTGTAGGTGCGTGCGCGGAGAATCGTGCGACGTATTTCGTTGGGCGAGTAGCGAATCGTCCAAGTGCGCTTAGCTGCCTCCATCTCGAATCGGTTGCGGCGAAGCCGGGCGCGTGTTCGCCCAGCTTCCTGATGACTCACATGCCGAATTCGCGTCCGTCACCACGAATCGCCCTCGTTCGGAGGCATCGCGTTTCGCGTCCGAAGCAACCAAGTGCACAATTTGGGTTCTGGATTCCCGCTCCAGCGTCTTCCCGCCATGGCCTGCCTCGACACTCTCCTCCCAAACGCCTCTGTCCGCGGCGTCCTCCCCGACTGCGCGGTCACGGTCGTCGGGGTCAATTGGTTCGGACCGAACGCGCTCGAGCTCACCTACAAGGACCCCTCGGGCAAGGTCGCCAACGTCCTCCTCTACCGCGGCGACGAGCCGCGCCTCGAGCTCGTCGAGGTCGGTCGTCCCTGGAGCTTCGACGGTGATGGCGCGCTCTTCCGACTGGTAGCCGAAGCCCACCGCATCCGGCTCGCGCACCTCTTCGACCCAGTGCTCGCTGTGCACACGTCTCTGGTCGACCCGCTGCCGCACCAGATCACGGCGGTCTACGAGGCGATGCTCCCGCGTCAGCCCCTGCGCTTCCTGCTGGCGGATGACCCCGGCGCAGGCAAGACAATCATGGCCGGGCTCCTGATCAAGGAGCTCATCGCGCGTGGCGACCTGCGCCGTTGCCTGATCGTCTGCCCGGGGAGCCTCGCCGAGCAGTGGCAGGACGAGCTTTCGCGGCGCTTCCACTTGCCCTTCGAGATCCTCACCAACGACAAGCTCGAGTCCTCGCGCTCGGGCAACTGGTTCCTCGAGAACGACCTCACCATCGCGCGCCTCGACAAGCTCGCCCGCAGCGAAGCTGTGCAAGAGCTCCTCAAGGCGCCCGACTGCGGCTTCGACCTCGTCGTCTGCGACGAGGCCCACAAACTCTCCGCCACCTTCTTCGGTGGCGAGGTCAAATACACCAAGCGTTATCACCTCGGGCAGCTCCTCTCGGGCCTCACGCGGCACTTCCTCCTGATGACAGCCACCCCGCACAACGGGAAGGAGGAGGACTTCCAGCTCTTCTTAGCGCTCCTCGACGGCGACCGCTTCGAAGGCAAGTTCCGCGATGGCACGCACATGGTCGACGTCTCCGACCTCATGCGCCGCATGGTGAAGGAGAACTTGCTCAAGTTCGACGGTCGCCCCCTCTTCCCCGAGCGCATCGCCTACACCGTCCCGTACAAGCTCTCGGACGACGAGGCCTGTCTCTACAAGGAAGTCACCGACTACGTACGACAGGAGTTCAACCGCGCGGAGGCCCTCGAGAACGACGGTCGCAGGGGCACGGTGGGCTTTGCCTTGACCATCCTGCAGCGCCGCCTGGCTTCCTCGCCCGAGGCCATCTTCCAGTCGCTCCGCCGTCGCCGCGATCGCCTCGAACAGCGCTGGCGTGAGCTCGAGCTACTCCATCGGGGCGCGGTACTCCAGGGTCAGGACCTCGCGGGCCCTGAACTCGAAGCCGAATACGTGGACGACGCCGAGGACGCCCCGGAGTGTGACATCGAAGACGTCGAGGAGGCGTACCTGGACCAAGCCACAGCCGCCGCGACCCTGACGGAGCTGCAGCTCGAGATCCAAACCCTCGAGCGCCTCCAGAGCCTTGCCAACGACGTACGGCGCCGCGGCCTCGACACGAAGTGGCGCCAACTCTCCGAGCTGCTCACGGAAGAGGTCTTCGGACAGGTCAGTCTCGTCCGCGAGCGCAACGTGCCCTCCGGCTCGGGCGACATCCCGAAGCCCGTGCCCTCGCCCCACCAGAAACTCGTGCTCTTCACCGAGCACCGCGACACCCTCAACTACCTGGCACAGAAGATCACCTCGCTCCTCGGGCGCCCCAACGCCGTCGTTCAGATCCACGGCGGTCTGGGCCGCGAAGAACGCCGCAAGGCGCAAGAGGCCTTCCTCCACGATCCTGAGGTCCAAGTGCTACTAGCGACCGATGCCGCTGGCGAGGGCATCAACCTGCAGCGGGCGCACCTGATGGTGAACTACGACCTGCCGTGGAACCCGAACCGCCTCGAGCAGCGATTCGGTCGCATCCACCGTATCGGTCAGACCGAGGTCTGCCACCTCTGGAACCTCGTCGCCGAAGAGACCCGCGAAGGCGATGTCTACCGCAAGCTGCTCGACAAGCTCGAGGAGGCGCGCAAAGCCCTTGGTGGTCAGGTCTTCGACGTGCTCGGCCGGGTGCAGTTCGATGGCCGCCCCCTACGCCAACTCTTGATCGAGGCCATCCGCTACGGCGACCAGGAAGACGTCCGCGCGCGCCTCGACCAAGCCGTCGCCAGTGGCGTCGATCGCCCACACCTCGAGACCCTGCTGGAGGACCGCGCCCTGGCTCACGACGCGATGGACTCGAGCCGCGTCGCGCGCGTACGTGAAAGCATGGAACGTGCTGAAGCCCGCCGCCTCCAGCCGCACTACGTAGAGTCCTTCTTCCTCGAAGCACTCCAGCGCCTCGGCGGCACAGTACGCCAACGCGAAACCCGCCGCTTCGAGATCACCCGCGTCCCGAGTGAGGTCCAGAGACGCGACCGCCAGATCGGCGTCCGCGATCCCGTCCTCGCGCGGTACGAGCGAGTCACGTTCGAGAAGGACCTCATCGCGCCACCGGGCCAGCCACTCGCGGCCTTCATCTGCCCCGGCCACCCACTCCTCGACGCGATCCTCGATCTGACCCTGGAACGCCACCGCGACCTCCTGCGCCGCGGCACAGTCCTCGTGGACGAGGGCGACCCCGGCACTTCGCCGCGCGTGCTCTTCACCCTCGAACACGCGATCCAGGACGCGAGTCTCCTGCCATCAGGCGATCGGCGCACGATCTCGCGCCGCCTGCTCTACGTCGAGATGGACGCCGAGGGCAACGCTCGCCACCTTGGTTATGCCCCTTACCTCGACTTTCGCCCACTCGGGCCCGATGAGCCGTCGATCACAGACGTCCTCGCCCGCCCCGAGTGTGCGTGGATCACTCGTGAGCTCGAGCAGAAGGCCATGGGCCACGCGATCGCGCACATCGTCCCCGAGCACATGGGCGAAGTGCGCGGTCGTCGCCTCGCTTGGATCGACAAGACCCGCGCAGCGGTCAAAGACAGGTTGACGAAGGAGATCTTCCACTGGGACAACCGCGCGGAGCAGTTGAACCATCAAGAGCGAGCTGGCAAGCCCGCCGCGCGGATGAACTCAAAGGAGTCCCGCCGTCGCGCAGACGATCTCCAGTCGCGCATGTAGCGCCGTCTCGCTGAGCTCGATCGCGAGGCCCAGGTCTCGGCGCTGCCGCCCGTGGTCCTCGGTGGCCTCGTCGTAGTGCCTATGGGGCTGGTGGCCGCGCTCACCGGTCGGGTGTTGCCCGTGGCCTCGGTCGACACTCAGATCGCCGCCGCGCGTGCCCGTGCGATCGTGATGGACATCGAGCGCCGTCTTGGCTTCGATCCCGTCGACCGCGAGTTCGACAAGCTCGGCTACGACATCGAGAGCCGCGTCCCAGGCACGGGCCGCTTGCGGTTCATCGAGGTGAAGGGCCGCATCCACAGCGCCAACACCGTCACCGTCACTCGGAACGAGATCCTCACAAGCCTCAACAAGCCCGACGACTTCATCCTGGCCATCGTCGAGTTCCTGGAGGACGACGGCCACAACGTCCACTACATCCGCCAGCCCTTCAAGCGCGAGCCCGACTTCGGCGTGACGAGCGTCAACTACGACCTGGCCGAGCTGATCGCGCGCGGGGAGACCCCCGCGTGAATTCTGGTTCGGACGAACTCGCCACACTGCTGCTCAGCAAGGAGGACGAGCAGCTCGAGTTCAAGGAGGCCAAGGAGGGCTTTCACTTCGACAAGCTCGTCGAGTACTGCGCGGCGATCGCGAACGAGGGTGGTGGCCGTTTTGTCCTCGGCGTTACCGACAAGCGTCCGCGTCGGGTTGTTGGAACGCGAGCGTTCGAAAGTGTCGAGCGTACGACGGCGGGCCTCGTCGAGCGCCTGCGCCTGAGACTCGAGATCGATGAGCTCGAGCACAACGGCCTGCGCGTCCTGATCGTCCGGATTCCTGCGCGCCCCCTCGGTGTGCCGATCCCCGTGAACGGCGCCTACCTCATGCGCGCGGGCGAAGACCTCGTGCCGATGACACCGGACCGACTCCGGCGCATTTTCGCCGAGACCGGTCCCGACTTCTCGGCCGAGATCTGCCCGGGAGCAAAGTTCGAGGACCTCGATCCAGATGCCATCGCGACGTTCCGGCAGCGCTGGTCCCGCAAGTCGAATGCATCGCGCGCCGTCGAGGCCGACGACGCGCAGCTCCTGCACGACGCGGACCTCTTGGTCGACGGAGGCGTGACTTATGCCGCCCTCGTCCTGTGCGGCAAACCCAAGGCTCTCGGTCGGCACCTCGCCCAGGCCGAAGTTGTGTTCGAGTTCCGCTCGTCGGACGAGCCCGGCCCCGCGAGTTTCCGCCACGAGTTCCGTGAGGGTCTGCTGCTCGTTCACGACCAGCTCTGGCACCTCGTGAACCTGCGCAACGACCTGCAGCACTTTCAGGACGGCCTCTTCGTGGTGGATGTGCCGACGTTCTCCGAGCGCACGGTCCGCGAAGCGATCCTCAACGCAGTTTGCCACCGCGACTATCGCGACGCGGGCTCTGTGTTCATCCGCCAATTCCCGCGACGTATCGAGATCGTCAGCCCAGGAGGCTTCCCGTCCGGAATCACCACGCAGAACCTCCTGTGGAAGCAGAAGTCCACGAACCGTCGTATCGCGGAGGCGCTCGCCCGTTGCGGCTTGATCGAGCGCGCCGGACAGGGCTTCGACCTGATCTACTCCGAGTCCATCCAGCACAGCAAGCCGCTGCCCGACTTCTCCAGAACCGACGACCACAGCGTCTGGCTGACCCTGCACGGCACGATCCAAGATCCGGCCTTCCTGCGCTTCCTCGAGCAGGTGGCCCGGGAAAACCAGGTCTCCTTCCACCTCCAGGACCTCCTGGTGCTCGACCTGGTCCACCGCGACCAGAAAGTCCCGCCGGAGTTAGCCCGTCGGATCGCGCCCTTGATCGATCACGGAGTCCTCGAGCGGGTCGGCCGCGGCCGGGGTGTTCGACACCTGCTCAGTCAGCGCTATTTCCAGTCGGTCGGCCGGGCCGGAGACTACACCCGACGGGTGGGCCTCGACCGTGAGACGAACAAGGCGCTCCTGGCGAAGCACATCAAGGGTTCGAAGGAGGCTGGTGCACCCCTCTTCGAGCTTCAAGAAGTGCTGCCCGCCCTCAGTCGAGACCAGGTGCAGACCCTACTCAGGGCGATGAAGGCGGAGGGTACGATCCACGTCTCGGGCGCGACTCGCGCGGCCCGCTGGTTCCTGGGTCCAAAACGCAATCCCACGCAATGATCACGCAATCCGGACGCAATCTGGGCCCCGGAAACGTGCGCGAATGGGCCTTCCGGCCACTTTTCGGGATTCCGAGAAAACGCAATCCTGGCCAATCAATTCCCCCCTGTGGCGGCATGGCTGGCCTCTCGTCCTCCTCCGTGGCTCATCCTAGGACCTGATGTTCTGCGCCATCACTGACGCCAAGGTCGTGGAGCGTATTGACGCAGCCCGCAGGAACGTGCTCTACGCCGCTCCGGCCCTTGCGGGCGTGGTGGCGGACGCCCTGCTGCGGGCGGCCCAGCGACTCGGTCACGACGGAGTGGCCGTCTTCGTGGACGTCGACGAGGACGCCTACCGCCTCGGCTACGGCGACACCCAGGGCGCCCGGCGACTCGTGGACCTGGCTCACAAGGCACGAGTCCGCAAGCAGTCGGGGCTTCGGATCGGGCTCCTCGCGGCAGATGGTGAGCTCTGGGTGTGGACGCCTGCGCCGCTCTCTGTAGAAGCCGAGCGCAAGGACAACGAACCGAACGGTATCGCGCTGCCGCTGCCCTCCTCAGGCGCGACGGATCCGCTTGCGTTGTTGCGCCCGACAGAGGGAATGACAGGAGGGGCGATCCCACCCTCCACCGCGGCGATCCAGCCCAAGGAAGTCGAACAGGTCGTGACCCAACTCGTGCGCTCGCCCCCAGCACCCTTCGACCTGTCGCGCGTGACGCGTGTCTTCTCCTGCAAGTACCAGTTCGTCGAGATCGAGCTGAAGGGCGCAGAGTGGACCAACAAGAAGCTGCAGCTCTCCAGCTTCCTTCTCAACTCAGACGTCCCAGAGGAACTCGGGGATCTCTTGCAGACGACCATCCAGCCCTTCAAGTCGCTCGAGGATGAGGCCTTCGCCGTACCCATGCTCGTGCAGGGTGGCCTCGTCTACCGCGCGGATCGCAGCCTTGTCACGGTCCCGATGACGCAGAAGGACCTGCGCCAGACCTTTGATTCGATCCGCGAACGCTACGTGAGGCGTGTTGGCCGCTTCGGCTGGATCCTCGAGCAAGAGCACAGGGCCGCGTTTGAGCTCGAGATCAAGGCATTCGAGAAGATACTGAAGAGCTGGGTGCTGGCCTTCCGCGAGCGTGCGACGCGCGACGAGAAGCAGCTCGTCCAGCAGGTGGTCAATGTCATTATGCAACGTGTGAAGCACTCGGACCGCGCCGAGGAATTCCCCGAGAGCCGAGTGGAGCAACTCGTTTCCAGTGGGCTCCAGCGCCAGCGGGTCACCGAACCCGCCGTCGAGCTGATCTACAAAGACATCGCCCCTGACTCCGTAGCTGACCCGGCATTTCTCACAGCCCTCAGGTCGGCACTCACCAAGGAAGAGCAACGGGACTGGTACGAGTTCTTCGATGCCGCCCCCGAGGACCCGACGCGGCGTGACGCACGCCTCTCATGACCATGCGCAAGAAACTCATCGAGGTCGCCCTGCCGTTGGAGGCGATCAACAAAGCGAGCGCCCGCGAGAAGTCGATCCGGCACGGACACCCGAGCACTCTCCACCTGTGGTGGGCGCGCCGGCCTTTGGCGGCGGCGCGGGCGGTGATCTTCTCGCAGATGGTGGACGATCCGTCGGAGTACGTCGACGTGCTGCTGGACGACCGGAAGCTCCGGCGCAAGGCCGAAAAGGTCCTCGGCGAATGACGCGTGATGTGGCAGGAAGCCAAGGCAACGTCCGAGGCTGCGGCGGTCGAGGGCAACGAGGTCCCAGGCCCTGGACCCGAATCAACTCTGGAGGGCGTGGCGGCTGAGCTCGAGCGCGAGCGACTCTTCCGGATCATCGAAGACCTGGTGCTCTGGGAGAACACGACCAACGAAGAGGTCCTCCAAGCGGCGCGCGACGAGATCTGGGCGAGTTGGCGGCGAACCTGCGCGGAGAACGCGGACCATCCGAGAGCGAAGGAGCTGTTCGACCGGCACAAGTTGCCGGCCTTCCACGATCCATTCGCCGGGGGCGGAGCCTTGCCACTCGAGGCGCAGCGTCTCGGTCTCGAGAGCCACGCGAGCGACCTGAACCCGGTCGCCGTGTTGATCAACAAGGCGATGATCGAGATCCCGCCTAAGTTCGCGGGGCGTCCACCTGTTCGGCCCGAGCCGTCAGAGGTCGAGGCCCAGGATCGTTTCGATCGGGCCGGCGGGGTTTGGAAAGGAGCCTAGGGGCTGGCCGAGGACGTAAGGTACTGGAGAGTGGAGGGTCCGGAAGGGGCCTTTTACGCTGCGAGCACCAACCCTGGGCACCTGGCAATGGTGACAAGCTCCCAGACCTCGTATGAGCGCGCGCCTTGACGTCGAGTTGCGCGCGAACTGGCGACCTCGCCGTGGTTTTCGCAGCTTTGGTGGCGCAGTCGCTAGGACCAAAGACTTGCGGGGCCGAGCGCAAAGCGTGTCGCTTTTGCAGTGCGCGCGCATGGCTGCAGACATGCACCCAGGTATAATGCGCACATGCCTCGATCAAACAGTGACGCTGCGATTCGCGATCGAAACTAAAAAAGAGAATGTGCGCAAGGTCTAGCTCACGGCGGCGACAAAAAATCGTGCCAACCTCCCTGCTGCAGGTGAAATTTATCAAATCATTACAGCGGCGTATAGCAAAATCCCTGATGCCATTCGGCGCCCCGGCGACTTTTCCTTCACCCGTGGCGGTGTGCTCTCTCCCGAGCTCCTCACGACCTTCTTGTTGTTCATGGTGGCAGAAGGCGCTGATCGAGGCCT
>Ga0163144_10001837_pt1 | contig 49710 bp, 36 predicted proteins | sample OliLak19BULKMAT1_FD_123175 | JGI IMG/M metagenome (GOLD analysis project Ga0163144, IMG submission 123175) | Freshwater microbial mat bacterial communities from Lake Vanda, McMurdo Dry Valleys, Antarctica - Oligotrophic Lake LV.19.BULKMAT1 | ecosystem: Environmental > Aquatic > Freshwater >... | reverse complement strand
GTCACCGGCGTGAGCCGGGGCCGCAGTGTCGCTGTCACCGGCGTGAGCCGGGGCCGCAGTGTCGCTGTCACCGGCGTGAGCCGGGGCCGCAGTGTCGCTGTCACCGGCGTGAGCCGGGGCCGCCACGTCGCTCGCGCGCAGGGCCACGAGCTCGTCGCCCCAGCAGTCGAGGATCGCGCGCGCTTGCCGAATGTCCGCGCAGGGATCGAGGAAACGATCGAGGAGGAACAGCCCGCGCTCGAGGGCCGAGCCGTCCTGGTCCTGGCAACAGAGGCCGAGCGCGAAGCCCGCGAGGCGCCCCGCAGCGTGGCGCCGCTCGCGCCGCAGCAGCTCGGCCCGCGCCCGGCTGCGAATCTTGGGGTCCGCGTGGCGTGTCGCCGCGACGAGGGCCGGTACGGCGCCCTTGCCGAGCTGCCGCAGGGCCGCGCGCACCGGCGCCGCGTCCTCGGGCAGGAGGGTCACGAGCGCCGCGGCCCGGAGACGCATGCGGCGCTTCCTGTCGAGCAGATCGGGCGGGACGGATCGCCTGGGCGACCCCGCTGTACCCTCGGTGGGGCCGCCCTCGGGCGCTGCCGGGTGCCCGCCGCCGCACCTGGATGAGGTGCTGTCGGGGATCTGCGCGCTCGGGCGATCGTCGATGGGCATACAAGTGGGCGCGGGCACGCCGGACCTACGCGGCGGGCGACCGGCTTCCGGTTGTCGCGCGCTGGGTGGGCTCCTATCCTAGTCGCCCCTCGAACGCGGCTCGACCCGTCCCTTGCCCGGCTTCGAGGGTGATTCCGGCGCCTCGCGCTCCACTCCTTGACCCAGACAGCCCCGAACGGCCCCTTACGAGCCATGCACCGCGTCGCCATCTGCTCAGCCGTGCGCACCCCGATCGGGCGTTTCATGGGCTCATTCCAGGACCTCTCGGCGGCGGATCTCGGCGTCGTCGCGGCCGAGGCAGCCCTCGAGCGCGCCGGCGTCGCGGCGAGCGAGGTCGGCGAGGCCTACCTCGGCAACGGCCGCCAAGCCGGCGGTGGGCCGAACGTCGCACGCCAGATCGCGGTGCGCGCGGGCCTGCCCGTCACGTCGCCCGCGACGACGATCAACATGGCCTGCGGCTCGGGCCTGAAGTCGATCTTGCTCGGCGCCGACAGCATCCGCCTCGGCCGCAACGAGGTTGTCCTCGCCGGCGGCGCCGAATCGATGAGCGGCCTGCCGTTCCTCTTGCCGAAGATGCGGCAAGGGTATCGCCTCGGTCACGCGCCTCTCGTCGACGGCATGTACCAGGACGGCTTCGTCTGTCCGCTCGCGAAGATGGTGATGGGGGAGACGGCCGAGAAGCTGGCCCAGGACCTCGGCATCTCGCGCGAAGAACAGGACTCCTTCGCCGTCGAGAGTCAGCGCCGCGCAGCCGCGGCCATCGACGCCGGGCGCTTCCGGGACGAGCTCGTGCCCGTCACCGTCCCGGGGCGCAAGGGCGACGTCGTCGTCGACGCGGACGAACACCCGCGGCCCGACGCCTCGCTCGCGAGCATGGCCAAGTTGCCGCCGGTCTTCTCGAAGACTGGCAGCGTCACGGCCGGCAACTCGAGCGGCATCACCGATGGCGCCGCGGCGTTGGTGCTCGCCTCGGAGGCCGCTGTCCAGCGCCTCGGGCTGCGCCCGCTCGCGTGGCTCGGAGAGGCGCGCGAGGGCGGCGTCGCGCCTGAGGTCATGGGCCTCGGCCCGGTGCCGGCTTTCCGCGCGCTCGCGGCGAAAAACGGCATGGCGATCGGCGACTACGACTTGGTTGAGCTCAACGAGGCCTTCGCCGCGCAAGTGATCGCTTGCGACCGCGAGCTCGAATTCGACCGCGCCAAGCTCAACGTCAACGGCGGCGCGATCGCCCTCGGGCACCCGATCGGCGCTACGGGCGCGCGCATCGTCGTGACGCTCATCCACGAGATGGCGCGGCGCGGCGCGCAGCACGGCCTCGCGACGCTGTGCATCTCGGGCGGCATGGGCGTCGCCGCGCACTTCGAGCTCGCGCGCTGACGAATCATCCCCCTCAATATCTCCTGAAGATCTCACCGAACCGCATCTCCTCGACTCGTCCCCAGCCGGGGCGCTCACCCAGAACAACATGAAGATCCAACGTGTCGGCGTCATCGGTTGTGGCCTTATGGGCCACGGGATCGTCCAGGTCGCGGCTCAGGGCGGCTGCCAGGTCCTCGCGGTCGAGAGCGACGAGAAGGCCCTCGCGGCGGGCCTCGCGCGCATCGACAAGAGCCTCGCGAAGCTCGCGGACAAAGAGGTCGAGAAAGGCAAACGCGAGCGCGCCGCCGCGGACGCCTGGGTGAAGGAAGTGCGCGGGCGTATCAAGGGGACCCTCGATAAGAAGGACCTGAAGGACGTCGACCTCGTGATCGAGGCGATCGTCGAGGACCTCGACGTGAAGAAGGCGCTCTTCAGTGAGCTCGGCAAGATCTGCGCGTCGCACACTGTCTTCGCGTCGAACACGTCGTCGTTCCCGATCGCCGAAATGGCGAGCGCCTCCGGTCGCAAAGCGCGTTTTGTCGGACTGCACTTCTTCAACCCCGTGCAGCTCATGCGCCTCGTCGAGGTCGTGCGTACGGACGACACGGACGCCGAGGTCTTCGCCGCCGCGCGTGCCTTTGGCGAGGCGTGTGGCAAGGCGCCCGTGTCGTGCAAAGACACGCCGGGTTTTGTCGTGAACCGCCTCCTCGTGCCTTACATGGTGCAGGCGATCGAGATGCTCGACCGCGGTGATGCCTCGAAGGAGGACATCGATACGGCGATGCAACTCGGCTGCGGCTACCCGATGGGTCCCCTGACCTTGACGGACTACGTCGGCCTCGACACGACGCTGTCCATCTTGCAGGGCTGGACCGAGCGTTACCCGAAGGAGCCGGCCTTCAAGGTGCCCGCGTCCCTCGCGAAGAAAGTCGCCGAGGGCAAGCTGGGACGGAAGTCCGGTGAGGGCTATTACCGCTGGGAAGGGGACAAGAAAGCATGACATTCACACTCTCGGCGCTGTCTTCGACGGTGCTTTACGGGCTCGCGGCCCACACCGCGCCAGTCGCACAGGAGCCGGCCGCCCTCGATTATTCCGTGAAGATCGAAGCGCCGGACCTCGCCCTCGAGGGCGAGCCCTGGCGTGTGTCGGTGGAGGTGATCGCGAGCAGCGAGCGCCCCGTCCCCGTGCCGACCTGGCTCGTCACCCGCGCGGCCCTCGAGGTCGACGGGCGCGCGCTCGGCGAGCGCACGAGCGGCACGATGATGCTCGAGGCCGGACAGCGGCTGAAGACGTCCGTCGACCTCGCGCCGGTGCTCGCTGCGCGCAATGCCGAATCGCCGAGCGATTTCAAGCTCTCGCACGGCGGCGGCGGCGAACCGCTCGGCGCGCGGTACCTGCGACGCGCGGAGAAGGGCATCGATTTCATGACCCTGCCCGCGGAGCAGCTCGGAGAGTACCAGGTCGTGATGTTGACGACGGCGGGCACGTTCTGGATGGAGTTCTGGCCCGACGTGGCGCCGAATCACGTGCGCAACTTCCTCGACCTCGCGTACACCGGCTTCTACGACGGCTCGCGTTTCCATCGCGTGATCCCGGGCTTCATGGCCCAAGGCGGGCAGAGCGGCGATGGCAAGCCGGCGCCGCGCAAGGTCAATAAGGAATTCAGCACCCGACGTCACGTCGGGGGCGTGCTCTCCGCGGCGCGCCTCGGCAACGACGAGAACTCGGCGTCTTCGGAGTTCTTCTTGATGCACAAGCCGACTCCGAGCCTCGACGGCCAGTATTCGGCTTACGGCGCGCTCGTGGCGGCGTACCCGCCGAATCTCGTCGCGCTCGAGAAGCTCGCGGCGAGCACCGAGACGCATCTCTCGCTGATCAACGCGCTCAAGCGCGTGCTGCCGATCGACCAGAACCACCCGCTCGCGGCGATGCAGATCAACAACCCGAACCCACCCCAGATGATCACGCGCGCGACCGTGGTCAAAGCCCCGCGCTTGCGCTGAACGACGAAAGAATCCATTCCATGGCAAACGCACTTGAAGGTGTCCGGGTCCGCCTGGAGACGACCGCTGGCAACATGACCGTCGAGTTCTTCACCGCGAAGGCGCCGCGCCACGCAGAGAACTTCGTCAAGCTCGCCAAGAAGGGCTTCTACGACGGCACGCGCTTCCACCGCACCATCCCGGGTTTCATGATCCAGGGCGGCGACCCGAACACGAAGACCGACAAAGAGCAGACGTGGGGCACCGGTGGTCCGGGTTGGCAGGTCGACGCCGAGTTCAACGACGAGCACCACGAACGCGGCGTGTTGTCGATGGCGCGCTCGTCCGACCCGAACTCGGCGGGCAGCCAGTTCTTCGTGTGCCACGGCGAAGCCGGTTTCCTCGACAAGCAGTACACCGCCTTCGGGCGCCTCGTCGACGGCTTCGAGACCCTCGATGCCATCGCCACCGCGAAATGCAAGTCGGGTGGCGAGGGCTCGCGCCCGCTGAGCCCCGTGAAGATCGAGCGCGCCGTGGTGATCGAGCCCGCGAAGACGAAGTGACCTCAGCGGAGGGTCGGCGCGACGCGCGCCAGCCCGATCGTCCCGCGAGCCCGATCCTCCCCCCCAAGTGCCAGAACGCTGCGAAGCACGGCACGATGCACGGACCCAGCACTCATGAGTGACTCGAACCTCCTCTACACCGTCGATGGCGGTGTCGCCCGGATCACGATCAATCGGCCCGACAAGCTCAACGCGTTGAACCACGCGACGCTGACCGAGCTCGGCCAGGCCTTCGATCGCGCGCATGCCGATGCGGCCGTGCGAGTCGTCGTTTTGACAGGCGCTGGAGAGAAGGCCTTCGTCGCCGGCGCGGACATCAACGAGCTTCTCGAGGCCGCCGGCGACGCGCAGCAAGCGGCGCGCCTCGCGGCCTTCGGGCAGGGAGTGTTCCGCAAGCTCGAGCAGCTCGGCAAGCCGAGCATCGCGATGATCAACGGCTTCGCGCTCGGCGGCGGCTGCGAGCTCGCGCTCGCTTGCACGCTGCGCACCGCGTCGACGACGGCCAAGCTCGGGTTGCCCGAGACGAGCCTCGGCATCATCCCGGGGTACGGCGGCAGCCAGCGCCTCGCGCGCATCGCCGGGCCTGGGGTCGCGCGCGAGTGGATCCTCACCGGCGACATGTTCAGCGCGGAGGAGTGCCACCGGGTCGGCGTCGTGAACCGGATCTTCGCGCCCGAGGCTCTCGAGGAGGGCACGGCGAAGTTGCTGAAGAGCATCTTGGCGAAGGGACCGGTCGCTTTGCGATTCGGCCTCGAGGCCGTGTTGCGCGGCTGGGACATGGACCAGGCCGCCGGCGAGACGCTCGAGACCGAGTATTTCGGCAAGGCGTCGCTCACCGCGGACATGCGCGAGGGGATGTCGGCCTTCCTCGAGAAACGCCGCGCCAACTTCACCGGAAGTTGAAGGCTGCGCGCGACGCGCGCTCGCTTCGCTGTCCGTCATGTCTTTTCAGCGGCCGCCGTCACGCGGCCGGACGCATTCCGCGGCGCAAACGCGCCAGAACCTCTGATTTCAACGCGCCATGACCCAAGATGCCAAGAACCTAGACGTGGTAATCGTCGGCGGTGCCCGCACCCCGATGGCCGAGTACTCCGGCACCCCCGGCTACGGCAAGCTCAAGGACCTCTCGGCGATCGAGCTGTGCGCGCACGCCTCGAAGGCCGCCTTGGAGCGCGCGCGCGTCGCGCCGGACACGGTCGACCACACGGTGGTCGGCAACGCGCTGCAGACGTCGAGCGACGCGATCTATGGCGCGCGGCACGTGGCCTTGAAGGCCGGTTTGCCGCACAGCGTGCCGGCCTTGACGGTCAACCGCCTGTGCGGCTCGGGGATCCAGTCGATCGCGACCGCGGCCGAGTACATCCAGCTCGGGCGCGCGCACACTGTGCTCGCCGGCGGCATGGAGAACATGAGCCAGGCGCCGCACGTGCTGCGCGGCGCGCGGGAGGGGTATCGCTTCGGCGTCCAGCCGCAGCTCGAGGACCTGCTCTTCGCGAGCCTCTACGACCCCTACGGCGAGACGTATATGGCCCAGACGGCCGAGCGCATCGCGTCGCGCCTCGGCATCACGCGCGAGCAGCAGGACGAGTACGCGCTGCGCAGCCACCAGCTCGGCGCCGAGGCCGTGCGCACCGGGCGTTTCGCCGAGGAGATCGCGCCGATCGTCATCAAGGGTAAGCGCGGTGACACGATCGTCGACACCGATGACCACATCAAGCCCGACACCTCGCTCGCCGCCCTCGCAGGCCTGCGCGCGGCGTTTGGCAAAGAGGGCACCGTCACCGCTGGCAACGCGAGCGGCATCGTCGACGGCGCCGCGGCGGTCATCGTGACGACGGCCGAGCGCGCCAAGGCAGACAAGCTCGACGTCATGGGCATCGTGCGCGGCTGGAGCTATGTCGGCGTGGACCCCAAAGAGATGGGCATCGGCCCGGTCCCGGCGATTCAGAAGCTGCTCGGCGACGCCGGCATGCAGCACGACGCCATCGACTTCTTCGAGATCAACGAGGCCTTCTCGGCCCAGTACCTGGGCTGCGAGAAAGAGCTTGGCCTCGACCGCAAGAAGTGCAACGTGAACGGCGGCGCGATCAGCCTCGGGCACCCGCTCGGGGCGACCGGGACGCGGCTCGTGTTGACCCTGCTTTACCAGCTGCGCCGCGCCAAAAAGCGTTTCGGTGTGGCCTCGGCCTGTATCGGTGGCGGTCAGGGGATCGCCATGTTGATCGAGAACCCGAACGCCTGACGGCGCTAGGAGCTATAGCCTGTGAACCCGTTGATCCACCGACGCGCGGACGGCATTCGAGTCGTCCGCTTGACCCGCGGCAAGCGTGTCCTCTTTCTGACGAAGGACCTCGAGCTGATACGCAAACAGCTGAGCGGCGAGCTCGACCTCCGCATGGCGGACGTGGACCCGGCCGACCTGCTCGACGATCTCAACACCGATACGATGACCCCGGCGTGGGTCTGTTTTCGGCACAAACCCGAGGACATCGCGCTCGACGCGTACGCGGGGCTGCTCGACAGCGACAACCAGCGTGTATTCGGTACACGCGCGTTAATGGATGGCGGCTTTGAGGTCATCGTCAGCGGTAAGCGCAAGGGCACGGGCTCCTCGCGCGAGACCGCGCCGCAGTGCGAGAAGTGGTCGGGCATCGGGCTCGTCATCGCGCACTCGTTCGCGCCGATCCACGAGCGCAACAACTTGAACCTCGGCCAACTCATGGGCGATTACGCCGTGCTCGCGCGTTTGCAGACGGGCGAGGAGGTGCCCCTCGACGAGCTGACCGCCGAGTACGACTCGATCACGCGGGTCATGTTGGAGTCGGGTGGCCTCTTCCCGTTCGCGAAGCTCCACGCGGAGGGCGATGTGATCGTGCCTGTGCCGAAGAATGCGCGCCGGCCGATGACGATGGGCGAGAAGATCCTCGCGCAGAAGGTCGTCGGCGCGGAGGGCGCCGTCTACCTGAAGCCAGGTGACGTGTGCCTCGTCAAAGTCGACGGCGGTTACAGCCACGAATTCACCACCGCCCAGGTGCACCATTTCCTGCAACAGGAATATGGCACGGGTTACTCCCTGCCGAATCCCGCGAAGTTCGCGGTGTTCGAGGATCACCTGCTCTACGCGACGGGAGTCGAGCGCATGAAGCCCTTCGCGAGCCAGATCCAAACCCTGCGCGACCTGCAAGGCGAATTCCAGGCGCACACGGGCGTGCGCGATTATTCGGCGGTCAACGGCATCTCGCCGGGGATCTGCCACCAGGTCGCGCGCGAAGAATTCGTGGACCCGGGTGATTTCATCCAGGCCACCGACAGCCACACCTGCATGGGTGGCGGCAGCAACGCCTTGACTTACGGCGTCGGCGCGACGGAGTACGCTGGGCTCATCTCGGCGGGCTACACGTTTGTCAACGTACCCGAGTCGATCCGCTTCGAGCTCGTCGGCAAGCTCGACCCGGGTTGCACCGCCAAGGACGTGATGCTGCACATCCTCGACGTGTACGCCAAGCGCGAGGACACCCTCGACCGCGTGATGGAGTTCGGCGGGCCGGGCCTCGCCTCGCTCTCGCCGGACGAACGCGCGACGCTCTGCAACATGGCGACCGAGTGCTCGGCGAAGTCGGGCATCTGCGAGGGCGATCGGACCCTCGCCGAGTGGCTCTCGCCGCGCCGCGGCGGGCGCCCCGTGCGCGAGATCGAGGCCAACTTCGTCGCGCCCGACAAGGGCGCCGAGTACGCGGGCGGCGTGCACACGATCGACCTCGGCGCGCTGCGCCCGATGGTGGCGGAGCCAGGCGATCCGACCTACGGCAAGGCGATCAGTGACCTCGGCGAGGTCAAGATCGACATCGCCTACGCGGGCTCGTGCACCGCGGGCAAAGAGGACGACTTCGAGTTCTACGTGCGCGTCCTGAAGGACGCCATCGGATCGGGCCGCAAGGTCGCCGACGGTGTGCGCATGGTCGTCCAGTACGGCTCCAAGGCCGTGCGCGACTTCGCGCTCGCCAAGGGCTACGACAAGGTCTTCGCGGCCGCCGGCGTCGAGGTGATCGAGCCTGGCTGCGGCGCGTGCATCGGTTGCGGCCCCGGCGTGTCGGACCGCCCGGACCAGGTCACGGTGAGCGCGATCAACCGCAACTTCCGCGGCCGTTCGGGCCCGGGCCAGCTGTACCTCGCATCCCCGCTGTCGGTCGCCGCGAGCGCGATCGAGGGCCGCATCGTGGCTTACACCCCGGGCATGTTCCGTCAACCTGCGCGGGTCTGAGTGAGCCGGGCCCGAGGCCCGAGGCCCGAGGCCCGGGGCCCGGGGCCCGGGGCGAGGGTGCACCAGCACTGATCGCTCGAACGTGCGTACCCCCGGGACCTCAGCGGCTCACCCCAAACGCGACCGTTGGGTGAAATTCAAAATCCGATTTTGAATCCTGCGCGGCCGTGGTACCGTCGCCCTGTGATCGACCGCGATCTCGCCCCACGCGTCCTCTCCGCCGCCGCCCAGTTCCCCGCGGTGACCCTCACAGGTCCTCGCCAGAGCGGGAAGTCGACCCTGGTGCGCGCTTTGTTCCCTCGTCTCCCGACGGCGAACCTCGAGAGCCCGGATGTACGCGCCTACGCGCTCTCCGACCCGCGCGCGTTTCTGGCCCAGTTCCCGGATGGTGCGATCCTGGACGAGGTCCAAAGGGCTCCGGAGCTCGCCTCTTACCTCCAGCCGATGATCGACGCCGACCCGCGTCCCGGCCGCTGGATCCTGACCGGTTCCCAGAACTTCGCCCTCCTCGAATCCGTGAGCCAGTCCCTCGCGGGTCGCACCGCGGTGCTCCACCTGTTGCCGCTCGCCTACCCCGAGCTGGTGCGCTTCGACCGCGCGCCTGAGAGCCTCGACGGGGTCCTCTTCGCGGGCTCCTATCCAGCCATCTTCGATCGGGGCATCGACCCCGCCGATTGGCTCGCGGCTTACGTCGCGACGTACATCGAGCGCGACGTGCGCAGCATTACCCGCGTCGGCGACCTCTTGTCTTTCCAGCGCTTCGTCGAACTCTGTGCCGGCCGAACAGGTCAGCTTCTCAACCTGTCCCACCTGGCCGAGGACACAGGCATCTCGCAGCCTACGGCCAAGAGTTGGCTCTCCGTTCTCGAGGCGAGCTTCCTCGTCTTCCGACTCCCGGCCTGGAGCCGCAACGCGACCAAGCGGCTGACCAAGGCCCCCAAATTGCATTTCTACGACACGGGGCTCGCTTGCTGGCTGCTCGGGATTCGCTCGCAGGAGCACCTTCGAACCCATCCGCTGCGCGGCGCGATCTTCGAGTCCTGGGTCGCGTCGGAGGTCATGAAACATCGGCTTCACCGCGGCGAGCGCGTCGCCCTCTCGCACCTTCGAACGGTGAACGGACGTGAAGTGGATCTCGTCGCCGAGCGAGGCGCTGAGATCATCCTTATCGAGGCCAAGGCCGGACAGACGCTCTCCTCTGAATCGATCGCGACGTTCCGCGAGGCGGCACAAATCTTCGGTACTTCCCCCGCGCGCTCCCTGCTCGTGTACGGCGGCGAGGCCAGGCAGCGGCGCGCAGACATCGAGGTCATCCCCTGGCGCGAATTCGCGCAGGCCCTGACGGGGCAGTGAACCTAATGCCGCGCGCCATGGGGAATCGCTCGCCGCCGGCACATGCGCGAACTTCACGATACGGAGTCGCACCACTTCTACCCGTTTTCATCCACCGCCAGGCCGTCGGGACGGCCTGGCAGTGGATGAAAACGGGTAGAAGTGGTGCGACTCCGTATCGTGGGGTCGCGTCCGACAGCGTGGCGCAGCCAGAGCCCCACGGGGAGCCCAATTCGACTGTGCAAAGCCGACTGTGCAAAGTCCATGCCGCGCGACGTTCGCATCGCGGAGGGCGGGCGACTACGCTCTTCCCTCCTCTAAATCGTAGCGCAGGCATTCGCGCATTCCGGACCTCCAGCATGAACACTCATCCGAACTCTCTCCGTGGCATGGTGTGTGTCGCCGCAGCCCTCCTCTCGCTCGCTTGTCAGTCGACCGACGCGGCGAAGTCGAAGTCGAAGGCAAAGGCGCCCGTATCTCGCGCTCTTCAGAGCGCGCCCGCACCCGAAGTCGTCGCTGCGCTCCCTAGCCACGCGCAACTCACTGCAGCGCTGCGCCAGGTCGTGGCGGAAACCAACGGTGGGTTCGGGTTGCCGATGTGGGCGACGATCGTCGACCGCGACGGGCTCGTGCGTCTCGTCACGATGTCGGGCGCGGAGCGCGGCGACCAGTGGCCGGGCAGCCGCGTGATCTCGGCGCAGAAGGCGAATACGGCCAATGCGTTCAGCTTGCCGGGCCTCGCGCTCTCGACCGCGAACTTGTTCTGGCCCGTGCAGCCCGGACAGAGTCTCTTCGGGCTGCAGGACAGCAACCCGGTCAACACTGAGGTCGCGTATCGCGGCGATCCGCGCGACTTTGGGACACCGAATGACCCGCTCGTCAGCGGGCGCATCGGCGGTGTCAACGTGTTCGGCGGCGGCCTCGCGCTCTATGCGAAGGACGGCACCTTGCTGGGTGGCCTCGGCGTCAGCGGTGACAGCTCGGTCGCCGACCACGTCATCGCATGGAAGGTGCGCAACAAGCTCGGCCTCGACTACGTCCCGGCCGGCGTCAGCCCGACGAAAGACGACAACATGGTCCTGGATATAGCGGGCGGCTCGAGCGCGAGCGGCTGGGGTCACGCGGCGACGACCCCCGAGGCGACGACAATCGTCCAGCGGTTGCCCGCGACCCATCCGACCGGCAAGCGCTGATCCGCGCGGAGCGCACGGGGTGCGCGGACGCGAGACTCGCCGCGGCCAAGTCGGCCCTGATCCAGCGCGAGCTCGTTTTCTCGCCCAAGTCCGTGGATCGGGTGCGAGTCGCGACAATCCCCTTGGATGGACGATGGCCTCGACCTGGATGAGCTCATCGAGCGCTGGCGGGGACCCTTGACCGGGCTCCCGCGCGCTTTGGGGCGTATCCGACGCGGTCGAGCTCGTCCATGACGAGCGCTGGCTACGCGACGACGTTCACGCGTCGATCCACGCGGCGCTTCTTCCTCCGCAGCAGGGCGCAGCTCACCAAACGCTGCGCACGAAGACGTTGCGTGAGTAGAGCAGCTCGAAGCCCTTCCGTTGCGCATTCTGGTGCGACTTCGAGCCGGGTTGCGCCGTGAGCACGACGAGGTCGCAGTCGTTGTCGCGCGCGACGAACAACATCCGTCCGATGTTAGCGTCGGTCGTCGAACTCAGTCGCCGAGGGAGATGCCCGACCCCATCTCGGTTGACGGTCAATCGCTCTTGAGCGGACCGCTGATCACCCGCGTGACGACGCCCTCGTTGTCGAGGACAATCGTGGTCGGGATCGGCAAGCGGTCGAGGTCGACGACGTCGTGGAGGGTGCGGCGCGTGGCGATCACCTCGGTCGGGTAACGCACCGCGAGGTTCATCGCGCGTTCGGCGACGAGCGCGCGCGCGCCGTCACGCATCGGGAGGCTGTCGACAGAGACCGGGACGACGTGGGCCTCGCCGGCGCGCTGCAAACGCGCGAGCTCGGGCAGCTCTGCGACACACGGGCCACAGTACGTCGCCCAGAAGTTCAGGTAGACCGGGCCGCTGAAGGCGGCCGCATCGAACGGCACCGCCGCGCCGGATGCGTCGAGCAGCTCGAACGGCTCGATGCGGTCGCCGACGTCGACGAAGAGGCCCGCGGGGCGCGGATTCGGCAGCGGGCGAGCGCGCGCGCTGCGCGTTGCCGCGGCCTCAGCGCCCTCCACCAAGTGATAACGACCGCCCCTGGCGAGTCCCGTGAAGGTCTGCGCACCGCCGCCGGGCCAGCGCACGTGCACGTCCGCAGTGGCCGCGGCGCCGAGGCCGAAGACGAGCTCCGGTGTCTGGCACGAAACGAAGCCCGCCCCGCGCGAGAGCACCTGCGCCGTGCGGCGACCGCTCGCGGCGGCGACGACCGTCGCGCCGATCGCCTCGGCGTTGAAGCGCGTGCCCTCGAGCGTCAATTTTACGAAGCCATCGCCGCCCTGGATATCATTGCGATAGAGCGCATGGCGCTCGCGCTGGTTCTCGTGCACGAAGAGGTCGACGTCGCCGTCATCGTCAGCATCGAACGCCAGGACCGCGCGGCCGTCATTCGGCGAATCGGCGCCCGAGAGGTCCGACACGTCGATGAACGTCGCGTCGCCGTCGTTCAAGAAGACCTTGTCGCGTTCGTTGCCGCTGAACGAGCGGCCCTCCGCGAAGATCTGGCTGTTGTGCCGCTGGAGGAACGCGCCGTTGCCGACCTCCTGCCGCGTGAACTTGGTGGACTCGACTTCAGTCGAGCAACTCGACGCCACCACGTGGCGCCAATAGGTGCTTCATGTGTCGTGGGCGAGGTTGCCCGTGACGAAGCCGTTGGTGCAGAACACATCGAGGTCGCCGTCGAGGTCGAGGTCCACGAGGGACGGTGACCAGGCCCAGTTCGCGCCGATTCCGCCGCGGGTTGCGGGCAACCGTTCGTATTCGAGCTCGCCCGCCTTGCGCACGAAGATCGAGTTGCCCGCGGCGAGTTTCTTCAGGAGCGCATGAGTCTCCGGGGCGATGTCGTCGCCGAGGCGCCCGAGGATCCGGTTGCCTGCGGTTGAGCTCATATTGGAGACGTAGAGGTCGAGCTCGCCGCGCCCCGTCAGGCCGCCGAAGCTCACGCCCATGCCGTTGCCGGTGTCGAGGACCCCGAGCTCGGACGCGGCATCGCGGAACGTGCCGTCGCCGTTGTTGAGCCACAGCCGGTTCGAGCCATAGTCGTTCGCGACGTAGAGGTCCGTCCGTCCGTCGCCATCGACGTCCGCCGCCGCGGCAGCGTAGCTCCAGCGATTGTCGCGCACACCTGCCGCGCGGCCGACGTCTTCGAAGCCCCGGAAGCGCCCTTCGCCGTCGACCCCTAGGTTGCGCAGGAGCGCATTCGGCGCGCCGTTCGTGGCCTCGATCCACGAGTTGTTGTGCTCAACCTCGACGCGACCGTAGCCGCATACATGCACGTCGAGCCAGCCGTCGAGGTCGAAGTCGAGGACGGTCAGGGTCGTCGCGACGAGGGGCTCGTCGAGGCCGGGCACGTCACCGAGGCGCGCGAATTGCCCCGCGCCGTCGTTCTGGTAGAGCGCGAGCGACTTCCCGCCGAGGGTCCCATCCGCGTTGCGCCAACCGACGTGACCGACGAGCAGGTCTTGGTCTCCGTCGCGATCGCAGTCGAAGAACACCGCGCCCGTGCCTGCGTCCGGCGCGAGGACGCCGCGCGCTCTGGCCTCTTCGCGCCAGGTGCCGTCGGCGTTCGCGAGGTAGAGGAAGTTCTGGCCATCGCTCGGCACGAAGAGGTCCGTCCAGCCGTCGCCGTCGACGTCGCCGGCCGCGGCGCCGTTCCAGTGGAAGCTATTGTTGCCCGCGGTCCCAAAGCGCGCGCCCGAGTGGGCGAGGCCCACGCGCGCCGCGAGCTCGGTGAAGAGCGGCCGATCGCGGTGCTCGCGTTGGAGGGTCTTCAGCTCGAATCGCTCGAGGACGTAGCGCCCGCGTTGGGTCACGACGCGCGCATAAGCGTCGGCGCGCAGCGCGAGCGCGCCGCCCTTTGCGTCGCGCCCGAGGATGTGCACGAAGAGCTTGATCTTGCCCCAAGCCGGTCGTGTGTCCTCGAAGTCCGCGGCCTTGACCTTCCAGAGCACGGACTCGACCTTGGTCCAGTCGCCGATGAGCGCCTCGAGCGACGCCACGAAACCGTCCCGATCGACGACCTTGGCCGCCGCGACGTCGTATTCACCGCGCGTCGCGCCCAGAGGCAGCGCGGTCTCGACTTTCGTTGGCAACGGCGCGAGCGCGTGGCCCGCGAAGTCGGCGGCGAACCAACCCGGGAGCTGCACGAAGTTCCTCCGCCGCAGTTGATCCGCGAAGTCGAGCAATCGGTCTGCGACCTCCTCGGAGAGGTCCTCGACTCGTTCGACCTCCGTGATCGGTTGCGCTGGGACGTCGATCGTGATCCGATCGGGCAGCGTCGCGCGCGAGGTCGCTTCGACCGACCCGGCCGAGCCCGTCGAGCCCGTCGAGCCCGTCGAGCCCGTCGAGCCCGTCGAGCCCGTCGAGCCCGTCGAGTCTCTTTGGGCGCCGCTCTGATTCGCGGCCGGTTCGGGAACGGCGGAGTCCCCGCAGCCGGCGGCGAGGCACACGAGCGCGCTCGTGAGGCACGCGGACAGGCGCGGCCTGGTGACCGACCCGCGGCGCTCGATTCGTGTTGCAGCCATACCCCAGCATCGTCCAACGGGCCCTCGAGCGGGAGAGGGAACCGCACGACATCCGTCACCTCGCGCGGCATCCGCGTCGAACGGGGCCGTGGTGTTCATTGTCGAGTCACTGCGGCAACGTGCCCACGCCTCCGCTGACCGTCGATCCGGCCGCGTCGCCGCCGCCCGGGCTGGCTGGATCCCTGGCCAGCGGGGCCTGCGCAACGGGTAGACTGCTCGCTCACGAACCGTCTCTCTGACCCGCCATGCAAGACTCCTTCGCCTGTCGCGGCTCGTTCCAGGTCGCGAACAAGTCCTACAAGATCGCTCGCCTCTCGGCCCTCGAGGCCATGGGGCACGACGTCAAGCGGTTGCCCTTCTCGCTGCGCATCCTGCTCGAGAACCTCTTGCGCCACGAGGACGGGGTCAGCGTCACGAAGAGCGACATCCTCGCGCTCGTGAACTGGGACCCGAAGGCGAAGTCGGAGACGGAGATCGCGTTCCGACCCGCGCGCGTCCTGATGCAGGACTTCACGGGTGTGCCCGCGGTCGTGGACCTCGCCGCCATGCGCGACGCGATGGTGGCCCTCGGCGGGGACCCGGCCAAGATCAACCCGTTGCAGCCGGCCGAGCTCGTCATCGACCACTCCGTGCAGGTCGACGCTTACGGCAGTCCGGACGCGCTGCGCATCAACTCCGAGCTCGAATTCGAACGCAACGCCGAGCGTTATGCGTTCCTCAAGTGGGGCCAGGGTGCTTTCGAGAACTTCGCAGTCGTGCCGCCCGAGACCGGGATCTGCCACCAGGTCAACCTCGAATACCTCGCGCGCACGGTGATGGTCGGCGACAGCGGCTACGCCTACCCCGACACCCTCGTCGGCACCGATTCGCACACGACGATGATCAACGGCCTCGGCGTGCTCGGGTGGGGCGTCGGCGGGATCGAGGCCGAGGCCGCGATGCTCGGCCAGCCCGTTTCGATGTTGATCCCCGAGGTCGTCGGCGTGCGCCTCTCCGGCAAGCTGCCCGGCGGTTCGACCGCGACGGACCTCGTGCTGCGCGTGACCGAGATGCTGCGCCTGTTCGGCGTCGTTGGCAAGTTCGTCGAGTTCACGGGCCCGGGCCTCGCGGAGCTGCCCCTCGCCGACCGCGCGACGATCGCGAACATGGCGCCCGAGTACGGCGCGACGTGCGGCATCTTCCCGGTCGACGCCGAGACGCTGAAGTACTTGCGCTTGACGGGACGTGACGAGGCCGACGTGCGCCTCGTCGAGGCCTACATGCGCGAGCAGGGGCTCTTCGCGACCGCGAGCGATCGCACGGCGGAGTACTCGGACATGCTCGAGCTCGACCTCGGCACGATCGAGCCGAGCCTCGCTGGACCCAAGCAGCCCCAGGACCGGGTCGCGCTCGGCGCGATGCCGAAGGTCTTCCAGGCGGCGCGCAAAGAGATCATCGAGGGCGCGGGCGGCAAGGACGGCGCGAGCGTCGTGCCGGTCAAGGACACACGCGGCGACTACACGCTGCATCACGGCTCGGTCGTTATCGCCGCGATCACCTCGTGCACGAACACGTCGAATCCCTCGGTGATGGTCGCCGCAGGTTTGCTCGCGCGCAACGCCGCGAAGAAGGGCCTGCGCTCGAAACCTTGGGTCAAGACGAGCCTCGCGCCCGGCTCGAAAGTTGTCGTCGACTATTTGACGAAAGGCGGTCTCCTCGCGCCGCTCGAAGCCCTCGGCTTCGACGTCGTCGGCTTCGGTTGCACGACCTGCATCGGCAACTCGGGTCCCTTGCGGCCCGAGATCGACGCGGCGATCGACCAGGGCAACCTCATAGCGGCGTCGGTGCTGTCCGGGAACCGCAACTTCGAGGGTCGTGTGCACCAGAAGGTGCGCGCGAACTACCTAGCCTCGCCGCCGCTCGTCGTCGCGTACGCGCTCGCGGGGGACGTGAACGTCGACCTCGTGAACGAGCCCCTCGGCGAGGACGCGGACGGCAAGCCCGTATTCCTCGCGGATATCTGGCCGACCGCGAAGGAGGTCCAAGACGTCGTCACGGGCACCGTCGACGCGGCGATGTTCAAGGCTAGTTACGCCGACGTCTTCAAGGGTCCGCTCGCGTGGCAGAAGGTGGCCGTGCCCACGGGCGCGACGTACACGTGGGACTCGAGTTCGACCTACGTGCAGAGCCCGCCCTACTTCGTGGGTATGACGAAGAAGCCGGGGACCGTGACCGATATCGCCGACGCGCGCGTGCTCGGTTGGTTCGGCGATAACACGACCACCGACCACATCTCGCCCGCCGGCAACATCAAGGATTCGAGCCCCGCTGGCCTGTACCTGAATGCCCACGGCGTAGCGAAGGAGGACTTCAACTCCTACGGCTCACGGCGCGGCAACCACGAGGTCATGATGCGCGGCACGTTCGCGAACGTGCGCATCAAGAACAAGCTGGTGCCCGGCGTCGAGGGTGGTGTCACCGTGCACATGCCCTCGAACGAGCGCATGCCGATCTACGACGCCGCGATGAAGTACAAGGCCGCGGGCACACCAGCGGTCATCTTCGGCGGCAAGGATTACGGCATGGGCTCGTCGCGCGACTGGGCCGGCAAGGGTCCGGCGCTGCTCGGTGTGCGCGCGGTCATCGTCGAGAGCTTCGAGCGCATCCACCGGTCGAACCTCGTCGGGATGGGGGTGCTGCCGCTGCAGTTCCCCGCGGGCCAGAACCTCGTCACCCTGGCCCTCGACGGCACCGAGACGTATTCGATTTCGGGGCTCGCGTCGCGCTTCGTGTCGGGCACACCCACCGGCGGCACCGTACGGGTCGAGGCGACCCGCGCCGATGGCCGCAAGGTCACATTCGACGCGGTCGTGCGCATCGACACACCCGCGGAGGCCGAATACTACCGGAACGGGGGCATCCTGAATTATGTCCTCCGGCGCCTCGCGGGCACGATCTGAGCCCCCGAACAGCCGCAACGCGGGGTCCACTCGCATGGTCGACCACTCTTCGAACGACGCCGCGCCACCGGTGGGCTTGCGCCCGCGGCCTGACTTTTCGGACACCGAGGAGACCTTCCGGCATCTCTCCGACAGCGAGCTCCGCGAGGCGAGCTGGCTCTTCGCCTTCATGGGCAGGGCCTGGCTGTCGGATCTCTTGAGCCGCGTCGGCGCGTGGGCGGTGCATGTCGGGCTCCCCGGCGCGGCCTGGGGCGTCAAGCGCACGATCTACCGCCAGTTCGTCGGCGGAACGGACCTCGAGGATGCGACCGGGACCATCCAGCGTCTGCACGAGCGTGGAGTCGCGAGCATCCTCGACTACGGCGCCGAGGCCAAGTCGACCGAGGCCGACTTCGATCGTTTCCTGGGCGAAGTGTTGAGGGCGACCGCCTTCGCCGCTTCGGCCGCGAGCTCGCGAGCGACTACGGCGTCTGGGGCGGCACCTCTGACTGCGTCGGTGGTCGTCAAGGTGACCGGCCTCGCGCCCAACGAGGTGCTCGAGGAGTTCAACGAGCGCGCCCTCGATTTCGACGCGCTGGACCCGCGCATCCACGCCGTGGTCGAGCGCCTCGATCGGATCGCAAAGGCCGCGGCAGAGGCCGGCGTGCAGCTCTACATCGACGCGGAGGAGAGCTGGTTCCAGGGCACGGTCGACCAGCTCGCGGACGAGATGATGCGGCGCTACAACCAGGGCCGCGCGATCGTCCTGAACACGTACCAGCTCTATCGCAAGGATCGCCTCGGGTTCCTCGCGTCGAGTGACGAACGCGCGCAGCGCCTTGGCTACGTGCTCGGCGCGAAGCTCGTGCGCGGCGCCTACATGGAGAAAGAGGGTGAGCGCGCGCGTGAGCTCGGTTACCCCACGCCCATCCATCCGAATATCGAAGCGACCCACCGCGACTTCGACGCCGCGGTGCGCTTCTGCATCGAGCGCCACGAGCGCATCGCCTGCACGATCGGCACCCACAACGAGGCCAGCACGCGCCTCGGCACCGAGCTCATGGACGAGCTCCGCATCCCCCGCGACCATCCGCACGTCTGTTTCGCGCAGCTGCTCGGGATGAGCGACAACCTCACGTTCAACGTCGCCGCGGCCGGCTTCCGCGCGGCGAAATACGTGGTCTACGGGCCGGTGCGCGAGGTGCTGCCGTACCTCGTGCGGCGCGCGCAAGAGAACCAATCCGTGACGGGCGAAATGGGCCGCGAGCGTCGCCTCATCGAACTAGAACGCCGCCGCCGGCACGGCCGCTGAGCGCGCGCCACGGGGGTCGTCCCGATTTTGGGACCGTTGCATGACCTCGATTCACGCGGATTCTCGTTCCCGACCAACTCTGGTCGTGGTATACCGCCTTGTCGGCGGTAGATCGCCGCAGACCTCGGCCTGCCAACCGGAATGCGAACGCTTATCGTGATTCGCCCCAACAACATGATGAGACTTGCTCGAGTGTCGGGGCTTGTTTGCGCTGCGCTTCTCGTGACCGCTGACTTTTCGTCGGCACAAACGCGCTATTTCGTTAACGTTGCAGGCGGCGGTGGGGGATCCTGCGGTGGTGGACTGCCCATTGGGCGATGCTGGGCCGATCCCTACCTGACGCTACAGGATGCGCTCCTCAACCCGCTCCTGCTGCCGGGCAGCGAGATTTGGGTTGCCCGGGGAACCTACTATCCGGTCAATCCGCTCCCGACAGGGCAGCCATCGGGGGCGCAGCAAGCGACGAGCTTTGTTGTTCCGGAGGGGGTCCTAGTTTACGGAGGCTTCGTCGGGACAGAAACACTCCTGAGTCAACGCTCTGGCCCGTTCGACCAGACGATTCTCAGCGGCGACATCGACCAGAGCCTCTCCACGACGCCAGCGGACACCGACACCATTGTGACCATCGCGACGCCGGGTTTTGGGACGCGGGTGGATGGATTCACGATACGCAATGCCTGGGCTGATGGTCCGAGTGGGCTGCTGTCCCACGGCGGAGGAGTGGCGGTCGACGGGATGGGGTCGTTCGTCTCGCCTGCGCCGCTTCTAGCCAACCTCTCGATCGAGTGGTGCAATGCACTCGAAGGGGGGGGTGGTATCTACGCGACATCAAGTTTCGACGCAAAGTACTGCGTCGTCCATTCGTGTATTGCGACGGGCGGCGCCCAGGGGACCATTCAAGGGCTGGGGGGCGGCATCCTCCTCGAAGGCGACCTCTTCGCCCAGCTGTACAGTTTGACCTTGTACAACAACCGTGCGTGGCGCGGCGGTGGCTTAGCAGTTGCATTCGAGTACGAGACGGGGCGTCTCGAATCTCAGAATCTGATCATCCGCGACAACCTCGGCGCAGAAGGGGGTGGCGTGCACTTGCGCGCGGCACCTGGATTGAACACGCTAATGGGCCGGACGCAGTTCAACAACGCCACGATCGCCTACAACCAGACTGCGGGCCCAATGGCTTCGATTGGAGGTGCGGGAATGTGGTACGACGCTCCGTTGCTGAGTTCACAAGGCAGTTTGATCTACAACTCGATCATCTGGGGGAATGTGCACACAGCCGGAGGAGTTCCAGCTATCAGCAGCATTCGGCTGGCAGGGACTGTATTGCCCGACATCCGCTCGAGTGACGTCGAGCTTCCCGGAACCGGTACGGTTCCGGGATTGAACAACATCAACCAGGTTCCGCTCTTTCAAGACATCCCCAATCGACTTCTGCGCCTGTTACCGGCGAGTCCGTGCGTGGATGCGGGTGATGACAGCCTGCTCTTGGGTGATCCACTCGATCTAGACGAGAACCCAACTACAGTGATCGTGCCCCGCGACAACGGGCGGACTCAACCTCGCGAGATCCCGATCGTGACGGGGGTGCCCACCGGCGTCGAGGGCGGTGCAGTTGTGCCCGGAATCTGCGGCATGGGAGCGCTCGAGACAGGCGACAACGAGCAGGGAGAGCTCTGATGCTTGAGGGCCACAGTCTGGATTCGTCGAGGAGCGCCCGAGTCCTTTGCCGGTCACTCGACCGAGGTGTATGCCGTTGGACTCGCACTCGATGGTCGTTGGCGGTGGTCCTTGTACTTGCGCCGTCCACATGGGCGCAACGCACCGAGACTGAGCGCTTCGAGGGCCGTCGATCTCTTTTGCAGGCTTACTATGGACGCAATTGCGTCGCTCGAGGCAATGAGCTGTTCATACGCGATGAAGAGCAGCAAGCCAGCGGCGCATTCAGTCTATATATCTCGCGTCGTGATTATGACGGAGTTTCCTGGCGTGAGGTGGATCGGTTTCCCCTACCCGTCGTGTATCGAGGAGTCGGGCTGCTTCCCACGGTATTCGATGCCACGGAGAGCGTGTTGGTCAGTGCTCATTACGACGCGTCCCTTGACAAGCTTGGAGATGGCGCCGCGGTCGTTTACGACCTCGAAAGCAAGAAGCCGCCGCAGTTCTTGGTCTCCGATCTTCCGGGTCTTGCATACTTCTTCGGTGACGCCATTGCCGTCGACGGGGACGTCATAGCAATCGGGGAGCCCAATTCCACTCGGCAAGGTGCATACCCCGCGCAACAAACTGGCGCCGTTCACATTTTCGAACGAAATGCTGCGGGGGATTGGGTACGTCAGCAGGTCCTCTCGTTGCCGGCGACGGCATGTCCGCCGCAGTACACCTGGTGGCGACAATTCGGCTGGTCCGTGGCGATCGATCGTGATGTGATCGTCGTCGGTACGAGATTCACCCATGACGTCAGCCAGCCGAACCCGCCAGCACTAGGTGGATTGGGCCATGCCGTTGTGTACGAGCGCGTCCAGGGCGTTTGGGTCAACACCGCGTGCCTGCGCGTCCCGCCCCTGCAGTCGAGAGGGGACGGGTGCTGGCGAGTGGCCGTGCGCGGTGATCGAATCGTCGCAACAGAGCTCCGCGGCCCCTCAGTCGCCGGCCTCGGGATGGTGCATGTGTTTGAGCGCCTCGCACCTGCGCCCGGCAACTGGGGCTTGACCGCGTCCCTCTCGGCCTCCGATGGTGCGAGCTACAACACGTCGATCGGGACGGATGAATTCGGATGGGACGTTGATCTCTCGGACGACGCGATTTTGGTTGGCGCGCCCGCCGCGAGCCCAGGGGGCTCCGCTGTCTACCAACACCGCGGCGCAGGCTATCTCTTCCGGTTGGTCAACGGGCAATGGGTCGAAGAGATGCGCTTCTGGGGAAGCCAGACCTTTGCGCCCTCCGGGCTGGCGGATGCGCCGCTCGGAGAGCGCGTGTTCCTCCTTGACGACGGGCTTCTTCTCTCGGTACCTGCGGCAGTCGACTCTCAGGGTGTCCGATCAGGAGTCATGTGCTACTACCAGAATCAGATCGCCATACACACCTGTCCGGGCGCATCGAATTCGGTGGCGAGCGGAGGAGCGCTGATCGAAGTGCGCGGGTCTCCAGTCGCTGGGGCCGGTCGCATCGGATTTCACGGCAGTGACTTTCCGCTGCACACGGCGGGCATGCTCCTCGCCTCCAGTCAACCTGGATTGACCCAGAACCCCGCGGGGAGCGCGGGCAACCTGTGTCTCGGAGGCTCGATTGTGCGTTTGCGCGACACGCTCGGCACGGCGAACGATCAGGGCCAATGGGTCGTCGGCCTCGACCTCGGGGCGCCGTCGATGGCGGCGCTGCTGCCGATCCTGCCCGGGAGCCATTGGACGTTCCAGGTGTGGTACCGCGACACTTTCCCGCTGCCTACCTCGAACTACAGCGAGGCCCAAGAGGTCGCGTTCCGGTGATCCGCGCAGAGTTCTACCAGCCGCGATAGTACATATGCGCGTATCCGAACGGCCGTCCGGGATACGGATAGTAGTACCCGTATCCCGTGCCGTAGTCGTTCCACCCGCCGTAGCGGTCCTGCAGATCGGTGCGTTGCAAGCCGAGGCTCACGTCGCGCATGCCGGCGGCGGTCTCGACGATGAGCGACACGTTCACGCCGGTAAGACGCGGCATGCGCAGGTCACCGTTCCGCGGGAACGGGAAGCGCAGCAACACGTCGCGCGCTTCGCCGCTCGGGACCTCGACTGACGCCGCATTCGACTTGCCGTCGAAGCGGGGTGCGCCGAAGCTCGCGAGGTCTGGCCCGAGCACCTTCACGGTCGTCGTGTCGAGCCGCACGACCCCGGGGCCCTTCGACTCGACACGGATGCGGACGAGGAGCTCCGGGTGCCCGCCGCTGCGTCGGCCCTGACGCTCGGCGCCCATCACTCCCACGAGGATCCGCGCGAGCGTCGGTCCACCCGGCGCGGCCTCGACGATCGCTTCTGCCGGGCTCGGCTCGAACACATAAGTGGTCGAGGTCGTCCGACAAGCGGCGAGGCACAGCAGGAGGACCGGCAGGACGAGCGTCGACCAGCGGCAGTGATGGGCAAACATGGCGTTGGCGTCGGAAGAGCTGGGGATCAGCCCTGCAAGAAGGAGCGCAGCATCCAGCCGTCCTTCTCTTGGCCATCGGCGAACCCATCGAGCAGGTTCACCGTCGCGGCGTCGCCCTTGGCCTCGGCTTGCGCGACGACCTCGCGGGTCCACGCGTTGAGCTGCTCGAGGTCCTCGACGAGGGCCTCCACCATGCCCGCGGCGTCGGGCATCGACGTGGCCTCTTTCAGACGCGCGGTCTTGAGGACTGCGGCCAACGTCGGCAACGGGCGGCCACCGAGGGTCAACGCGCGCTCGGCGAGATCATCGACCTTGACCGCGAAGCCGGTGTACAGATCCTCGAACTTGGCGTGCAATGCGAAGAACAGCGGGCCCTGGACGTTCCAATGGAACGCGCGGAGCTTCTGGTAGTAGACCTGGTAGTCGGCTTGGAGCTGGTTGAGGGCTGTGACGAGTTGCTGCATGGAGAGATGTTAATGGGTTTGGATCGCGGGCTCCCGATGGCGCCCACCTTTCGATAGTCCATTTGCCGCGACTCACAAGCGAGTTCGCGCTCATCAATGCGGCTCATACGGGGGCTATCCAGGGCCGCGGCGGTCACGCGCAGGTGACGCTTCGAGCGAGCCTCGGCGCGCTCGCTCACGGCACGAACAAAGGGAGCGGGTGCCTCATAGAAGCACCCGCTCCGATCTCTCCGATCCTGCGACGCCGACCAGCGTGGGCGCGCAGCGCACGCACCTCGATGACGACGACTCTCCTGCGACGGCGGAAGTTCTCCGGCGACCGCCGTCGTCCCTCAGCCCGGGCCGCCTCCATATTTCGCGCCGGCGTCCCGATCGCTCGCTTCCATCGGTCCAGAACGGAACACTTCGCCGCTCGCACCGCCTGGTGTGTCGACCACCCTGATGCCGCCGCGCACCGCAGTGCACAGCGAGGGCGGTTCGTCCGCCGAGCGGCGGACAGGCGGGGTGGGCTGGAGTCCCAAGGACTGGAAGACTGCGAGGAGGGGGCGCACGGAGCTCTCCATAGTGGACGACCCGATCATTGCGGGCCGGGAGGGAATCCGGGGCTTGGGTCCGAATTGGGGCAAAGAACCTCAAAAATCATCGTCGAGTGGCCAATTCTGGGACCTTGGCCGCTGGGGGCACCTTGGCTCAAGCCTCGGCACCTCACCCGGTCGATGACCGAACAGAGCCAGCCTGGCGCACCCCGCCGTGGCCCGTGCCGTGCCTTCACCCTGTCGACCCGCCCGAATGGACACCTCCTTCGTACTGATCGCGCTCCCGGATCCTGCCGAGCTCCAGGCCCTCGAGGCGGCCCTCGGCAAGCGTTCGGTCGCGACCGCCGCGGCCCGCGCGCGGACCCAGCTCTGTTCGAGCTGGTCGAAGGAGGGCGCGCTCCTCGTCGTCGACCTGACTCTCGCCGGCGCGGCGCCAGGAGGCCCCGCCGCGCTCGAGCTGTTGCGCGAGCTCGTCGAGGCCGGCAACGGCAGGCCCGTGATCGTCCGGGCAGTCTCTGGGGTCGACCACGAGACCCTGCTCGAGATGGGCGCCGACGATGTCTTCGAGGCCGGGACCTCCTTCAGCCTCCTCGCGCAGCGCATTACCGCATGGCTGCGGGCGGCGCGCGCGCTGCGCTCCGTGGTGGTCTCGGACGACTTCATGGGACGGCTCAGAGAGCGCCTGGTACGGGCCCGTGAGCGTGAAGCGCAGGTCCCGGTCTTCGTCGTGCGCATCAAAGGGCGCGACGGGCGCACACACAGCGAATTGCACGGCGCCATCGAAGAGGCGGCCAATCAACTGGAAGCGACGACTGAGCTGACAGTCTCGTCGAGTCGCGCGCAGACGATGCTCGTCGGCGACGACGGCGTCGCGGTGTTCCTACCCGACCTCGCGCGTGTCCAGGACGCCGCGCGTTTCGCCAATGCGTTGCGCGCGGCGCTCTCTAGGCGGATCGGGGCGCAGGTGTTCCTCGGCATCGCGTGTTCGCCGACGGACGGTGTCGAAGCCGATGCCCTCGTCCGCCACGCGCACGCGGCGAGTCAGAAGGCGATGCGCGACGGCCAGGGCGAGATCGTGTTCCACGCCGAAGCGATGGGGCGCTGGGCCTTCGAGCGTCTGACGCTCGAGGCGAGCCTGCGCAACGCGCTGCAGAACGACGAGCTCGTTCTCTACTACCAGCCGCGCGTCGACATCGAGACACGCGAGATTCAGGGCATGGAGGCGCTCTTGCGCTGGATTCACCCGCAGTTCGGGCTCGTGTCGCCCGCGCAATTCATCCCGTTGGCGGAAGAGACGGGCCTCATCGTCCCGATCGGCGAATGGATCGTCGGCGAGGCCGCGCGCCAGAACAAGGCCTGGCGCGACGCCGGGCTGCCGCACGTTCGCATCTCGGTGAACCTGTCGCCCGTGCAGTTCCGTCGCGAGGACCTGTTCGAGCGCATCGCAGAGGCAGTCACGCTCTCCGGCTTGCCGCCCAGCGGGCTCGAGTTGGAGGTGACAGAGAGCCTCTTGATGCACGACCCGACGCAGACCGCGGCGACGCTGCGGCGCTTCAAAGCGTTCGGATTGAAGCTGTCGATCGATGACTTCGGGACCGGGTACAGCTCGCTCTCCTACCTAAAACGCTTCCCGATCGACGCGCTGAAGATCGACCGCAGCTTCGTCATGGACGTGACCTCGAACCCCGATGACGCGGCGATCGCGACGGCGATCATCCTGATGGGCCACAGCTTGAAGCTCAAGGTCGTCGCGGAGGGTGTCGAGACGGAGAACCAATTGGCGTTCTTGAAGGTCCTGCAGTGCAACGAGGCCCAGGGTTACCTCTTCAGCCCGCCGGTGCCCGCAGAGAAGGCGGCGGGTCTACTCGCCGCGCAGAGGCTCGTGACGCGCAACGCGGCCTGACGCGGAAGCGACGGTCTGCTGATTCGCGCGGTGTGACGGGACGTTTGCGGTGTGCCGCATGGGGTTGCCGAATCGGCGCCGCGTACCTGGTACCGTACGACGATTCGGCAACCCGCGCCCCCAACCCAACCGCCGCTCCGGCCGTCCTCGCTCACCGCGCCCTTCACCGCGCCCTTCGATGCTGCCGCGCCTAGCACTCACCATCGGCGACCCCGCCGGCATCGGCCCCGAGCTCGTGCGTGACGTCTTAGCGCGACCGGAGCTCCTCACGCGCCTCGCGCTCGTCGTGATCGGCCCCGGGTCACTCCGGCCGGCATCGGTCCCGCTCACCGCCGAACCCCTCACCGCTCCCGGCGCAGTCTGGATCGCGACCACCGAGCCCGACCCCGGGTACACCCTCGGCCGCGTCCAAGCGACCTGCGGCGCGGCCGCGCTCGCGGCCCTCGCCGAGGCCCACCGCCTCGCGTTCTCGGGCGCCGTCGACGCCGTCGTCACAGCGCCGATCAACAAAGCGGCGCTGCACGCCGCAGGCACGAAGGTCGAAGGCCAAACCGAGTTGTTCGCCCGTTGGTGCGGGGTCACCGACTACGAGATGATCGGCATGGCGGGCGGCCTGTCCGTGATGCTCTTGACCCGCCACATGCCGCTCACCGACGCAATCGAGGCTGTGCGCGAGTCCGCGGCGCCCGGCGGCGCGCTCGAGGGGCACATCGCGCTCTTCGCCGAGGCGCTCCGCGGGCTGATGGGGGTCGCGCGGCCACGCATCGCGGTCGCCGGGCTCAATCCGCACGCGGGCGAAGGCGGCATCCTCGGGCGCGAAGAGCTCGATCTGCTCGCGCCAGCCGTCCAACGAGCGCAGCGCGCGGGGTTCGACGTGCACGGGCCGATCTCGCCCGATTCCGTGTTCCACGAGGCGCTGCAAGGGCGCTTCGATGGCGTCCTCGCCCTCTACCACGATCAGGCGTTCATCCCGCTCAAGCTCCTCGCGCGGGGGCGCGGCGTGACGGTGATCGCCGGCCTGCCTTATCTGCGGCTGAGCCCGATGCACGGCACAGCCTTCGACATCGCGGGCAAGGGCTGCGCGGATCCCACCAACCTGATCGAGGCGCTCGAGCGGGCCGCGGAGTTCGTCCTCCGGCGGCGGTGAGCTCGCGCGCTCCCGGCGCATCCGCCGGGTGCGGCGGCCGCCACGCAATCGGGGTCTCCGTGGTCACCGCCGCGTCTCCACGGATTCTCAGCTTCGAGGTGTCACCGCGCGGCGCGGCGTCGGTCTTCCTCGTGCGGGCGAGCGTGCGGCTCCCCGCAGCTTGGAGGTCCTGTGGAAACAAAGTCGAAGCGACTCGAGAATCGAACGCCGTGGGCGCAATGGGGGCGCAGTGGTGTGTGGCTCGCGTGGGTGGTGGCCGGGGTCGGAGCCGGTCCCCACCGCGGCGCGCTTCCGGACGCGCGGGTGGAGGATGCGTCCGGGCCAGCGAGGTCGGACCTCGACGAGTGGAAGCGGGACCTCCGGGCACCCTACCCCGATGCGCGCCGACGGGCGGTGCGCGCGTTGGTGGCGGAGGGCAGCCGCGAGGCTTGGGCGCTCGTGCTCGGCGCCCTCGCCGACCGCGACGGACAGGTCGCTGACACGGCGCAGCTCGCCTTGCCGGACATCCGCGATCCGCGGGTCCTGCGCGACGTGCTGGGGGAGGCGGGCCTCGGGCACAAGGACCCGTGGGTGCGGGTGCGGGCAGCGGAGGCGCTCGGGCGTTGGACTGTCACCCTCGATGGTGCGCCGCTGGCCCGCGCCCTCGACCGTCGGGATCCCGAGGTCACCAGCCTCTTGTTGTGGAGCCTCGAGCGTCTCGCCGCCGCCAACCTGCTCGGTGGCGATCGCGCGTTCCTCACGCGGGCCGTCGCCGACGAGCTGCGGCCGGGGCGCGACGCAGGGCCGCGTGCCGCGGCGCTCGTGTGCCTCGGCGCGCTCGACTCGACCGCCGCAGCGCAAGCGGCGCGCGAGCTCCACCAGGACCGCGCGGGAGAGGTGCGCAGCGCAGCGCTCGCGGTGGCGGAGAGACTCGGTCTCGCCGAGTGTGACGCGTGGCTGGCTGCGGGGCTCGAGGACACCGTGGCCACGGTGCGGGCACACGCTCTGGAGGTCGCCGCGATGCGGCCGACCCGCGCCAATCTCGAGCGTGTCGTTGCGCGCTTGGCTGCGGCTCCGGAATCGAGCGCCCGTGGGCGGAGAGATGCAGGCGGGGAGCCACGTCTCGCGCTGCGCGATCGCGCGCTCGCCATCCTGCGCGCCGCGACGGGTTGGCGCCACGGCCCGGATCCGCGTGCGTGGCGCGCCGCGCTCGCGCGCGCGCCCGCAGGCTGGCTGGCAGAAGCCGCGCGATCCACGGGTCCGAACGGAGCGCCGAAGGGGGCCTCGGAGACGGCGCGCACGGCGGACGAAGGACGCAGCACCGCCGCCCTCGGTCGCCTCGACCCGGCGAGTGATCGGCTCGCGATCCTGATCGACTTCTCGGGCTCCCTATGGAACGTGCGAGCCGACGGACGCACGCGCAAAGAGCTGCTCGACCCCGAGTTCCGCCAGCTTTTGGCGTCCCTCGAGCGGGACGCGCAGCGCGACTCACGCTTCAATGTCGTGCCCTACACGGCGACGCCCTTCCCTTGGCAAGAGTCCATCGTGCGGGCCGATGCGCGCCACGTGCGCGAAGCCCAGGAGGCCTACGGCCGCTGGAGTATGCGCGGACAGGGGGACGCGTACGGCGCGCTGCAGGTAGCGCTCGCGGACCCCGAGGTCGATCGCGTGTTGCTCCTGACGGATGGCGCGCCGACCGGAGGGCGACACTGGGACGTCCCGCTGATGACCGAGCTGCTCCTACACCAGACACGCCATCGGCCCGTGGCATTCGACGTCGTGCTCGTCGATGCGCCGAATGGGCTCGCGCGGCGCTGGACGCGGCTCGCGGAGGCCTCGCGGGGCCGCCTGGTGCGTGTCAGCTTCACGGCCCTGATGCCCGACTCGCCCCCGCGCTGACAGACGCCCGTGCGTCGCGACCCGTCTGTCGCGACGCACGGACCCAGAGATCAGCTCCGCGGGCGCGGCAACGACGCGCTGCGGCGGATCGTCAAACCTTGGTCCGAAGTGATGGAAAGCCGGCTCGCGCCGCGACCGTCGAAGTTGATGCGCGTGCCGTTGGCGGCCAGGAGCCCGAGGTCGGCGGCGACGACGCCACCATTGATCTGGAGCCGACCATCGGTCTTGTCGCTGCCCAGGTTGCCCACCACACCCATGATCGAGTTGGCGCTGTAGAGCGTCGCGTTGATCTCGAGCGGGTCCTTGCGCGCATCGCGCTGGGCGAGGTTCAGGTCGATCAGCTTCTGCATCCGAGCGCCATCGATCCAGCCCGCGCTAGGCGAGAGCGAGGACACGACCGCCTTGCGTGAACCGTCCGCGTTGTAGATGTACGGATCCAGGACATTGGACTCGTCCGCGTAGCTGAGCTTGCTGTCATCCCATTTCTCAGCCCGCTCGTCGCTGTGCCAAGAGCTTGTCGCTGGGTCGTAGTACCCCTGCTTGTTGAAGATGGGCGCGACCTTCCCCTCGTCGAACGTGTAATAACGAGCGAGGTAATCGCTGCCCTTGTAGTGGGGATTCGGATGGCTCGCCGTTTGCCACTCCATGACGGGTTGTACCGTGGGGTACTGCACGCCGGTCTTGACGTTGCGCGACTTCGTGACGGTCTTCGTGCCGGTCTTCACTTTAACCGTCTCGTCGACCAGCTTGGTGCCCGTCTGGACCTTGGTCGTAGTGGTAGTCTGGTAGGGTTTGACTCCGGTCGTCGTCTTGACGTTCTTGTAGACGGGCCGCGAGATCTTGTTGCCTGTCTTGACCGTCTTGAAGACATCCTGAACGACGACGTAGTACTCGACACGGTACTCGTCCTTCATCACGATCTTGGTGCCGGTCTGGACTTGGACGGTCTTGCCAGGCAGGCTGGGTTGGGTCTTCAGCCACTCCATGCGATTGAAGATCGCGACCTCCTCCATCACGAAGTTGAAGGAGCCGTCCTTGCCGCCCGTCGCCGGGGAGCCCTTGCCCCAGGCCGGACGGTAGTAGTCGCCGACGATGATGTTCCCACCCGCGGCGATGGCGAGGTTGTTCGGCGAGCCGTTCGGCGCCTTGCCGTAGGTGCGGTCGGCGCCGACCGCGCCATCCGCGTAGTAGAGGTCCGCTGGAATGTAGACGTTGCCACGCGCGCGGATCGTCCCCGCTCCCTGGACGAAGCCGGAGATCACGAGATCGCCATCGAAAGCGACGTCGCCGTGGATCAAGAGCGGGTCGTTTTTCTCGCCGTGAAGGTATGCGTTGCCGGCGACGACGCCGCTGACGGCCACACCCTGTCCATTGCGAAGGCTGGACAGCTCAGCGCTAGTGTCGACTTTGGCACTCGGATCCAGGACGCTGATACGGCCACCAGCGACCGACCCGGTCGAGCCGCCGACGGTCGCGGAGAACTCCTCGTCGTCGACGATGCGGTTGCGGGCCTGGCTCGCGATCGGTGTACCGGTCACCGGGTCGAAACCACCGTTGTCCGGGAAGGGCGAAGGGAAACTCAACGGGAGGAAGGAGTCCGCCGTGTGCGCGTCCCCGCCCAAGAACAGGTTCGCGAGGACGGACGCGTCATTGGGGTCCGGCGGTTGTAAGTTGGCGACGTTCAGGTTGCCCCAATCGTCCTCGGCGAGCTTGCGTTCGCTGTCGACCAGCGCTGACTTCAAGGAGAACCCGGCCCAATCGGTGATCGGTGTGCCGTCTCCTTCGAGTGCTTCACCACCGACGTACAAGGAGCCAGCGATCGAGGAGTCCGGATTCGACCGGAAGTGCAAAGACTCGATCGTGCCGAGCTTGACCTCGTCGAAGGTCCCGAAGAGGGCCGGATCGGTGTTGTAGAAGCGCTGCGCGCTGTCGATCTCGGTGTGGCAGAGGATGCAGTTGACGTTGGTCGCGAGGATGGCGTAGTCGAGGCCTTCCCAAGCGGGTGGCGCGATCGTGAACACCTCTCGCACCGAGTGCCGCATGGTGCGACTCGACTGCTCGTTGCCGCGCTCGAGCGCGACCGTCGCCTCGATCACGAGGGCGGTCGAGTCCCAGTTGTCGAGGCGGTACGCGGTGAGCTCCTCGACGACGGCGCCGGCGAAGGACGAGCGACCCAGGTTGTCCACCTGCAGCGCGAGTCGCGCCATGATGGGGACGCCCTTCGGCGTGGCGGCGCCGGACTGCTCCGGCAGCCCGAGCTCCGTGAGGAATAGCTGGAAGTCCCAGGGCTGCGCGCTCTCCACCGCGAAGCGGTTGCCGAACTCGGTCCAGACCGACTCGACCGCGAGCGAGACGACCGCCCGGGCGGCGCTCTCGGCGTCGACCAAGGCGCGGTTCTGATTCGCCGACTGTGAGGAGCTGGTCATGGTCCCGACGAAGGCCATGAACAAGGCCAGCATCAGGACGACCGCCGGCACGACGGCGAAGAGCGCCGAGCCTCGGCGAGCTCGCGCGGTGCCCTGGCCAACGGCGCAGGGCCGCGAGGATTGGATTGAGAGGTTCATGGTGACTTCGGTATGGAAAGTGCCCTCGGTGTCCGGGGTCGAGCCAGAGCCGGGGCGAGTTGGCAGGCGGTGTGGAAATGTTTTCTGCGTTACTCGGTGAGCGTGGTGAGCACGTCGCTACGGCGATCCGTGCTCCCCGGAGCCCAGAGTTGGCGGCGAATCGCGAGCCGGGTGTTGGAGCGCACGTCGAGCAAGCGCCGACCGCGTCGGTCGAAGTTGATCTCCATGCCTCCTGGCGCAAGCAGCCCGACGTCCGCCGCGATGACCGCGCCGTTGATGCGCATCGTGCCGTTCACACCCGGGACACCGCGCTTCGGCACGATGCCGAAGACGCTGTTCGAGCTGTAGAGCCAGGCATCGATGCCGACGGGTTCGTCGGGGTCACGGCCCGCGAGGTCCTCGGCGGCGAGGGTCCGCAGCAGGTCGATGTCGAGCCAGCCTCCGGTGGGGCTGAGGCTCGAGACCACTGCCTTGGGCGTGCCGTCCGGGTGGAACAGATTCGGATCCGAGGTGTCGCCCGGTTCGGCGAAAGTCACAGTGGAGGTGTCCCAGCTTTCCGGGCGCTCCGGGGCTTCCCAGAAACCGGTGTCGGGATTCAGGTGACCGACCTTGTTGAAGATCGGCACCGGCACGCCCTCCGCCAGGTTGTAGTAGCGCGGCACGAAGTCCGGGCCTTTGTAGTGCCCGTTCGCGAGCTGCGGAGTGATCCACTCGTAGACCGGCTGCACATTGATCTCGAAGCGCGGTGGATCGAACGAGCGCGACACGGTGCGAGTCACCGCCCTGGTGCCGGTTTGGACCCACTCTCTGGTCTCGACGTTCTCGGATCCGACCTGGACGTACTCCAAGACCTCGATGTCCTCGGTGCCGATTTGGACGTTGGAATAGACCGACTCGGTCCGCGTTCCGGTTTGAACCACTTCGGACCAGGGACTGCCGTAGGGCTCCGGCGGATCTGCGGGATGATGGATGGTCGTGTAGACCGGGACTTCGCGCGACCCAGTCACCTGACGTTCGAAGATCGGGCGAGTCGTGAACGTCCCGGTGCCCCGCCAACCGAAGATGGGACGAACCGCGAAGACGCCCGTGCCACGCCACCCGAACACGGGCTTATCCGCGGTGACCCGGACGGACTCCAGCAGCTCCACAGTGATGGTGTCCTCGCGCACCATCTCTCGGATCGGTTCCCCCGGCAAGGTGGGTTGGGTCTTGATCCATTCCATCCGGTTGAAGATCGCGACCTCGTCCATCGCGAAGTTCCAGGACCCACCCGCGATGCCATTTGCCGGCGCCCCGCTTCCTGCGCGCGGGTTGTACAGGTCGCCGATGACGATGTTCTTGCCAGCGGCGATCGTCAGGAGGTTCTTGGCGCCGCCCTCTGCGCGGCCGAAAGTCCGCTGGCCGGCGTTCTCGGCGTCGTTGTAGGCGAGATCACCCGTGACGTAGACATTGCCTTTGACCTTAAGATTGGCGATGCCTTCGACCACACCACTCAAGACGAGGTCGCCATCGATCGCGAGCGTGCCTTGAATGCGGATCGGGTTCGACGCCGTGCCGTGCATGTAAACGTTCCCGTCGGCCACGCTGTCGATTGAGTCCGCCCCAGATCGCAGGCTGGCGAGCGCCGCGGCCGAGTCGACCCGAGTCTCGTGCGGGACGACCGCGATGTTGCCGCCTCGCGCGGCGCCCCGAGCGAGGCCCAGCGCCACCGCGAATTCGTTGTCATCTACGATGCGATTGCCCGCGCCCTCGGGGGTCGCCACCATGGTCACAGGATCGACGCCACCGTCGTCGGTGAACGGCTGCGGGAACTCTGTCGGCATCGCGCCGTCCACCTGCCACCGAGTCGGATCGCCTTCGTGATCCAGATACTTGGGGTAGAGATTCGCCAGGGGTGTCGGATCATCCCGGTCCGCCGGGACGAGGCGAGTGGACACCAGCTCGCCGATGGCGTTCTCCACGAGATGCCCATCTCCGTCGAAGGTCTCGCCCTCCATGGAGTACGACGACCAGTCCGTGATCGGCCGTCCGTCGTTGTCGATCGCGCCCTCACCCAGATACAGGGTGCCTGCGATGCTCGACTCGGGGTTCGAACGTAGGTGGAACGTCTCGATCGAGCCCGTTCGAACCCGCTCGAACGTGCCACGAAGGCTGGTGTCGACGTTGTACACGCGCTCGACATCGTCGATCGTCGTGTGGCACATGATGCAGTTGATGTTGTTCGCGAGCAGGACGAAGCCAAGGCCCTCGAAGGCAGGTGGCTCGACGACGAAGATGTCCTGGACGGTGTGGCGTGTGCTGAGGTCGTCCGCCCGTCCCGCGCCGCGTTGGGCGATGGCGGTCGTCAGGAATTCGAGGCGCGTCGACCGCAGGTCGTCGATTCGGCGCACGCGCACGCTCTCGACGACCGTGCCCCCGATGACAAATTGACCTTGGTTGTCCTGCGCGAGGTCGAGGCGCGGAAGGACCTCGATGTCATCCAGGCCTGGCACGGGCCCTTGATTCGGAATGCCGATCCCGTCCAGGAACTCGCGCAGGTCCGGCAACTGCACCGAGCCGCCTCCCGACTCGCCCTCGAACTGCGTCCAGATCGACTCGACCGCTAAGCGCGTCGCCGTCTCGGCGCCAGCGCGGACGCTGAAAAGATCGACGCGCCGTTCCGTCCACCGGGAGCTGTCGACGGTCGCGCCGACGAAGGCGACCAGGAGCACCATCAACACGACCATGGTCGGAGCGATAGCGAAGAGGGCGACGCCACGGCGAGCTGCGCTCTGGGCACGAAGTTGATGGAGGGTCGACATCTCGATGCGGTGGCCTAGGGGCGGCCATCGGAGACATCGACCAGCGTTCAGGTCCAGGTGAAGCGCGCCGACGCCCCTTGGCGCGTCGTGCGACGATGAGCGCCCCAAAACGGGGCGCGACCCCCGCCCCGAGCGCGTGGCTCGGACCGGGGGTCGCGTCGAGTGCCGCAGACCGCGCGTCCGGGCCTCATCCCGGGCCGGCGGCCAGGCTCAAACGCCGTCGCATTCGCGCAGCGATGCCAAGGGGCCGTCTCTGGCACCCTTGCGGTGAGAGCGAGCCCTACTGGAACGTGATCGCGAGGCCATCCGTGTAGTTGGACGCGGCGCCGTTGACGGCCGGATCACGGAACCAAGCCTGGAAGTGCCAGGCGTCGGTCGGCGCGACCGCGACAGCTCCACTCGGCTGTGGCATCTGCCCGAGCGGCACGCGCAGCTCGAAGCGCCCCGTGGAACCCGTGGGCCGGACTTGGCTCGAGAAGCGCCCGATGTAACCGCCGAGGCACAGGTTGCCGCGTCCGGCCTGCGCCGGGGGCACGAAACCCCGCACCCGGCTCGCCATGAACATCCCCAGGGTGTTCGGGGGGAGCTGCGAAGCCTCGAGCACGAGATCGTCGACCGCGACCACGGCGCTCCCGCGCGCGCTCATCCGGCCACCGATGCCCATCGAGTTCGCGAGCGGCGCGCAGTAGTTGATCCCGATCCCTGAGCCACCGCTGCCCAGCGACGCGATCATCGTGTAGCCGTTGCACGAGTGCCACCGGTAAAGGTCCACGTGCAAGATCACGTCCATCGCCGCCCCGGTCCCGTTGGTCCAGATCAAGTGCTCGTCGTCCGTCTGCGTGAAGCTGCGCGCGAGCTCGCCCGAGCCATAGCCGAGACCGCAGGGCCCAGCGGCATCGAACAGATAGAGGTCGATGTCGGTCCGCGCATGTTCGAACAAGGCCTCCACGTCCAGGGTCTCGCCGGGCTCGACGCGGCACCGGTAGAAGTCCTCGTCGTCCTTGTTGGCCCACAGACCCGGGGTGATCCCGAGCGGCAGCGGGACCGCCGTTGCGCACGTGTCGTTGTCCTCGAGGGGGTCATCGTGCAAGGCCGGATTGCAGCCGGCATTCGGCAGCTCGACGACGATCGAGAGGTCGTAGGTGTTGCACATCGGGATCGACCCGCGCCACAGCTCGACCAGCAGCACGATGTTTTGCGAGACCCCGGTGTCGTTGACCCACGCGATGGACTCGTTGTTGCTGTTCGAGCGGCTTTGGCGCAGGTTGGTCCACAGATCCCCGCACGCGCTGTTCGAGTTGTAGAGGACGAAGTCGAGGTCACCTGCCGGGTCGAGGAACGTCGCGTCGGCGTGCAGTGCCATTCCCGCTGGGACGACCACCTTGAAGTAGTCCGGGTCGTAACGGTGCACCCACAGCCCCATGACGTCGAACGGCGATCCGACTTGCCACGCCGAGGCGCAGTCGTCATTGGGTTCGAACGAGTCGTCCGGTCCGGCACACTGCGCGGTCGCGGACGGCGCGGCGCAGACGGAGAGCGAGAGCGATAGGAGCGCGACCAGCGGTGAAGCGGCAGCGTTTCGCGCTGCGAGAGAGATCCAATTCATCAGTGCTCGGAGAGAGTGCTCGGAGAGAGTGCTCGGAGAGAGTGCTCGGAGAGAGTGCTCGGAGAGGGTTCGGACGGCCCCTGGAGGGGGGGCCACACCGCGCGCGAGACAGGCCGCGACCGTGTGGCGCTGGTGAGACTGACCGACGGTCGGCCAGGGTCCAGTCAAGCCATGTTTCCGTGCCCTACACCGCGCGCGATGAGTTGCATAAGTGCCTGCCCCTGTAGGGCTTGCGACGAATCGAGGCCCGGCCCATAGCGCTCTCGATATGCCAGGCGGACGAGATCTGGCAACAATTCGAGGCCCGGCTCGCGGGTGGCGAGCCATGCCGCGTGGACCGCCAGCGGCATGGCGGGCGGCCGCCGGATGCCGCGCCGGGCGAGGGCCTCGGCGACCTGGGCGGCCAAATCCGGTGGTGCCAGTGGCCCCGCGGCTGCCGTCCGCGCACCTCGCTCAGTTGTGCGCGCCGGCGCCCCGTCCCGTCGCCTCTGGCGCCGCATGTGCAACGCGAGCGCGCCGCCGACGAGGACACACGCCGCCGCCGCGCTGGCGCCCAAGGGCAGCGCCCGGGACAACCGTCCGAGCGCTGTCAACAGGTCGCCGTCCCCGTCGCGCCAGCGCGCGACGGCCTCCGCAGCATGTCGCAGCCAGCGCCCGAAGAGCGTGCGTGGACCCGTCCCGTCTGGGTCGCCATCCGCCAGCGGGCTCCAGCCCTGGAGCGCGCCCCCGAGGCCATTGTCCGACGGCGTCGGGTCGAACGTCAGCCACCCCTGACCTTCGAACGGCACCTCGAGCCAGGCGTGGGCGTCGTGCTCGCGCGCGACCAGGAACCCGTCCTCCTCGCCGCGCGCGAGGTGTCCGACGGCCACTCGCGCCGGCACGTCGATCAACCGCAAGAGCAGCATCGCGGCGCTCGCGTAGTGGGTGCAGTACCCGCGGCCCCGCTCGAGGAACTCCGCGAGGCCGGCGACCCCCGTGAACGCGGTGTCTTCGAGCGAATACTCGAACGCGCGCAAGTGGCCGACGACCGCGAGGACCCGCTCGAGGTCGTTGTTCGCGCCGCTCGTGATCCGGCGCGCGATCAGCGCCAGCGTGCTGCGCGCCGCCGATTCGGGCGGCAGCTCGAGGTCGACGTCCCTGCGCGGCGCGGCGGCGAGCGCCCCGAGCTCGGCGCGCGACAGCGACGGCACCTCGGCCTCGCACTCGTACTCGAACCACTCCGGCTGCGGTCCCTCGATGACACTCGGCCCGTCCTCGCCGTAGCGCACGGGTTCGATCCCGACGCGCAAGACCGCCCGTGGCACGGGCATGACCGTCCAGTCGCGTCCGGCGAGCCCCGCGAGCCCGAGCGCGCGCGTGCGGATCGCCAGCATCCGCCGCGCCCGCCCGGGTGTCGGGGTGCCGAGCTCGACCCAGCCGTCCCTGGTCCCGTCGTCTTCGTCGAAGCGCAGCCGCGGCGGGCGGCGATCGCGGAGCGTCAGTCGATTCGACTCGAAGCGGTCGAAACCCATGTGGCGCAGATAGAGCACCTCGCCAGGCGCCGCCGGCGGCGTGACACGCACACGCAGCACCTCGGCATCGGAGTCGATCCGGGTGCCCTCGCCCCGCGAGAACTCGAGTATGTCCGGCACCAGGTCCGTAGCGCGACGCCGCCCATTACGGTCGCGGGCGCCGGAGTCCTCCGCGAGGCGCTGGTCTGGGCCGAGCGGGCGATCGGCATCGAAGTTCGCGGCACCGTCGTTGAAGGCGCGCCGCAACCCGTCGATACCGACCAGCATGGGCCAGGAGAGCAACGCCAGCACCGCCGTCAACGCGAGGCCGTACCAGAGCCGTGGGCGCACCCGCAAACCACGCTCACTCTGCGCGCGTGGCCCGCGCCCCGCCCGCAGGGTCGCGCGCCCGTGGACGAGCGTGCCGCCGACGACGGCGAGGACCAACGCGAGCGGCAGGAGCAGCATCGAGCTCACCGAGCCGCGCCCGGCGAGCGCGAGCCCCAGAGGTCCGCCGACGAGCGCCAGCGCCGCGCCGAGGTCGCTCCGGTAGAGCGCCGCGGCCCAGCCCAGCGCCACGAGCGCGAGGCCGTGCAGCCGCTGTTCCGCCGGGAAACACAAGACGAAGAGCACGCCCAGGCCGAGGGCCGCGCCGCGCAAGGAGAGGACCCGCGACGCGGCGTGCACCCGGCGTGAATCAGCGCCGCGGCCAGACGTTGGATCTGATTCGTGGCCCTGCGCGTGGCCCTGCGCGTGGCCCTGCGCGTGGCCCTGCCGCGGAGCGACCGGGTGTGGCGCTCCGAGACTCCCCCGCACCGCGACCGCGAGGGGCGCCAGCGCCGCGAGTGCCGCGAGCACGATGGTGCGCTGCGCGTCCTCCGGTGGCGCCATCCCGAGCGCCAGGTGTACGACGCCCCATTGACCCAGCGCTGCGCCGAGGCCCGCGGCGACCGCGATGCAGGTTTGGTACTTGGCAGCCGCGGTCATAGCGCGATTCCCGTCGTGACTCTGTGGCGCGGAACGCCGCGCCGCGAGCGCGTGCGCGGCCCGACGAGCACGGGCTCGCCGCCCTGCTCGCACACGAGCCAGAGGGCGCGACTCGCCGCGGCCAAAGGGCCGAACCACGGGTGCCGCCCTCCGTCGAGCCCAGGCACCCCGTCGAGCCCAAGCACGACGAGGGTGCCCGCGCGCAGGTCACCGAGGGCTTCGAGCGCCCCGCGGAGATCTCCGACCCGTGGCTGGACGGCGGCGAGCTCGTCCAGCGCGGCGCGCGAACCGCGCACGGTGCGTGTCGCCTCGGCGGCTCGAGCTCGTGCGCGCGCGTCCACCCGCTCCCGGCGCTCCGCGGCCGGATCCCGGTCCTCGGGCGCCGGCCCAGCGGGACCGAGGACGCTCGGCCAGACCACCCGCAGCTCGACGGGCCGCCCAGCTTGGGCGAGCTCGGTAACGAGGGTCGTCGCCGCGGACACGGCGCGTTCGAACGCCGCCGGGCTGCTCTCCCGGTGCGCGATCAACACGATCCCTGTGACCTCCGCGCCGCCGCTCGCCGTCTCCTCCCGGAGGAGCTTGCCGCGGCGCAGCGACGGGCCGTAACGGAGCCGTCGAGTGGACTCGCCGGGGCGCCAGTCCGTCAGCGCATAGAAGTCGCCCGCCGGGTCCGGGAGGGCGCCGAGGGTCGCCCCGCGCTCGCGGCGCAGCGCGGCGCGTGTCCAGGGACCCTTCCGCAACGGACGCGGCCGGACCAGCACGTCGCAAGGCAAGCGCAGGGAGCGGCGCGCCGTGCAGAGACCGAGGGGGAAGGACGAGGCGACCTCGAGCTCGAGCGCGTCGAAGCGCCCACGCCGCGTCATGCGCAGCTCGCAGGTGGCGGTGGCCTCGGTCGATCCAGCGCTCCACGTGAGATCGGGCACCGCTCGACGCCGGGCGCGCTCGACTCTGCGGCCCTCGCCGAGCCGCAGCAGGAGGTCCCGGCCGTGGCCCGCGAGCTCCAGCTCGACGGGCCGCGCCGCGCCGACCTGGGTCGTGATGCGCGCGGGACCGAACGCCGCCACGACCCCGTTCGCGCGCCGCGCGAGGATCGGGCCCGACAGAGCGAGGAGGCCGAGCAGGACCACCGCGACCCACGCCACGCCGTACCCTGACCCGGCGGCGACGAGCGCGATCATCAGCGCTAGAGCGAGGGCGATCAGCGGCGGCTCGACGCTGAGCTTCAGCGGACGCGGCGGGGTTGTTCTCTCGTCGCCTCCTCCTCGCAGCTCGCGTTCGGTACTCATCGTGCGGCTCGGTCGTGGTGTCGACGCGCGTTCAGTCGGGCAAAGCCAGACCCGCCAGTTCGGACTGCAGCAGCGCTTCGACCGGGTCCGGCCCGCCGAACTCCAGCATGAGCCGCTCCGACGGGACGAGTCGGTGCGCGAGCACGGGCACTGCGGCGCGGCGGACGTCGTCGGGGACACAATACGACCGCCCATCGACCACGGCGAGCGCGCGCGCGAAACGGTCGAGGTCGAGCGCGGCGCGCGGGCTCGCGCCGAGGTCGAACGCGCGCGACTCGCGGGTCAGCCGCACGATCGCGAGCAAGTCGTCCTCGATACGGCTGTCGACACGGACGCTCTGGACCGCGGCCATCGCGGCGAGCAATGGCCCTCGTCCGACGCAGCGCACCTCGGTCACGGGCGATGTTCCACGACGGCTGCGCAACAGCGCCCGTTCACTCGCCGGTGTCGGGTAACCGAGTCGAGTGCGCACGAGGAAACGATCGAGTTGCGATTCCGGCAGCGGATAGGTGCCTTCGAAGTCCGCGGGATTCTGCGTCGCGATGACGAGGAACGGGTCCGGCAGCTGGTGGCGCACACCATCGACGGAGATGTGGCCTTCGGACATCGCCTCGAGCAACGCCGATTGGGTGCGCGGCGGGGTGCGATTCAACTCGTCCGCCAGCACCACCTGCGCGAAGAGCGGGCCGGGTCGGAAGGCCAGCTCGCCGCGTACATTCGGGATCCCGAGGCCGATGAGGTCGGAGGGCAAGAGGTCGGCCGTGAATTGCACGCGCTTGAAGTCGAGGCCGAAGACCGCGGCCAACGCGCGCCCGAGGGTCGTCTTGCCCGTGCCCGGGACGTCCTCGAGCAGCAGGTGGCCACGCGCGACGAGGCACGCGACCGCGAGCTCGAGTTGTGGATCTTTGCCGAGGAGCACCGCTCCGAGCGCCGCGAGCGCGCCCTGCAAAGCGTCGCCGTCCGCGTCCTGACGTCGGTGTTCGGCCGCGCTAGACGTCAGGGCGGCCGTCTTGGTCGGGAGCTCGCTCATCGTGGGCCAGTGTAGGTGTCCGAAGTGGTACCCGGGCCCGGGCCGTCGGTTTCAAGTTTGGACAGAGTGGCGACCGATCTGCCCTCCGGGGGGGGACCCCGATGGTGCGCACGATGACGAGCAACGACTTGAAAGGTGATTCCTCCGTGACCAACGCATTCGATCGTCGTCGCCAGGATCGTGAGGCGGTCGGTGGTGCCGCCCAGGTGCGCCTCGCGGCGTCGGTCCTCGCCGGGAGACTGTGTGACAGCTCGAGTGGTGGACTCTTCTTGGAGCTCGCCGAGGACCTCACGTTCGAGGTCGAGTTCCAGGCGGACGGCGAGCGCACCCTGCGCCGCGCGCGCCTCATTCGAAGCCAGCGGATGGCGGGCGGCAAGAGCGGCTGGGCCGTTGAGTTTCTCGATTGAGCGCTCGCGCCTGCCGTCGCCCGATCCCCTAGGTCCCCGCCTGTCCTTCTCAATGCGTCTCCGCACTCGCTTCGTCCTGTCGTTCGTCGCCGGCACCATGCTGGTGATCGTGCTGGCGGTGATCGCGCAGTCCTCGCTGCTCGTGCGTGACGCACGCGAGCAAGCCCAGTCGGCGACACGGGCGGGGATCGAGGATCTCGCTCGCACCGTCGAGCGTGACCTGCTCGAGCTCTCGGACTGGACACACGACGCGACCGAGGGCGTCGAAGGTGGTGCTTGGCGCGGCGCGGTCCGTGCGTTTGAAGTGACCCTGCCACACTCGGCGCGCGCGCTCGTCGTCGATGTCGAGGGCGCGGTGTTGTGGCGCTCGTCGAGCTGCGAGCTCGTCGATGCGGGCCAGCTCGCGACGTCGAGTCTGGCGCCGAGGAACGTCGGACAGCGCTCCCTGTCGGGGGTCCTGCCCCGGCAGGACGGCGCGCTCGTCGGAGCCAGCGCGCCGCTCGGATCCCCCGGCCCGCGGTTGCTCGTGGTGCGGACGCTGACACTGCCGCCCGAGCTCATCGGCAGCGCGCGCGCGAAGCTCGCGCTCCTGCCAGCGGTCGAGAGCCTGACATCCGAGGCCGAACGACCTGCGTTGCGGCGCCTGTTGGAGGCGCGAGGCGCGATCGAGGTCCGCGACGACGCGTACATCCGGCGTTACATCGCGCTTCGCGATCCCGAAGGGCGCGTCGCGCTCGTCGCGCGAGCGAGCGCGCCAATCGGCGACCTCACTGCGTCGCGCACGGTGTTGCGCCGCGCCACCATGTGGATGGCGGTGATCGGCTTCGTGGGCCTCGCGCTCCTGCTGCGTTGCCTCCAGACCCATGTACTCGCGCCGCTCCGAGCGCTCGAACAACACGCCGCCAAGATCGGACGCACGGACCACGGCCGCGCCGAGATCCGACTCGATCGCAAGGACGAGCTCGGCCAGCTCGCGCGCGCGCTCAATCACATGCTGCGGGCGCTCGACTCGGGGCGCCAGGATTACATTCAGAGCGCGCGTTATGCGGGCATGTCCGATGTCTCCAAGGGCTTCGTCCACAGCATCGGGAACGTTCTCACCAGCGTCAACGTCTCGACCAGCTGCCTGATCCGTGAGCTCGACGGCGCTGGCCTCGGTGACATGCGCCTTCTGATCGACGAGCTGCGCCAGCATCGGGACGATCTCGGCGTTTACGTCACAGAAGACGCCAACGGAAAGTTCCTGCTGCCTTTCCTCGACGCGATGACGACGTCGTTCGAGGACTTGCACGGAAAGTGCCTGCTGGAGCTCAACGCGGTCGAGAAGGGCATCCAGCACGTCGTGCAGCTCGTGCGCTCGCTCGACCGGTACGCGATGGGGGGCACGGTCGTCGAGGAGATCGAGGTGCAACGGGTCATCGAGTCTTCCCTCGGGATCGCGTGCCTCACCCAGGGTGGCGCGCGCGACGTCGAGGTGATCAAGGATTTCGGCGCGGTGCCTGTGATCCTGATCGATCGCCACAAGTTGTCGACGATCCTCATCCACCTGCTCTCGAATGCGCTCGACGCGCTGGCCGCCGTGCCGCCCGCGAGTCGGCGATTGGAGATCGCGCTCTACCGCGCTGGCGACGAGCAGATCGTGATCGAGGTGAGCGACACGGGGGTGGGCATCCGGCCGGAGGATCTCGACCGGATCTTCACGCCTGGGTACACGACCAAGGAGGGCGCCCTCGGAGAAGGGCTGCACACGGTCGGGAACTTGTGCCGCGATCTCGGCATCTCGATCGGCGCAATCAGCGACGGGCCCGGCCAGGGCGCGGACTTCAAACTGCGTGTGCCGGTGCGGCCGCTCGGCGAGCAGAGGGGTGGCGCCGAAGCGGACTCCGAACCGCAGCCGGTGTTGCCGACGATTTCGGGCCGTGTCGTGCTCAGGGATCGCCGTATCGCGCGCCGCTGAGACCAGAGGTACCGAACCCGACCCAAAAAACAGGCGAGAGTCGCGCGCGCGGAGCGCGCGCGACTCTCGCCTGTTTTTTGGGTCGGGTTCGGTACCTCTGGTCTCAGCCTCAGCCTTCAACCACTGCGTTCAGTGAGACTCGCGACCGGCCGGCCGAGTTTCTCCGCCACCGACGAAGCGATGCGCGCGAGGAGCTCATGCCCATCCTTGTCGCTGTGCCAAGTCGCTGTCGACGACTCGTAGACGTAATGCCACGCGCGCACGCCCGCGGCGTACCACATCTGGTCCGTCGCGGTCTGTCGATTCAAGACGAAGTTCACGCCATCGGGGAACTGAATCTTCACGACGCCGTCGGCTTCGGCGTAGTCGACCTCGTCCGGATCGAACGCCTCGAGCCACGCCTTCACGCGGTCGAGGCACGCGTCGGCGAGCTTCAAGAAGGCGGGTTTGTCCATAACAGTCACTAGCTCACTCGAGGCCCATTCCGGCGACCTCGTCCTCGTCCAATCCTAGGAGGTGCCCGATCTCGTGGAAGAGCGTGATCCGGATCTCCTCGAACACCTCGTCGCGATTCGTCGAAGCGCGCTCGATGTTGCGCTTGAAGAGGTAGATCGCGGGCGGCATCTCGCCGCTCACCTGTTCGGCGATTTCGTGCAACGTCGGGCCCACGAAGAGGCCGAGCACATCGGGCGGCACGAGGATCGGGTCCGGTCCGGCGAGCTCGCGCCAGGGCATCGGTTCGCGCACGATCCGGGCGAGAGAGACCGCGCGCTGGAACGCTTCGGGCAGCGTCACGAGGGCTTGTTCGACGACTGAGTCGAACTCCTCGTTCGAGAGCCGCGCGGGCAAGGGGACCTGATCCGGCGCTTCGCGGCGCGCCTCGACCAACAGCACATCCGCGCGATGGAATTGCCCCGCGAGGTCCGCGAGCAGCGCGCGTTTCTCCCACCAATCGACCTGGAAGTCGTCCTTGGAGAGGCCATCCAGGACCCGCCGCGCGCCGTCGAGGTCCCAGGTCATCAGGCGCAGCTCGGCGTCCAACGTGCGCACGTCGAGGTCCTCGGCGCCGCGCGCCTCCGTGGCGCGTGTGAGCGCCCCCGACGCGGCCTTCGCCATGCCGAGGTCGAGGTACGCGCGCCCCTCGAGCACCGCGCGCTCGCCATTGCCCTCCGGCACGGCGGCGGCGAGCGCGAGGGCTTCCTCTGGCTCACCGTCCTCGAGCGCGTCCCACGCCCGATCGAGCTGGGCTTCGAGTTGCTCGTCGTTTCCTTGGTCGTCTGGCTGATCCATCGGTCTCGTCATTGGGGGTCGCCGAGCGCTTTAGGGCCGCCTTTTGGCGCCGCCTTCTGGGGCCGCCTTCTGGGGCCGCGACGCGGCCCACGAACAGATCGGACAGGACTCCGGCGCGTGGCGTAGGGCCGGGCAGTGTTCGCGGCCGAAGAAGATGATTTGCAGGTGCGCGCGATTCCAGGTCTCGCGCGGAAAGATCGCTTTCAAGTCGCGCTCCGTGCGCACGACCGTCGAGCCGTCGGAGAGGCCCCAGCGCGCCGCGAGGCGGTGGATGTGGGTGTCGACCGGGAAGGCGGGCACTCCGAACGCCTGGGCGATCACGACGCTCGCCGTCTTGTGCCCTACACCAGGCAGTGTCTCGAGGCTCTCGAGGTCCGCTGGGACCTGGCCGTCGAAGTCCTGCGTGAGGCGCTCCGCGAGGCGTTTTAGGTGCTTGGCCTTGGTCGGCGCGAGCCCGCAGGTCCGGATGTAGGCCAGGATCTCGGACTCGTCGAGCGCCGCCATGACGCCGGCGTTCGGCGCCGCCTCGAACAGCGCGGGGGTCACGAGGTTGACGCGCTTGTCGGTGGTCTGCGCCGAGAGCAACACGGCCACGAGCAACGTGAAGGCGTCGACGTGGTCGAGCGGGACAGGTGTCTCGGGGTAGAGCTCGTGCAGAATCCGCGCGATGCGTTCCGCCTTCTCCGCGCGCTTCATGCCGGAGAGTGTACCCGCCGCCTGCTGCCCGCTCCCGCGCGACTCTGTCTGCGAATTCCAGACAGGCGACGTCAGTCGGTGAACGTGAGGCCGACCGGGAGCGCGTCCCTTCCGAGCGGTGTGACCACGAGGCGGCTGTTCGTCGTGCGCGGAATCTCGGGCAGTTCGATGTTCGGCGGGAAGGGGTCGGGCGGCGTCAAAGTCAGCTTGACGTCGGCGCCGCGGGACGCGGTCACGAGGTCCTGGATGCGGAAGCCCTCGACGCCGCGGTACAGCACGAACCGAAGCGGTTGGCCCTCGGGGAGGTCGAGGATCTCGCCCTGCGAGCCCTCGTTGAAGCGCACGCTCTTCACTGTCGTCCACCCTTCGGGGACGAGCGCCGTGCGCCGCAGATGGTCCCGGGCCGCGCGTTCCTCGGCCTCGCGAATGCGCGCTTGTTGCTCGGGCGTGAGCTCGAGCGACTCTTTGGTCTTGAACCCCTCGCCTTGATCGTTGCCGCGCAGCGAGGCGCGTTTCTTTTCGATCGCAGCGGCCTCGTCGTCGGCGGCGCCGTCGTTCTGTCCGTCTGCCGTGTTGCCGCTGGCGCCGGCGTAGATCGGCGTCGGCTGTTCGGCGAGCACCGTCAAGAGATTCGGTCCCTTGTAGGCATCCGAGATCATGGTCTCGATCGTCAGGCGAGCCCTCGCAGGCACGACGAGGCGCGCGAATCGCTCGCGTCCATGGGCCAACGCGAAAGGCTCCGTCATCAACAGCGGCGTTTCGCCCGGTCGACCGACGGAGATTCGATAAGTCCCCGCCTCTTTGGCCTCGATACGGAAGCTGCCGTCGCGTTCCGACATCGCGCTCGCCACCTGTTTCCCCTGGTTGCCGTCCAGCGGGTGCGACGTGCCTTCGGGCAAGAGCCACAGGCTCGCGCCACCTCCGGCGAGGCCGCGTTCATCGACCACCATGCCGGGCAAGCGCACCTCGGCGGAGAGGCGCGCGGTCGTGCGCGTGGCTTGACCGCCGCCGCTGACCGCGACCGTGGTGTTCCATGCGGGGAATTCCGGAGAAACGACGGAGACCTCCCATTCGCCGGGATCGACCGCGTTGAACGTGGTGTTGCCGACACCGGTGAGTGATTTGCCGTCCTTGCGAGCCGTCACTTTGGCGAGCGGCAGCGGCTCGCCCTTGGGGCCGACGACGTACACGGACCAGAGCCCGGAGAGCCCAGTGAGCACCGCGCGCTCGGTCGTGGCGCTGCGATTGACCGACGGGCCGGGCTCAGGGGACGGCCCCCTCGTCGGCGCTCCATCGGAGACGAGCGGACCGCTCGGCACCACCGGCACGTCGGAGTCCTCGAGGAGTACGAATGCGAGACCACCCGCCAGGGCCAAGGCGGCGAGGACGAGGATCAGATTGCGGGCGTTCATCGGTGAAATCCTACGGCGTTCTACGGGAGCAGGCCGTGATAGATCGAGACGCCGCGGGGCTCGGAGTCTTCCCGTCGAACGGGGGTCCTCGGGCCGCAGGGCCTCTCGCTTAGGCCGCGCGCTGCGGTTCTCGTTTCAGGCCGTCTCGACCTCGAACAGCGGTGTGCCCTCTTCGACGTCGACACCGTCGCCGATCAGGACACGCACGACGCGGGCGCGGCCAGGGAGGCTGCCCTGGGGCTGGTAGTGCAGATGGCCGAAGGTCTTCATCACCTCGATCAGGCCGAGCGGCGCGCCGGCCTCGAGCACGCTCCCCACCTCGACGAGGGCTGGCTCGCCAGGCGCTGTGCGCCGGTAGAACCGGCCGCTCTGGCGGCAGCGCACGACGAGGCCTGCGCTCGCGCCGTCCGCGGCGGCGCCGTCCGACTCCGGGCGTTGTGCTGCGGCGCCGGACGTGTCGACCTCGACCACCGTGTCGCCAAAACCCACGGGCGCGTGCACGGCGCGCGGCGGCGTGGAGACGATCACGCCGTACACACCCTCCGGCACGACCAGCGCTCGGCTGCGGCCGAGCTGCACGAGCGCGCCGACCCTCTGGCCCGGCTGGACCCCGACGCCGTTCGCGACGACATCGGTCAAGGTCCCGACGTCGGGCGACACGAGGCGCACGGGCTGCGCGCCTTCCGGAGCGTTTTTCGCAGCGTTTTCGCGCGCTTCGACTCGCAGCTCGAGTGATCCTCCGCTGCTCATCCGCGCACCTCCGTCAACGCCGCGAGGTCGTGCAAGGACCAGATGCGCGGGTTCTTGACGCGGCGGTGACCGAGCGACTGGTAGCTCGCCTCGGCGAAGAGCTCGAGCCAGCTGCGGAGCTCGTCGAGGCGCACGATCTCGTCCGTGTCCATCTGCGAGGCGGATTGATAGGGGTCCATGTCCTGCTCGATGCGCGCCTCGGTGCTGCTCATGCCGGCCTCGATCTTGGCGCGTTCTGAGGGATCGCTGACGGCGATCTCGAAGTCGTCATCGAGCTTCGTGTTGAACGCCGCGATCGCGAGGGTCCGGCCCTCCATCACGGATTGCCGTGTGAGCGTCGTCGAGAGCTGCACGACCGGTTCGTACGGCAACCCCGCCATGGCGTAGTACCCGGCGCCCGAGGCCTTGCGCAGCAGCAACGTGAACATCGGCGTGCTGTTGGTGCTGTTCGTATAGATCAAGCTCGAGCCGTAACCGAGGAGCCCGAGCCGCTCGGCCTCGACGCCGATGTCGAAACCCGAGATGTCCTGCAGCCACACGAGCGGGATGCCATCGTCGTTGCACGCGCGGCTGAATGCGGCGACTTTGGCGATGCCTTCGCGGTAGAGGATGCCCGCAGGTTTCTGCGCGCCGTGGTGCTCGGCGTCGTCGATGAGGCCTTGGCGGTTGATGACGAACCCCATGTAGAGGCCCGCGACTCGCCCGATCCCGACCACCATCTCGCGACCTCGATCGGGGAGGACCTCCCAGAAGAGGCTGCGATCGACGAGCCGCGCGAGGACCTCCTCGGCGTCGTAGGTCATGCGGTGGTCGGCGGGGAAGAGCCCCGCGAGCTCCGCGCTCGGCTGCCAGGGCGCCGCCGCCGCGACGCCGTGCCGGTAGAAGTCCGTGGCCGGCGTCCCGAGGCGCTCGATCTCCTGCTGGATGAAGAGAATCGCCGTCATGTCGTCGGGCACGCGCACGTCTGCGCAACCCGATTGGTGCACATGCACCTCGGGCCCGCCGATGTCGAGGCTCGACAACTTTTGGCTCTTGGCGCCTTTGATGAGCGCCGCGCCGGCGATCACCATGTACGCCTGTTCGGTCATGTACACGCGATCCGAGATGATCGGCATGTAACCGCCGCCGGCGATGCAGTCGCCGAACACACCCGCGATCTGCGGGACACCCGCAGCCGACAGCGCCGCGTTCTGCTTGAAGATGTGGCCCGCGCCCGTGCGGCCCGGGAACGAACGCGATTGTTCGGGCAGGAACAGGCCCGAACAATCGACGAGGTACACGACCGGCAGGCGGAGGCGCAACGCCATCTCCTGCGCGCGCTCGATCTTCTCCGGCGTTTTCGGCCACCACGAGCCCGACGCCACCGTGTTGTCGTTCGCGATCACCATGACCCAGCGGCCCGCGACGCGCGCGAAGGCGGTGACCACCCCGGCGGCGGGGCACTCGAGCTCGCCGAAACGCACGCCGTAGTTGACAAACGTGCCGACCTCGAACGAGCGCGAGCCCGGGTCGATGAGCGCATCGAGTCGCTCGCGCGCCGTGAGCTTCTCCTTCGCGTGGACACGCTCGACGTATTTCGGACCCCAGCCCGCGGCGACCGTGGCGCGCCGCTCGGCGAGGAGGGTCTCGCGCGGCTCCAACGCCGCGCGATTGCCGCGGTACGTGCCCGCGTCGAGGAAACTGTCGCGCGAGCGCCCGATCGGCGTGAGGGGGACGTGGGCCATGGGTCAGTTCCGCGCCTTCGCGCGCGTTGCATCGGTCGGCCAGCCGGGGATGGAGCGGGTGTCGTACTCGCCCTTCGCGAAGGCGTCGCTCGCGAGCACGGCGAGGTGCAGCGGGATCGTCGTCGCGACCCCTTCGATCCGCGTCGCGGAGAGGGTCCGCTTCATCGTCTCGATGGCTGCGGCGCGGTTCTCCGCGTGCACGATCACCTTGGCGATCAACGTGTCGTAGAACGGCGGGATGCGATCACCGGCCTCGACGTGGGTGTCGACCCGCACCGTGCCGGGGCCGCGATCCGTCGGCACCTCGAAGGCAGTCAGGAGGCCAGGTGTCGGTCGGAAGTTCTGGGTCGGGTCCTCTGCGTTGATCCGGCACTCGATCGCGTGTCCCGTCAGCGTGACATCCGCTTGCGTGAGCGAGAGGCGGTGATTCGCTGCGATCCTCAGCTGTTCGCGGACGATGTCGACGCCAGTCACGAGCTCGGTCACCGGGTGCTCGACCTGCAAGCGCGTGTTCATCTCCATGAAACACAGTCGGCCGTCCTGTGGGTGGCGCAGGAACTCGATCGTGCCCGCGCCCGTGTAGCCGATCGC
>Ga0163144_10001836_pt1 | contig 49710 bp, 53 predicted proteins | sample OliLak19BULKMAT1_FD_123175 | JGI IMG/M metagenome (GOLD analysis project Ga0163144, IMG submission 123175) | Freshwater microbial mat bacterial communities from Lake Vanda, McMurdo Dry Valleys, Antarctica - Oligotrophic Lake LV.19.BULKMAT1 | ecosystem: Environmental > Aquatic > Freshwater >... | reverse complement strand
CGAGATAAAAATGGGTCTCAAACTCGCCAACTTTCTTGAAGGAGGCCTCATCATCAGCGTTCGAGAGGATAACGACCGGAATGTTGCGGAGTTTCGGGTCTGCACCGAGTTCGGCCAAAACCTCAAATCCATTCTTCTTTGGCATCTGGAGATCGAGGATAATCGCATCTGGCACATGCTGTCGAATAAGCACCAATCCCTCCTCCCCATCTTTGGCGAGGACTGCATCAAAATTCTCACGGTTCAGATTGAGGAGATAGATTTCACGCAGGTCGGCATCATCATCGATGACACAGATTTTTGGCCGATTGAAGGGTTGGTCACTCATATGAAAAAAGTATAACATACTTCACCCAGGGCATTTCAAGCTATACTAGAATCACGTTTATGATTTGGAACACTCTCTCAACTGAAGAAGCACGAGTAATTGTTGGGCACGGAACGGAAGCGCCGTTTTCGGGTAAGTACGATTCGCTCTTTACACCAGGAACTTATATTTGCCGCCGCTGTAACTCGCCGCTCTATAATGCAAAAACAAAATTTGACGCTGGCTGCGGTTGGCCGGCCTTCGACGATGATTTTCCTGGTGCTGTGACACGACTCATGGATGCTGATGGCCGGCGGACTGAGATCCGCTGTGCCCACTGTGCTGCTCATCTCGGACACGTCTTTCTCGGCGAACAGTTGACCGACAAGAACACCCGCCACTGCGTCAATTCACTCTCACTTCATTTTATCGCCGCCGGAAAAGACTTGCCACCCGTACTCGATAAGGAATAACCTATGGCGCTCAAAAAAGCAATACTCGCGGGTGGCTGCTTCTGGTGCACGGAAGCGATCTATAAAAGACTAGGGGGTGTAGCTACTGTTGTGCCAGGCTATACCGGGGGAACAATGGCGGATCCGACGTATGAGTCCGTCTCAAGTGGTGCGACAGGTCATGCAGAAGCGATTGAAATTGAATATGATGATTCGGCTATTCCGTACGAAAAACTGCTCACGATTTTCTTTCACACCCATAACCCGACGACACTCAACCAGCAAGGAGCCGATGTTGGCACTCAATATCGCTCGGCTATCTTCTATTCGGATGACGCCGAAAAGCAGATGGCTGACAACATCATCAAAGAGCTTGAATCTGAAAAGACCTATCCCGATCCGATAGTGACTGAGGTTGTCCCGTTTACCACCTTTTACCCAGCTGAAAATTACCACCATGATTACTACGATCGCAACCAGAATCAAGGCTACTGTAGTGTCATCATCAGCCCGAAGATTATGAAGCTCATGAAAGAGTATTCAAACGAAGTTAAAGACGAATTCAAATAAAAGGTGTAGGGTAAGAATCAAGAAAAAGACGGCTCCAAAAGATAGGCCGTCTTTTTTGTTTTCTCATGCCACGAGCTATGTACCAGGATCAGTTTTTTTCCATTCCGAAATCGCTCCTATTTTCTTTTCAATGGGAGAAGCGGATCGGAGCGCTGATTCGTTCGCCTCTGGAACAAGAGGGTAGTGCCGTGACCGATCCAGCGCTTCCGCGATCGCGATCAGACTTTCTTCACTCGTCACCCAATTTGTACCGAAGCGCGAGAGATCGAATGGCCGTGAATACTCGCGCAACGTCTTTCGCCCCGTTGTCGTCATATAGTACTCATGGAAATATGAGAGAGCAAGTTCCCGGATGGTGCGATAGATCGGGTCACGATAGCGCAGCACTCCATGATTCGTTTTCGAGATTGCACCCCAGTAGCCGTTTTTCCTAAAGAGTGTCACGACATGATCATAGTCATAGCGGAGCGCCCGCAAATCAAGAATGAGCGGCTCTCGACCGTGATACCAGAGCGCTGTCGCAGCGAGGCACGCAGCTTCGATACAGTGTGCCTTGCTTTCGCGGATAACTATACGTGGCGAATAAAATGTCAGCCCTTGTTTTTCAAAATTGAATGGGAGGGTGTCGAGATAATCCTGGATCTTCGTCGGGGTGGAAAGCTGACGGAAGAGCGCTTCCTCTTTTTTTGTCAGATCAAAAATATTCTTTGGCATGTCTCCAGTATAGTCGGAAAATAAAAGCGCCGCCCGTTCGGAGAGTTCCGAGTGGGCGGCAGAGCACGGTTTCAACGTGGTAAGAGACGAAGGTTTTTTGCCCACGGGACGAACGGTCCGAAGAAAGCACCGAAGGCAGCGGCCCAGAATCCGAGAACAAATTCCGTCTGTACCAGTCCGTGCTGCACGTAGAACGGTGAGAAGGCACGCGCGAGCTCACCGCTATTTGCAACCATGAGGATGAAGACCGCGATGAGGGTCGCATAGGAAGTAAGCGAAACCAGGGCGCCACGAAAGGCGATCGGCGCGAGGTCGGGACGCTGCCCGACGAGGAAGATGGTTCCGACAAAGAGCGCAGCGGTGGTCGCGACCACGGAGTTCGTGCCGAGTCCCCAGAGCCCGAGTCCCGCCAAAATCACGGCCAGAAGGAGGTAAACCTTCCTCTTACTCAAAACCGTCCTAGGACGCTCTGGTCCGAGGGCATGGCCGGCCCACCAGAGCGTGAGCGCTGTCACGATACCGAGGAAGCTCGACCCGAAGAGCACCGCCTCAAACGGAGTATAGACTCTGGCCATTGCCGGACGCCAAAAATCGGTCCAATACAGAGCGCTTACGAGCGGGCCACCGAAGATGCCCCAGAGCATCATCCAACTTTGTTCCCGTCGAGTCGAAGGACAAAAGAGGAGGAGGGCTGAACACAACATGAAGGAGAGGAAAGCAAAAGTGAGCCAGGCGCCCGAAGTGGGGACGACAAACATACTGTCTCTCGTGAAAAGGTTGTTAAAGATGCCTGCACTTTATCAGGATTCTCTCTCTTGTCAACCTAAAGATACACTGTTCGACGACGAGGTGAGCGGCTTGATAACTGAAGCATCGGTACTCGACCGCCGCTTTCGCCACTTGTCGAACTCGACCGCAAACCGGAGAAAGACGACTGAAATGCCGACAACCGAAAAGAGAAGGCGAGTCGGTGGCAGTCCATTGAAAGCCTGGAGGTATTCCGCCCACATTTCGGGCCGTAGATCGGCGCCGATGGCATTGCTTTCATTGAGAGCCGCGCGGAGAACGAGGAGAAAAAAAGCGAGGTACCCGAGCCGCAAGAGATTGCGCCAACGGACGGGGCCAATCGCGAACATCGCTCGATCATTTGAGATGATGGCCATCATCGTGAAAATCCCAATCGCGAAGAACCCGAGGAGAAAGTCACTTGTCCAAAAATTTTCGGCGATACCATACCAGTAGCGCTCGGGTTGAACGATCGGGAGAAGCAGGGTATAGACGAGCGCCGCAAAGTAGCCGAGGAGGCCGAGATATTTCCGGTAGACAACTTTGCTATCAAGAAAGTCAAAGAAATAGCCAACGGAGGAAAGCGAAAGCGACATCGCAAAGAGGAAGTTTGCCGTCCCAGCCATCATCTTGGCAAAAGAAATCAGTGTAAACGGTCCATCGAGAAGCGAAACGTAGAGAAAGAAAAATCCACTCGTCCCCAGCATAATGAGGAGCGAATGCAGCCACCACTTTCTCGTCATCACCCTCCGCGGATCAATGGTATCAGTCATAGAAAAATAGCTTCCTCTTCAGTATATACCGAAGTCTTCATGATTGACTTTCCAGTATGAGTCAGGTAGTCTAGCAAGCTGTCATTTAACAATTTCCTTAACTCTGCTCGAAAGGACTACTATGGATGCGTTTACGCGCCATTGGCCCGATGTCCGTGTTGAGAACGTTTTTCTCGTAACCGGAAACGGTTTGACCACGATTCGACACTGGGAACATCTCCGAAAGGCTCGCTGGTACAAGAAAGCGACTGGAAAACTCCGCCAGCTCCCATCCACCTCAAGTCTCATGACGGCGGCCGGATTCGCAAGCCAGAGATATCTTGATATCAGCTGGGTGATTTTCTTCGCGACACTCGGCAATGTGCTCGCTGATAACATCGCCTACTGGGTCACCCGGCGCTATGGCTATTCGATCTTCAGCCGGATCGGCTTCCAGAAAGTGGTCGATTCTCCGGTCTTCGCCTCGCTTCCGGGTCGGATCGAACAGCACGCGTTAGCCATCATTTTTTTAGTCGCTTCGAAGTCCTCACGACAATCTCCGTGAACGTGCTCATGGGCTTCACCAAAACAAATTATCGGAAATTCTTTATCTTCGTCCTCGTTGGAGAAACGGCACAGGTAACAATCTTGCTGGTATCGGTTACTTTTTCGGCAGCGATTGGGAAGCCATCATGGATACCCTCGGATGGTTCACGCCGCTACTCAGTCTCTTGATCATCACCGTCCTCGTTCTCTTTCGAAAACGACTCATCGGCGCCCTCTTGAAGGAATCCGTCTAGACCGCTGCCTCTTTTCTGATCCAGCCAGTTTTATTGCGGATGAACTCCTCCGTTCGAACGATGGAGAAGTCTCGCCGCTTAGGATGAGCCGCGAAGCGCTCGATACGCATCGTGCGCGATGTAGCTCTGATTATATTGAAAGAATTCCCTTCTTTACGAGTACGAGTCGAGATTGCCGTACCGGCCTGGATAAGTAGCGGCCCAGCCGAAGACAGTTTGTAGGTGCGATCACGATACCGTTCGAGCGTATCGTGGAGATGCCCGGAGAGAAAGAGGTCGACACCCATTTCCTGCAAGTCTTTCCAGAACTTCCTTGCTTGTGACAGTGGCCGCTTATAATGGCCCACCGGAATATTGAATGGGTGATGGGAGACAATAATCTTTATTTTTTCAGGAGGGATACTCATCAGCACGCTTCGCGCTCGTTCGATCTGTTTGGCGTTGACCCGCCCCTCTTTCATTTTGAAAATTCGGACCGTGTTGATTCCAACGACAAGCATCTCATCGTCCTGGTACAACGGTTCGAGATCATCCGAGATGTGCTCACGGTATTTCGCATAAGGCTGAGTGAAGCGTGTCCAAAATGAATACAGCGGGACATCGTGATTTCCAGGCACGATGAGCATCGGATAAGGGAGCGTTACGAAAAATCTCTTGGCTTCAGCAAACTGAGCCCGAGTCGCCCGCTGTGTCAGGTCGCCCGAAACGATGATGAGGTCGGGGTGACGAGCGATGATGGTATCCCGGAGCGCCTGTTCGAGGGCAGTCTCGGTTCGACCGAAGTGGAGATCAGAAATATGGACAATGATACGCATAACAGAAGACTTTTTGGGATCAATACATGGGGCTATACATGAATTGACTGTAACACATACAAAAATGGCCTCTCTATGAGACTCTTTCGTCGCTGGAAATCTGTTGCCACCTAGTCCTGCATCACTTCATCGATATAGCACCAGAGCCACTTCTCACCCGGCTGAAACGAACGCATCACCGGATGCTTCGTCGCATGAAAATGTTTGGTCGCATGGGTATTCTTCGAACTGTCACAGCAGCCAACGTGGCCGCAGGTGAGACAGAGCCGGAGATGCACCCATGAATCGTCAGTCGTCAGGCACTCTTCGCATCCACTTGGCGTTTTCGCTTTCACGTCCTCTGTTTGAATTTCCTCAAAATGCTTGCAGACTATTTCCATAGGTAGAGTACTAAAAGGTATCGTTAGTGTAGCAAATCAAAAGACCCGGTGCCTGACCAGATCTTTTGATTTTGTGAATCGGTGCGTCCGAGATGCTCGAGCTAGTATTTGCTTTTAGAGAAGAATACCTCTCTTCCCCTTACTTTTTTCTGACAATTCTATTATTTAAGGAAGACTCGGCAAGTGAAAGATCCCCCTTCTTTTCTCGCATCTTTCCATAAAACTTATAACAGTTTCCCCCGGATTCCTTCGCTTTGTAGAGGGCTTTGTCAGCAGCACTGATGAGTACGCGTACTGTTTTCCCGTCCTGCGGATAGAGAGCGATGCCGATACTGATGGTAACCCGCATTTCTTTCCCGTTTATCTCCACAGGAGAAATCATTGAGAGCGAGACCTTTTGAGCGATTTTTTCTGCCACATTTACTTTTTTAAGAATGATAATAAATTCATCTCCCCCAAAACGGGCCACCATATCTTCCTGTCGAACAGAGCTCGCCAGTCTCCGGGCTATCTCCTCGAGAAGCAGGTCTCCCATTTCATGACCTTTTGTATCATTTATTTTTTTGAAAGCATCCACGTCAATAAAAAGAACGGCAAACTGCTCAGAATTTTTCTTAGACTCTCTCAAAGTTTCTGAAAAGTTGTCATTCATAAGCTTCCGATTAGGGAGTCCCGTGAGGGTGTCATGCATAGCCTGATGACGGATAAGATCCTCAGCTTTAATTTGTGCGGAAATATCATTGAGTATTTTTGAATATCCTCGGAGGTTACCCTCCTTATCCCGAATCGCTGTTACCACTCCACTCACCCAGAGCTCAGCTCCGTCTTTTCGCACGTGCTTCCGATCATCGCGGCAGCGTCCTTTTTTTTTGGAAATTTTGAGCTCTTGGGCCGGGATGTCCAAAAGAACATCTTCCTTCGTAAATATTTTGGAAAAATGTTTCCCCCTCATCTCCTTTTCACTGTAGCCGAGTTGAATTTCCGCGCCTTTGTTCCACGTCGCAATGTGCCCCTCGGTATCCATCATGAAGATAGCGTGATCTTCAAGGGTCTCCACTAGGAGCTGATAGTCAGATGGGTTAGCAAACTCCCACGGTTCAATTTGCTGATCCTGCTTCATATGAGGAAATTGGAGAATAATGGGTCACTTATAAATATACACTATAAAGAAAGAGGCTCTAATAAGCCTCTTTTCTCCTGATTGAGCAGGTAGCTGGAGCCGAACCCATATCTTGATATTGGCAACGTCACTTGTGGATGCTCCCCATACAAGAACTCTTCTTCAGACACGACTCAGTCTCTCTACGCTACGTATTGACTTCCGGTTCGTACACGATGACAGTCACACCAATCTCAGGATTCAAATGATCATGGAAAAAGTATGTGCCCTTTTTTGTGATTTGTACTCGATACGCTTCGCCCGCGCCAAATTCCGCTGAGTCAAGACTGCCCGCGCCAGCGTGTCCGTGACCATGGCCGAACTGGTCACCCTCTCCCTGAGAGAGGATATGACGCTTTCCATCCTTCGTATTGAATTGAAGGGCACCCCCCACGATGAGTGTCACAACATCAGGGCGAGCGCCTTCGGGTAACAGATCGACCAGGATGACGCTCGGCTCCTCACTCTCTCTCGACAGCTGATACTCGGCGGTAACTACAGGTGAAGTCGCTACCGGGGTCCTCATGTACCGAAAGGTGATATAGGAAACGAAAGTGACAGTAAGAAAGACCACTGAAAAAAGTATTTTTTTCTGCATACAGCTATTTATTCGGTTACCTCAACAATGCCCTTCATATATGGATGCGGCTCGCAAGAATATGTCGCCGTACCAACAGTCTCAAAGGTGTGCTGATATTCTTCGCCTAGAGCCAACAATTGGCTCTCTGGTCCAAAATCGGATGTGATTGTATGCTTTGCTCCATCATGATTAATCCAGGTGACAGTCGTTCCCTTCTTCACCCGAAGGATTGGCGGATCATAGGCATAGCCTGTAATCGCAATAGTATCAACTGGAACAATCACTTTCCTTTCTTCACTCACAAAATTGATGCGTTCTGGAACGACGAGATTTGCTTCCTCACTCATTACTTCTCCTTCCATTCCCCCTCTCTGGGCAAGAGGGAACTCAACTTGACCGGGCTGATCCGCTTGGAAAAAGAGGAGGGTTCCACCACTGATGGCCATAACTACTAATGGGATTGAGACTATTGTTTTCATTCTATTGGGAGAACTACAGATTTACTCTCCCAGAAACCTCGTTCAAGTTTTTGGGAGGAGGAAAGCTGTCGTTAGAACTTTTCTGGATACTGTTTCACGATCGCTCCGGCGAGACCATCGGAAATCATGCCCGCTTGCTTGTCAGCTTCCATCTGCTTGGCATACGATGCCGAGTAATTGGCCGCCGCATGGTTATCCACCATACTCTTCAAGAGAGCGACATGCTCAGTAAAGAGCTGCTTGACCGCTTCACGAGGCAAGTTTGGGTTCGCATTTGAGAGAAAGTCCGATATAGCATCGACATACCCAGCGAGGTTAGCGAGCGCCTTCTCCATGCCTGGCTTGTCATCTTTCTTGGATGCTACGGTGTAGTCGACGAAGAACGTGACATGACTGCGCCAAATTTCGAGGAACCTCTTCTCAGCATCCGCGCCGTAGATAGTTCCAATCGCTTTCGCAATCGCGACGGAATTTATATCAAGCGAGTCAGCCGATGCTTTGAAATCAGCATCACCATCAAAACCGTTCCTCGTTGCATTTCCGACGAGACCGACATGTTGGCGATCCAAAGCGTTGATCATGAGACGGAGATCAGCTGCTTTGGTGTCAATCTTTGGGGCTATGGCCGCTGGCGGCATCGCCGGCTCATCCGCTTTAGCCGTCGAGACTGCTTCTTTTTTCACCGTGCTGGCTGATTGATCCGGCATGTCACTTTCCGTCATTTGGCAGGCGACATAGCCCACCAAGAGACCGAGGATGGCCGCGACGACCATGCCTCCCCAAGACATGCTGCTGCGCGTATTATCTAGAGCCATATGCGTAGTGTTTCACTTATTATTACTGCTTACTGAGGGAGACCTTTTCTCCCTCTCGCCAATTCCCAGTGCATCGACCCAAGGAAGACTGAGATACTGTGTAAAGCTCCGTACTTTAATTATTAAGTATTTTAATTATATTACTTAATAATTATGCCGTCAATTCTTGGCCTCTCAGGATTGACTGTGACGGATTTTCCCTTTGGAATGACACGTCCTCATTCTTGAGGATAATTTCTAAAACTTGAAGATACCCGAGAAAACTCTCAGCATTGATGCCCGTGAGGAGCGGGCGCATCCCGGCACGAATCTCTTTTTCCATATCATTTACGAAGGCTCTTCCATTTTCAGTCAAGAGAATTCGTTTTGCGCGCCGATCCGTCGCGTCATTTTTACGTCTCAAGAAAGCCTTCTTCACCAGCTTATTGACGATGATCGTCACAAATGGTGGATCAACACCTAGGATATCTGCTGCATCTACCAGGCGCATTCCGTTTTTGGTTTGACAGAGGAGACCTAGGAGCGACCAATCAATTTCTGCTATACCTTGCGGTTTCAAAAAAACCATTGTTCGAGCACGGAGAATCCGGGATGCCTTGGACTGAAGGAGACCGATTTCATAGGTCCGAAGCTTGCGCTCTTTTTCAACTATTTTTTTCACCCAGTCAGATAACATACGAACGGTACAAAATGATTAAGTTACTTCATTATTTGTGCTAGACTGGTAATTGTCAAACCGTTTCATTTTCCTTCAAACCGTAATCAGTAAAAATTAACCTATGAAACAACATTCTTTCAGGGCCGTCATCCTCCTCGGGACGCTCAAGCCGTCTCATGTCCTCTCTCATACCGCCGTCCTCTCGGAGGCACTCGCGGAAGCCATGGAGAAGCAATCGGTACAAACCGAAATCATACGCCTGGTTCAGTTCGATATCAAGCCAGGACTCAAGGATGATATGGGGAAAGGGGATGAGTGGCCGAAAATTCTCAAAAAAATTCTCGCGGCGGATATCATTATCCTCGCAACGCCGATCTGGTGGGGACTTCAATCATCGGTGATTCAGCGGATCATAGAGCGCATGGATTCCCTGAACGACACCTTGCTCGAAACAGGCACTTCACCATTTTCCAATAAAGTTGCCGGTATCATCATCACCGGTGCCGAGGATGGCGCTATGCACATCATAGGAAATTTGTTGAATTTCCTCATGTGGAATGGACTGACAATTCCGCCCGCCTCCGCCCTCTCTTGGCTCGGTGAAGCCGAAGGAAAAAGCAAAGAGTCTCTCGTCAAACTCTTTCGCAAAGAACCAACCCGATCTATGACAGCAGTGATGGCTCAAAACTTAGCCTTTTTTGCGCAGTCTCTCCGCGAACACCCGCTGCCAAAAGCGAAGGGTGGAATTCGAAAGAGTATTGCCCCGGGAACGATTGGCATGAAAAGCAAGGGTTAGCTTTTTTGCTCCCTCTTTTTACTCTGCTGGTACCTTGATATCAGAATCATAGAACTGAAATTGGTTCCCGCCTCTTTTTTTCGCCTGGTACAAAGCGAGATCCGCAAAGCGTAGGAGCACGCTCGGTTTTTTTCCATCGGTTAGATAGAACGCCACACCAGCGCTCACCGAAGTCTGAATGATTCTTTTTTTGATGGTGATAGGTTTGTCAAAGGCTTGGATAATTTTCTGAGCAACTTTAGCAACATCTGCCCGGTCTTTAAGATTCTTGGCTAAGATGACAAACTCGTCTCCTCCAAATCGCGCGGCAACATCCGACTTTCGAATGTTTTTGCTCAAACGATGAGCAATTTCAATCAGTACCAAGTCTCCGTAATCATGATCCACTTCGTCATTGGTTCGTTTGAAATTGTTGAAATCCATGTAAAAGACAGCCACGGTTTCTCCTTCTTCGGCTCCGGAAATGCTCTCCAATAGACTTTCCTCAAAAAAACTTCGATTCGGCAGTCCCGTCAAATAATCATGGGTCGAATTATGGACTGCCCTGTGATGGAGATCGGTTTGTTCCGTCACATCGCGCATAATCTTGGAAAACCCTTGGTGCCTCCCGTCCTTATCCTTACTCGAAGTGAGGACGCCACTACTCCAAAAAATCGTTTTATCTTTCCGGAGATATTGCCTTTCATCGAGCTGCCGCCCCTCCATGAGGGGCCGTCGCCATATCAAATTCGGGGAGGCCTCTTTTCACGTCTGTTCCGAGGAATAGGACAGCGAAGAATTTTCCGATGATCTCCTTCCGCGTGTAACCAAACATCTCGCAGGCGCCCCGATCCTAGCTCGTGATAATACCTTTTTTATCCAGCATGAAAATAGCATAATCCTTGATACTCTCTACCAAGGAGCGGTATGTTTGCTCGATGGAAGACTCTTTTTCTGGCCGTTTGCGTCTCTCTTGTTCCATAGCTAGGATGTTTCACATTGGCTTACGCCGTCAGTATGCTCCTAAATTAGGAATGTCAATCCTCATTTTCTCCGAAAAACGTCTTCTCCCTCTCTATGAACCGCTCAAGGATTCGCCTGAAATTTCTGTCTTACGACTCAATTCTCTAATCACAGACGATCAAAAACTCCCCAAGGGGAGCATTTTTTTAGGGCTGGCCAATGATCTCAATTTAGAACTGGGTGTTTCCCTAGACCTCTATTCATCACAAATGGGCGATTTCTTTTTTTACAGCAAGAGCATCTGCAGAAGCTGGTGACGGACGATCGTCTCTGGTTGTCATGAGACTCCCTTCCCCATCATTCGAATAAAAAAGTTTCCGCTGCTCGATTGCCTTCTCGATGAGAAACAGCTGATCTCGGCGGATAGGAGGTAAATCCTCTAGCGAACAAAATCGTGCCTCAGATACCTCAGCTGAGGGCGTGAAGGAGCCACCGATGAAGGTACCGATGTACGAAATATCCAAGCGGGCGGTTTCACGGTCCGTGCGTACTTTCATCCGCCAATCAATACTCACCGTCAACCCGGATTCCTCCAAAATTTCTCGTTCTAGGGCTTCTTTGGGATGTTCTTTCCCGTTCATATAACCACCCGGTAGGCTCCAAGCGGTTTTCCGATACGTATGATTGAAGACCAGTACTTTGTTATCAACATTGAAGATGACCCCCGTCACCCCAACCAAAAACTGATCTTGAAAAAGCCGGATTATTCTTAACTGAAGGTTTTTTGAAAACCCAAGCTTTTTCCAAATTTTCAGAAGCAGCCCCATTACAGTGAAGTATCGTCTTTCTCCGTCTCTTCACCCAAACGGATTTTGAACTTACGATTTTCTAGCTCAAGTTCATGCGTTCGCTTGGTAATTTCTACTACTTGTTTCTGAGAACTTTCTACGTTTTCTTCGAGGTCTCGGATAATCAGTTCTGTTTTCCCCATTTTTCTAAGATGAAAGAGGGAAAATATAAGGAGCGTAATCCCGATCGGTACAATGAGAGCGAGCGATAGCGGTACTTTGAAGGAGAGCGTGACAAATTCGATAGGGACTGCTGTTGTATTTGCAACCGCAAAGAGCGTAAAAATGAGAACGAGTACAACGGCAACAACAAAATTTTTCATACGGGCGCTTAATATGAATTTACCGTACAGGCAGTATACTCTGAAACATGCTAGTTCGTGGCTTTGCGAGATATAAAAGCTGCCGTTTCCCTCCGTCCGCCTAAAAATAAAAGAAAAAATGACTGGCACAAGGCCGATCCCTTTTTCTTTGGTTGAGCTTGGTTGGTGCAGTCGGTAAGAACTGGTTTCTTAAGACAAACTTTAAACTACTGAAAGTACCTCTCTAGTTTTAAAACAATCTTTTGTATTTTTTTGGGGGCATTAGAAATCTTCAACGTAAACATACCACGCATATCAAGAAAAGAGTCAGTTTCTGAAATATCTTGTTTCGTGACGACGGGGTGTTTTTGCATCCACGAAACAAATCGAGTGTTCACTGAAGCATCAAGCTTCGTTTCAAAGATAAATTTTCCAATAATGTTTTTGTAGTCCTCCTCATGTTGCTTGAGAGGGTTTTCGTCAAAAAGTACCTCCATCTTTTGCTTGGTACGCACTCGTAAAACAGAACGGTCTACTGGTAGGGGATGAGTAATCACCAGACGTTGTAGCCGACCGCTCTGTCGATTCAACCAGAGAGCATCCGATTTGGGACGAGCATAATAGAACCAGTCATGAGGAATAATAGAATATGCAGGGAGAGAAGGTGGGAGATCCTCCTCAATCAGAAGAAACGCCTGCGTCCAGTAAAGCTCTAGTTCTCTCAGGCTTCGAAAACGCAGTTTCACATATTCCCCCGACCTCAAATCAAGAAAGGAGCTTGCACGAGTGGTCGATCGATACATACGTGCAATACGACTCAAACGCCCAAGCTCTTTGTCAATCCACCAAAGAGACAGGCTGATGATTTTTGCATGAATGACTATGATTTCTTTTTTCTTGAGAGCACGCAAAGCTTTGTATATTCCCTGGATACTCACATTGCTCTTTTGAAGTTCTGTTAAAATGAAGGATTTCTCTCGAGAGCCATTTTCAAGTAAAGCGATGATTTTTTCTTCTAGGGTGATCTCTGACATGGCTTAATTTTAAACTTATTGTTTAATATATAACTAAATTAAAGCTTTCTTTATACAGATTGTCAATAATAATATATCTTTAGTCTGCGAGATACTCGCGTTCTTTAAGGAAGGAAGAATCATGCCACCGAGTGGATTCAGTGAAAAGGCTGTCGAGGGGGCCCTGGTATTCATCAGGGGTTGTTACGAAGACCTCCTCGAAGAGGTGAAGGGCGGGAAGCACCCTTCACCTGAAGTGGCCATCGAGTACGAAATCGGCCAAATCGGAAAGGCCTTGTCAAGGCTCCACATCGACAAGGAGGGGACCCTGGTGGAACGCACCACCACTGATGTGACTCGCTGACGAAGATCAATGCCGCACCTTGCCACCAAGTAAACTCTGTTTGGTGGTTTTTTATTTAAAATACAAAAAAGAGGCCTATTAAAACCTCTTTTTCGAATCTGAGCGGGTAAGGGGAATCCTTTTTACTCCGACAAAAAGCCTGGGCGCTACACACAAGCACACTCGCTCGCTCATATCCGACTCACATCCTTCTCATCCTCTTACCACTAAAAATCACCCCAAACCGGAGTGATTTTTAGTTTACTGAACTGGGTAGTGAATACGGTTAGAACTGACTTTATAACTCAACTAGCCCAATAGGGCCAAGGCAAGGAAAAGCGCAACCAACAGAGCCGAGGTGAAATACGATTGTGGAAGATATGTATCGTTTCCAATTCGCACCCACTTCTTATGCCACCAAATACTGCCTCGAGGACCTTTGAGAAGTTCACTCAGTGAAGGAAAGAACGGATTGAACGCAAACCAGAGAAAGTCTTCGAGAGCCAGAATACTGAAATATATGGCGAGGCTAAGAAAAAAATTCAAATCAAAGTAGAAGGATTGAAACAGAAGTACGGTTGGCACCAAAAAAAAATACATGGCAACGGCATAACCAAAGAAGTAAGGAACCCCAGCACTTGTAGCGAGAAACTTCATAGCTGGATTATTCTCGCCAATAATCCTGCCATACCAACGTCCTTTGTCTAGTCCGCCACCCCATCCCTTGTCCCGTTCCATGACAATTTCAAAAATAGCCCCGAAAAGAGCGATACCAAAAACGTTAACAAGAAATGTTGCGGCTATTGAGAATTCCATACTGACCATTATGGCACATTGTATTGCGATGCGATTTACGCCCTTCTCATCCCCTTAACCCGTAAAAGATAAAAGCCCTCCAAAATGGAGGACCTTTATCTTTTACTGAGCGGGTAACGGGAGTCGAACCCGTATCTTGACCTTGGCAAGGTCACATAATAGCCGCTATACGATACCCGCTGATTTTCCTCACCGAACGATTTCTCACAAAACCCCGACATCAACAACACGTGGGACTGGATGGATTAGAACCGTCGACCAAGCGGTTATGAGCCGCCTGCTCTAACCGCTGAGCTACAGTCCCGAGGGGCAGTAGGGGGAAACCCTGTGCCGGAGGGCAGAATTGAACTGCCGACGCAAGGATTTTCAGTCCTTCGCTCTACCACTGAGCTACTCCGGCGAAACATAGCTATTATCCTCGAACTGCCGAAAAAAGCAACCGTCCAGCGCTCTTGATTGCTGTGGGCAGTAGAGGACTCGAACCTCTGACCCCCTCGGTGTAAACGAGGTGCTCTAACCAACTGAGCTAACTGCCCGTCTGCGCTCCTCAATCGTACCGGTGGTCTCCCAAAAAAGAAAGCTGGTCAGTGAAGTACCAGCTTCTTTATCTTTGTGCCCAAGAGAGGCTCGGTCACGAATAATTTCCTTGGAAATTTTCTCGACCCTGTCTCGCGGTCCGCTTGTGCGGACATCGCTCCGACTTTCTCGTCTTCACACCAGTGAAGCTGTTCACTGGCTTCTTGTACCCAAACTCACTGCGTTCCTTTGTGCCCAAGAGAGGACTCGAACCTCCAATCCCTTGCGAGAACTAGCACCTCAAGCTAGCGCGTATACCAATTCCGCCACCTGGGCATGGCTCGGAAACTTATTCCGACTTCGCTTCTTCCGGGCTGAGGTCTTCAGCGACGGCTTTCGCGGCTGCCTTCACTTCCTTCACGACGTCTTTCGCATCCTTGCCGGACTTCCCAATCTCAAACGGCACTTCTTTGAGCTTCTTACCGATGACACGAGCTGACTTGGTCCGGACAAAGTATAGTTTACCACGCCGCGCTTTCGTCCGCTTCACGAGCTCGATGGATTCTACCTGTGAAGAGAGGAGGGGAAAGACGAGCTCGACACCGATGCCGGACGAGACCTTACGCACCGTTACGGTCTGGGACGAGCTCTGTCCGCCCTTAATTGCGATTACCATACCCTGGAAGAGCTGGACACGGGTCTTTTCACCTTCCTTGATCTTGCGGCGCACCTTCACCACGTCTCCCGCTTGGAGCAGGGGGAGATCGGTGCGGGTAGTACGGAGATTCTTATTGAATTCAACGATTTTCTGGTTCATAACGATTTTTGACTCCGGAAAATGATTCCCGGTAGAGATAGAGGAATAAAAAGGGGACCCTACTTCAGAGAAAGGCCCCGCCCGCATGACTCGCTGTCAAGCGTGTCGGGCAGGTTACTCAAGCGCTCCAATCATATCCCCTTCCGGCTTCGGCGTCAAGCATTTTTAGAGTATCGGCGAAATAGGTGGGAAGTGGTGCCTCAAAACGGTATTTCTGCCGACCGAGCTGGAAACGGAGCGCTCCGGCATGGAGGAGGTGAAAGGGTGGCTTCAGGGGGTCGTGGCGGTGCTCTTTGAAGCGGTACAGTCGATCGCCAACAACAGGATGGCCAAGGGCAGCCAAGTGGACACGGATTTGATGCGTTCGGCCAGTTTTTGGCTTAACTGAAAGAAAATCATAGCCTGTATAACGTGTGCTTAAGGTGTATTCCGTACTCGCTTCTCGCAATTCACCGCCAAACTGACGCTTTCCGGCTGGCACTGCCCGTTTTTCCCCACCCTTGACTCTGCCAATGGGGAGATTGACGGTTCCACTTGGATCCGCCAGATTACCATACACGAGGGCTGAGTATGTTTTTTCTATCTTTCGCTCCTGAAAAAGCTTCTTGAGAGCCTTAAAGACGGTATTTGACTTCGCAATCACCACCAGTCCCGAGGTGTCCTTATCTAATCGATGCACCATTCCTGGGCGCTTTTCATCTTCACCAATACCGAGAATTTGTGGATAAGTCGTGGATATCCACTCTGTTACCGTCGGATAACGAGAACGACCGACCGGATGCATTGCCATACCGGCTGGCTTATTGATGATGATAAATCCCGGTGTTTCTTGAATCACCTTCAGAGGGATGGCTGATGTGTTTTCCGCTGCCGATACTGCTCCAGACCGCTCATCAGGCGTCCTTACCTGAAATGCCATGCCGGGCTTTACCCGCATATCCGTCTGAGTCACTATCTCATCCGAGAGACTGACTTGCCGGTCACGGATAAGCGCCTGAACCGCTCGCCGAGTGAGTAACGGAAACGTATCCACGAGAAACTGATCGAGCCGTTGCCCGTTGTGCTTTTCCTTTACAAAGAGAGTATTTCGTTGCTGCATATGACGTATTTGGAGTGCACTCCCGTGATCCGATTGCGCCACTCGAGACTTGTCCACGAGTTATACCGGAAGGAGAGTACCTAGCATGTCATTCGAGCGAGATACTGTCAATAGGTATTGTGCTTTGATAGCATTAATAAATACAATAGGTGGTATTTATATTCGTATTTCATCTTCTTTTGGTGCTTTTTACTGCTTAATTCCAGGTCCAGTTGACATGCATTTTTGACCTCTCTATCATGGTGAGGCGTCACTCAATTTCGAGTCACGCCAAACACAATTTTAACTCATTTTTTTCAACACTATGTCCCAACCAGAGGAGTGCTGCGGAGGCGGATGCTGCGACACTGAGGAAGCCACAATGCCTGAGTTTTTCCCAGTCATCGGTGAGGCCGTACCAAATCTCGAATTCGATTATTATCAGAAGGAATCGTTCCACAAAGCACACTTCTCGGATTACCGAGGCAAGTGGGTGGTCATTTTCTTTTATCCAGCTGATTTTACCTTCGTCTGCCCGACCGAACTCGAAGAGATGCAGAAGAACTATGCGAAGTTCCAAGAGATGGGTGCCGAAGTCCTCTCCGTCTCGACCGATACCAAGTTCACACACAAGGCCTGGCATGATCACTCGCCAGCCATCAAGACGCTTGAGTACCCCATGATCGCCGATCCATCGGGCGATATCTCAGATGCCTTCGGCGTCCTCATCCATGAGGGTGATGACCGAGGCCTCGCGCTTCGAGGTTCTTTCATTATCGATCCGGATGGCATCCTCCAAGTGTATGAAGTGCACGCCAACAATGTCGGTCGCTCCGCCGATGAACTCCTTCGCAAACTCGAAGCAGTCATCTTCGTCCGCGAACATCACGGCGAAGTCTGCCCCGCCAACTGGAAGAAGGGTGACAAGACACTGAAACCCGGCATCGACCTCGTCGGTAAGATCTAAAACAAAACTTATGGCTTACAGTGCAAAAAATTATACACATCTCCTCGGCCTCGCCGGATTCTCAGAAAAGCTTCTCACGAACCATTTCACGCTCTACGAAGGCTATGTGAAGAACACAAATGCGCTCTCGGACAAGCTTAAGGCGCTCAGCGAACAAGGGGAATTCTCGACACCGGAGTTCGCCGAACTCAAGCGGCGCTTCGGCTGGGAGTGGAATGGCATGCGCATGCATGAGTTCTACTTCGGAAATATGTCGAAAGGAGCAGCTTCACTCTCTGACGGGGCGCTCAAAGAAAAACTCGTTACGGCCTACGGAAGCGTTGAGAACTGGGAGAAGAACTTCATCGGTACTGGCACGATGCGTGGCATCGGCTGGGTCGTCCTCGCCGAAGATACCGAGACGGGCAAGCCCTACAATGTCTGGGTCAACGAACATGACGGCGGACACCTCGTCGGAACGAAGCCACTTCTCGTCATGGATGTTTTCGAGCATGCCTTCATGATCGATTACGGCCTGAAACGCGCCGACTATATCGCAAACTTTATGAAAGCGATTGATTGGGCCGTCGTTGAACAGCGCCTCGCGCCGTAACGAAAAAATACCTCCCCCTAAACCATCTCCACCAAAACGCCTGAGCTGATCCACTCCTCCAGGACGACCGCTCGCGAGAATAATCGTATGCCCCCAGCTATCAAAAAAATCCAGAAACGAAACGGTGTCATCGTCGATTTCGAACCAACGAAAATTAACCAGGCTGTCCGCAAGGCCTTTCTCGCCGTGACCGGTAGTATCTCTGACGAACGAGTGAACGATATCACCGATGCCGTCGTCATTGGACTCGACACTCTCAATGCTGGCGCAGAGATGCCGACCGTCGAACAGGTGCAGGATCTCGTGGAAAAAGAAATCATGAAGGCTGGTTTCTTTGATGTCGCAAAGGCCTACATCCTCTACCGTTACGAACATACGAAGGAGCGCGAGGAGGAAAAGAAGGATGTGGAGAAGAAGATTGAAGACAAGGAGCTCCAGGTCAAGAAACGCAACGGATCACTCGAAGTTTTTTCGGAAGAGAAGTTACGAGACTCATTCGTGAAAGCCGCCGGAGACCTCGTCTCCTCAGTCGATGTCGACACGATCATCCAACAAGTACGCTCGGAAATGTACGACGGGATCGAAACGAAAGACGTCGCTCGCGCCCTCATCTGGACAGTCCGTGCCACGATCGAGCAGGACAATGTCTACTCGCACCTCGCGTCACGCCTCCTCCTCACCCGCATCTACAAGGAAGTGATCGGGCCGGACGAAATTGATTTCGCCAAACTCGAGGCCCAATACCGTGAAGCCTTCGTGAAGAACCTGCGTCGTGCGGTCGAACTCGAAAAGATTGATTCAGCCCTCCTCGACTTCGATCTGACCGCCTTGGCTGAAGCACTCCATCCGGAACGCGATGATCTTTTTCGCTATCTCGGGACCCAGACTCTCCACGACCGCTACTTCATACAGGAGCCGCGCACCAAGCGCGCACTCGAGACCCCACAGATGATGTGGATGCGTATCGCGATGGGGGTCGCTCTCATGGAACGCAATCGGACCGAGCGCGTTATTGAGTTCTACAACATCATGTCGACACTCCGCTTCGTCCCATCATCGCCGACCCTCTTCCACTCTGGAACACGCCACCCACAACTCTCAAGTTGCTACCTGAACACCGTTAAAGATTCGCTCGATCATATCTTCAAGGTCTACGGCGACAATGCCCAGCTCTCTAAGTGGGCAGGCGGTATCGGCACCGACTGGTCATACCTGCGTGCTACTGGTGGTTACATCAAAGGTCCTGGGATTGAATCTCAGGGGACAATTCCTTTCCTCAAAATTGCAAACGATGTCACTGTTGCCATCAACCGCTCGGGCCGGCGGCGCGGTGCCACCTGTGTCTATCTCGAAACCTGGCATGCTGATATCGAAGACTTCCTCGAACTCCGCAAGAACACCGGTGATGAACGTCGTCGGACGCATGATATGGACACAGCTAACTGGATTCCAGATCTCTTCATGAAGCGTGTCCAGGCTGATGGCGATTGGACACTTTTCTCTCCAGATGAGACGCCCGACCTCCATGATCTCTATGGTGCAGCGTTTGAAAAACGCTATGAAGAATACGAGGAGATGGCGAAGGCTCCCGGCCGCTTCCATATCGCTCGTACCCTCAAAGCGCGTGATCTATGGCGGAAAATGCTCGCAATGCTCTTTGAAACCGGACATCCCTGGGTCACCTGGAAAGACCCATCGAATGTTCGCAGTCCCCAGGATCACGTCGGCGTCGTCCACAACTCCAATCTTTGTACCGAGATCACACTCAATACTTCTGAGCACGAGACGGCGGTTTGCAATCTCGGCTCCGTCAACCTCGCTGTCCACATGAAAAATGGTGCGCTCGACCGCGACCTCGTGAAAGAGACCGTGACGATCGCAATGCGGATGCTCGATAACGTCATCGATGTGAATTTCTACCCGACGATCGAGGCCAAGAACTCAAACATGCGCCACCGACCCGTCGGACTCGGCCTGATGGGGTTCCAGGATGCGCTCTACATGATGAATGTAAATTTTGATTCGGAAGAATGCGTGAAATTCGCTGACGAATCGATGGAATTCATCAGCTACTACGCTATTCTCGCTTCAACCGATTTGGCGCGAGAACGCGGTGCATACGCTTCCTTCAAGGGTTCCAAGTGGGACCGCAATCTCCTCCCGGTTGACACGATTGCTCTCCTCGAAACTGAGCGCGGCCAGAAAATCGATGTCGATCGCGTCGAACGTCTCGACTGGGCACCGGTCAGAGCCGCTATCAAGAGCTATGGGATGCGCAATTCGAATTGCCTCGCGCTCGCCCCAACCGCCACCATCTCGAATATTGCCGGTTGCGTTCCGACCATCGAACCGATCTACAAGAACATCTACGTCAAGTCGAATGTTTCCGGCGACTTTATCGTCATCAATCCCTACCTCGTCGATGAGCTCAAGACACTTCACCTCTGGGACTATGAGATGGTGGGGAAAATCAAATACAATGACGGTTCGATTCAGAATATCGCCGAGATTCCAGAAATAGTCCGCGCCAAATATAAGGAAGTCTTTGAAATCGACCCGCGCTGGCTCATCCGTTCCGCTGCGTACCGAGGCAAATGGATCGACCAGAGCCAATCACTCAATATCTACTTCACCGGTACCTCCGGCAAGCAACTCTCCGAAGTCTATCTCTACGCCTGGGCCCTCGGACTCAAAACCACGTATTACCTCCGCACGCTCAGTGCAAGCCAAGTCGAAAAATCCACGGTTGACACTGCCACCTACGGCTCCACCCACAAACGCACCACTCCGAATGCTGGTACCCGGCCAAAAGAAAGTGTCCCTGGAGTGCCCGCTGCCCCGATGCCTGCTTCAGTAGCCACTCCTACCCCCGAGGCCAAGGCGCCAGCCAAAATCGTGAGCGCCCCACCAGAAGGCCAGCCAAAACTCTGCCGCATCGATGACCCCACCTGTGAATCCTGCCAGTAAAAAAACCACTCCTATGTCTATCGAAAGACCAACCGTCCCTTCTGCGGCCGAGCTCAAAGAAAATTTTCTTCGACGGAGCCGAAATTCGATCGAAAGCATGCTGGAAACCCATAACCCCTATTCGGAAACATTTACGATCAACCCAGACGGAAAGTTTGCCAATATGCGGCCTGATGGAATTCCTCGTTACTTCGATGAATCAAAGACCCTTGAAGATCTGTATCGACACGCCCACGAAATTGAAAGCCAATGTCCCCATCTAAAGTTTACATTTGATCAAGATCCTAACGGAAAATGGATTAAATATAGCGTCAGTGAAATAGACCTAAAAAAATAAATATGCCGCTCTCTCGCACTCACGAAAAGGTTGATATCAACAAGCGCCGCATCATCAACGGCGCGGATGCCGATGTCGTCCAGCTCTACCCCATGAAGCACACCTTTGCTTGGGAGGCCTACAATATCGGGAATGCCAATCATTGGTTGCCGACCGAGATCAGCATGCAGCTCGATATCGAACAGTGGAAATCGAATCGGGTCCTCTCAGAAGATGAGCGGAAAGCACTCAAGACGGTACTTGGCTTCTTCACGACCGCTGACTCTATCGCTGCCAACAATATCGTTCTGGCTTTCTACAAGCACATCACCTCACCCGAGTGCCGGCTGTACCTCCTCCGTCAGGGGTATGAGGAAGCGATCCACACGCATGCCTACCAGTATATCGTCGAGAGCCTCGGCCTGGAGGAGGGGGAGATCTTCAATATGTACCGGGAAGTGGATGCCATCTACAACAAGGACGCCTTCATTCTCTCCTTCAATGACGGTATTTTCGATTCTGAGTTCAAGACCGGTACGTTTGAGAATGACCAGAAGTTCCTCGAAAATCTCTGTGTGTTCTCACTCATTATGGAAGGCATTTTCTTCTATAGCTCCTTTGCGGTCATGTTCGGGTTCCAGCGCCAAAAGAAGATGACCGGTTCAGCCGAACAGATTCAGTACATCATGCGTGATGAGAGTCAGCACCTCAATTTCGGCATCAACCTCATCAACGGCATCAAAGAGGAACAGCCCGAACTCTGGACACCAGCGTTCCAAGAGCGGATTATCGACCTGGTGAAGCAAGCGGTGGTGCTCGAGTACACCTTCGCCCGAGAGGTCTTCCCGACCGGCATCTTTGGAATGAATGCGGATAACTTCAAGCAGTACATCGAACATATCGCTGACAGGCGCCTGGAGCGTGTCGGCCTCCCGGCCCAGTATCAGGTCGCTAACCCATTTCCCTGGATGTCAGAAGCAGTCGATCTCTCCAAAGAGAAGAACTTCTTTGAAACCCGCGTCACCGAGTACCAGGTGGGAGGAACACTCAATTGGTAGCTTTCACTAAAGACGCTCTTTCATCTGAAGAATCCTGAGTATAGTGAGGGTTTCAAAACCCGGATGATGAAGTATCAAGTCGACGAAACACTAAGCTGGTGACTATCCTCTATTGAGAAAAACTCCGGATATTCCGGGGTTTTTTGTACGCTAGATATTCTCAGCAAAGCTAAAAGCGGTGTATACTAAAAGGGATAAAAACACTATGCACCAAATAGTTCGCTTGTTACTTGTTGTTCCATTTTTTGTTGTTTTTCTTTTCTTTATTCACGCCGAAGCTATAGAAGCACGGGATTATACCAATGCTCAGTGCTATGAACCAGGGGTTGGTGGAGCCTTCGCTATTAGTGCAGACGCCTGCCTTGGCACTGCGGGGACAGTGCTGGGTGGTTACCTCAATGTAGCCTGCCAGATTAGCGGGGTCTGCTGTGGACCATCAACCTCAATCAGTGTCGTGCCCACCAACCCTGATTGTCCTGGGCCAGTCGCCTGCACCAGCCCAATTATCGGTGGGACCTGTAAAATAAGTTGTAGGGGTGGGGAATCACCAAGCCCCGGCGTCTGTAGCTCGGGGCAATGCTGTATCCCCGGTGGTGGTGGCACCTGCCAAAGCAAGGGTGGCGTCTGTATTTCTGGGACCTGTGGCGCACAGAATCGAACTGCTTGGTCGGGGAGCTGCAGTGGCCCATCTGCCACTATGACCTGCTGTAGCGGAGCCACGCTACCGCCTTGTGCTGGAACCTGTCGAAATATTAGCACTGGTTCTTCCTGCGCAAGCGGAGAGAGGGAAGATACTAGTTCAATTTGCTCAAGCGCCTACCAGCAATGCTGCACGACTGCAATACCAAGAAGCATCACTGGACCGACCTATGCAAACTATACTCTCCTCGAAAAGATTCCCGGATCGAGCCAAACCATCGGTAAGCTCAATACCTACCTCGAGGACATCTACCGCTTCGCCTTCTGGGCGGTCGGCATCGCCGTCGTCTTCATGCTCACGATAGGCGGCTTCTACTACCTGACGTCGGCTGGCAATACATCCCAGCTCCAGACGGCAAAAACTATCATCTGGGACGCTCTCCTCGGGCTCATCCTCGCTCTGGTCGCCTGGCTCTTCCTCTATATCCTCAATCCTGACCTGGTCAACCTGACGCTTCCAACATCAATCACTATCGCTCCGCCAAAAGCCGTACCAGCTGGAACGCCGGGATCGGGTACGGCACCACGAAACTTCACCGCTGCCCAGTGCTCAGCGGCTAGTGGGGGCTTTGCAAGTGACGCAGACAGCTGCGTCCCGGGTCAATTTTCCATCGGTAACTTTGTCGATGCAACCAATACAATCAGTGGTGTCTGCTGTGCTGCAAAGACGCCAACGGACGGCACTCCACTCCAAGGGCTCGCCCGAACTATTCTCCTTGGTACAGCAGGGATTACGGTTAGTACGTCCGGGAGCTGTAGCGGAGCCGATGCTATTAACGTCAGCCCTCGCCGAACGCTCATGGAGACGGCGAGTGGCGATACGGCTACCACCTGTCACAATGGATGCAATACAACGACCAGTCGGTGCGCCGGGAAATCATCCCTGTACCAGCCGATGCTGCAGACTCTCATCACTATCGGTGGAAATTATCCATTTGAAATTACAAGCTTTACTGGAGGAAGTCATTCACCAGGGAGCGCTCACTATACCGGCCGATCGGTAGATATCGTACCAGCAGCGCCGAAATCTGATTGGCCAAAGATTCAAAATCTTTTTCGTAATCCTGGAGGTGCTCGGGCAATCTGTGATATTTGGGACTCAGTAACACGGAAGAATATCAGCATCAATTGCGCTGATCCCCGGGCTGATCATATCCACGCGCAGTGGTAAAGACTGGTCATTTATCTTGTATCGATTCATAAGACTACTTGATGAAAAAGCTCTTTATTTTCTCTGGATCCTTCTTCCTCCTAGTCCTCGTCTTTCTCGGGGTGTACAACTTCGCGTTTAGGAACAACGTCTCGAACCCAATCGCTGACCCGATGAAGAAAGCGGCGAGCGAGAAAGAAAAGGGAGCCAGTGAAGCTGCGGCCGAACCGCGCTCGGTCGCCTTCCAGCAAATCATCGGCGAGAGTGTCTTCCAGCCAGTCGCAGGGGAAAATAGCCTCTTTTACTATTCAAAGCGTGATAGTGCTCTGAAAGAAGCCACGCTCGATGGCAAAGAGGTGACTGTCCGCGTCCCGAGAATTCCTGGTGTCCCGACACGCATCATCTGGTCGCCAAACCGCCTCCAAGCATTGCTCCAGATCAAGGCCGATGGGGGCGACCTCTGGCATTTAGCCGATCTCCGCAATCAGACCGTCGTGCCCTTCAAAAAAGAGATGTCTCGCATGGCTTGGACGAGCCTCGGAGACCGTATCTTGTACCAGTTCACCGATCCAGGGACCCGTGAGCGGTCACTCAATATTGCCTCCCCCGATGGATCAAATTGGCGGAAAATTGCTGATCTCGGGCAGAAAGATCACTTCATCGCCTCCGTGCCCCGTTCCAGTCTCGTCGCCTTCTGGACGAAGACGGACGGCCGAGAAGAGAGCGCACTCGAGACCATCACCATCAACGGTGATGGCCGGCAAACCATCCTCTCACCACGCTTCGGCGCCGATTTCCTCTGGTCGCCAGACAGCCGCCGTCTCCTCGTCCAAAGTGTCACCGAGAAAGGTGGCAACACCCTAACGCTCGGACTGACGGACGAAAGCGGTGCTGGGTATCACAATCTCTTCGCACCGACGCTCGCTCTCAAAGCGGCCTGGTCGAAAGATAGCGACACATTTTACTACGCTCTGCCCAACGCCTTCCCTGCTGAGGCCGTCATGCCCAATGACTACTTCGGCCAACCAATCACGACGACGGATACGCTATGGAAAATGAATGTACGCACCGGGAAAAAAGAACGGCTCGTACCACTCGAGGAAATGAAAGAGGCCTTTGACGTCACCGACATATTCCTCGCGCCAACCGAAACAGACCTCTTCTTCGTCGATCGAACCAGTGGCCGGCTGTACCGCATCACGCTCTAGTCCGCATACTCGCCAAAAAGAGTCCGAGCGTTCCCCACAGGGCCAAAGCGAGGTCGTTTTTCATGTAGGGAGTATCCACGAGCCCATAAACGAGATAGAACACCCACAAACCGAGACTGAGGGCGACCAATGGGAGATATTCCCTCTTTCGATCAGGCGACTGACGGAACCAACGGCCTGCCCGATGAAAGGAGAGACCAATAATCCAAAGCCAGGCACCCAGGCTAATCAGTCCGCCCTCGAGAAAAAAGTGAAGGTAGAGGTTGTGGGGGGTGGGAACGGCCCATTCGAGGTAGGGCGGGTAGTCGCTCTGGTATCCGAGATACACTGTCTGGAAGCGTCCGGTGCCAATACCCCAGGGAGAGCTCTCTTTCGCTGTGCGAATGGCCACCTCCCAAATCATACTGCGTGAAGCGAGTGAGGACCGCTCCGTGAAAGAAACGACCTGTTGCCATTTTTCCGTATCGCTTTCTGCCCAGGCCATCACTCCAATAACTAATAAGATGCTCGCTACCCCAGATACTCGCCCCCGCCAGGAGAAACCGCTCACCTGAGTGACAATAATGACTGCAAGAGCGATGATGGTGGCTGCCCAGGCCGCATATGAGTGGGTGAGAAAAAGCACTGCTCCATTGGATGCGAGCGCCAGAATACAGGCTGCCTTCATGGCCCGGGAACGGCTTTCGCTAAAGTAAGAAAAGGCGAGGAGAATCCCTGGGCTAACGAGCATGGCGAGGTAGTTTGCTGATTGGTATGGCCCAGCGAGGCGGCCGTCGTAGAGAAGCCACTCCTGGCTAAATGCAATGAGCGCAGCTAGGCTAGCTACTGTCACGCTAGCAAGCCAGGCGAGGATGAGCCACCTGAGTCGCGCCTGAGTAGTCGCCCAACCAAGTATGAGGAATGTGAATAGCGCCGGGACCATATAAAAGCTCTTCAGTTTGCCGAATGTGCTGAGATCGTGCGGATTGATCCAGGCGGCGATGAGAACTCCCAAGAGAAAGGTCCCGGCACTCGCGATAAAGACTCTCTCTCGAACGAAGAACTCTTTCAAAAGTTGGACAAAATCCGAAGAAAATCGGAAAAGGATGGAGAGGAAAGCGAGTCCTGCGGCGGTTTCGGCAGTGTAGAGGGGCCAATCAAAGACATGAAGCGTCGCAATCGGAAAAAGAAGGAAGACACTGCCCAAAAGCGTCGTCGTCCAATCAGGAACAGGCCAATTCCTTCCAGATGTCGGGAGCGGACTTGGTTGAGTGGTTTTAGCTTCTTCTTCAAATCTCTTCGCATTCCAGGCAAATGCAAGCATGAGGCTCAGGAGGGCTGTAACATGAACTGAAAAGAGGGCTGTATCAAAGAATGAGGAAACTAGATACAAACTGAGTGCTGCACAAAGAGCTGGAGCAAAAGTGGCCACCCCTCGACTTCGCATGAGCTCAAAGAGTGTAGCGACGAAGAGGCCGATGAACAATATCCCTCCAACGAGGCCCAATTCCAATGTCGTGTCGAGAAAAAGATTGTGGGCATAGAATGGCGTGCCGGCCGAAGCAAGTGGGTGAACGGAGGAAAGATAATTTCCGATGCCAGTGCCCATAAACGGCTTTTCGGCAAGAGCAAGGAGTGCTGCTTTCCAGAGTGTTAGGCGCTCCAGACTAGAGGCATCCAACAGTGTGAAGCTCGCGAAAAATCTCGAGAGCACCGGTACCGCGAACAAGAGAGCGCCCAATCCTGTGAAAAGAGCGACCTTCACGAAACCACTGCGAGAAAATGGAAATCGTCTCGGCTGGACCAAAAAGAAGTAGCTGACCCCTCCGATGAAGAGCCCTAAGTACCCGCCGCGAGAAAACGAAAGTATTGCTGCTCCAAAAAGAAGGATGAAGAGATTAGTAGCGCTTTTCTCTGGGAAATGTCGCGCTAATCCGAGCGCGAGGAAAGCTACCATCCCAAAGAAAAAAGCAGCCACATGTGGGTCAGGGAAGAGTGCGGTCGCTCGCAGCCATGTCACGCCATCTATGTTCACGAGGAGGCTCGGATAGAGCGCGACCATCCCACTGAGTTCTCGTCCGAGAAAAAATGGCAGGATGCGCTCGAGCAGAAAGTGGAATGTCACACTGACACCGAACACGAATTGAGCGAAGAATATGAGTATGCCCGAAAAGGCAGCAACGCCGGCCCCTCTGGCGAGCGCCCTAAGTGAGTGATGTTGATACTGGGCGTCGGATACACTCTGGAAATGCCAAACGAAGAAAAGGGGGAGGAGATTGGTGAGGAAAACTGCTTTGGGCAGCGCGAGGTCAACCCGGTCTGCCCACAAGAGAGACAACCACGACCAGCCGAGGAAAGAAAGAAGAAGCGCCGTAGGGAGAAGCGGTGGAAGAATGTAGTGCCGTGCCCACAATCGCTCAACTGCGAAGCTGACAAGGATGAGTCCGGCCAAGAGGCGAGCGGTCGGGACATCCCAACCAAAAATCGATACCACGAACTGGAAGGGGAGGAGCGCCAGGAAAATGAGGGTTAGTCGGTGCGACATAGCGCAAGGCGGATGCGAATAAAGAACTGGAAAAGAGTGAGACACAATGACTCATGCCGAGGGCGCCACTTTTCGAAGTAACGGCGCTGGCTTGCATAGAATTCCCGCTTCTTTCCCCGGTTCGAAGCATGGCTTTGTCCGCCGGAATGACACAGTGTGAGGAATGGGTAGAGGCCGACCCAGGCGCCGCGACTTTTCGCACGCCGAGCAAGGTCGACATCCTCAAAATACAGGAAAAATGCTTCGTCAAAGCCGCCAAGCTCTTCGAAGAATTCGCGAGAGAGCGCGAGAGAAGCACCTGAAACCCAATCCACCGACTGGATCGTTCTAGTTAGCCAGGGTCGCGGAGCAAGCCAGGGGAATAGGTTGGATTGAATGAGCCGACTGAGTGTCGGGAATTCACCCGAACTCCACGCCTCCCGCATCCCAGAAACATCTTCAAGTCCCCCTCCATACAAGGCTTTTGGCCGATACTGAAAGGCTGCCAAAAGACCACGGAAATTTCCACTCACGTACTCGGTATCAGGATTGATAAAAAAAACTATGCCGCCCAAAGCAAGCTTGGCGCCAGCATTATTGGCAAAGCCAAATCCACGGTTTGCTCCAAGATGAAGGACTCGAAGATCGGGATAACGAAGAACGAGTCGGTCAATCGCTTCCCGCTCCTCCCTGTCATTATTCACGATGATGTACTCCGCACTGACTTGATCACTAGCTCCGGTTTTGAGACTTTCAAGCGAACGACCGAGACGTTCTGCACTTCGAAAATTGACGTAAATAAAGGAAATTTCGGGCACTTGCATAGCGGATGGCGTTACGGAGAAACATCAGTATACGCTCGTTCAAGCTCTTCGGCCAGCGGATCTCGGAAAAAGGCCAAACGGAGGCGATTCTTCAGCCGCCGGAGGAGATAGTAGCCCCGCACCCAAAGAGAGAACGGCCAGCGACTCTCTCGGAGGAAGAATTCTGCCCCAGAACGGACCAACCAGTAGAGCTTGCCTGCTCGCCCCTCACTTGCCTCGCTATGGTACACCAGTGCTTCCGAAACGACGTAGCGCGGTACCAAAAGCCGCTTCGCTCGAAGTGAGTACTCCGCATCTTCATAGTAGAGGAAGTAACGTTCATCAAGAAAACCGAGTGTATCAAACGCTTGCTTGGGGATAAAAAGCGCACAGCCGGTAAGAAAATCTGTTTCTCCAATTCCTCTCGCTATTGCTCTCTGATTATGGACCGTCTTCATCTGGAGAAAATCAATCCATCCGCCAGAAAACCAGACCGGTCCGTCCGGGGCGGTGAGGATGCACGGTGAGTAGAGCGCGTTCGGCCCATGGATAGAGAGGGCTTGTTTGAGGGTTTTGAGAGCACGTGGGGTGACTCGAGCGTCATTATTCACCAGCCAGAAAGCGTCCACACCGCCCTCATCCAAGCAGTAGCGCATACCGAAATTCATTCCCCGAGCAAAACCGATGTTTTTTGGCGTCGCTATCATGGCCACCTCGGGATATTCAGACTGAAGACGCTTCATGAGTACCTCCTCATTTCCATTGTCGACCACGAGGATATTGTCTTCTGGTCCAATAGCCTTGTGAAGCGATTCGAGGCAAAGGGGCAGCGACTGCTCCCCCCGATAATTCAGGATGATGATGGCGACACGAATTGGCGGCATAGATTAGGCCGAAGGCAATGAATCAGGAGCTGGTCCTGCCACTTCTTCTTTGGTGCTGAAAACGCTCATCACCTCAGCGGACGTCACGGCTCGCGTCATCCACAAGAGAAGTAGGTAGGTGGTGCCCGCGAGGAGGAGGCCAACGACGAACGGTAGGTGGGAAGAAAGAGCGAGCACCCCGGCCATAGCCGCCGCCGAAATGAAGATCCGGGGCAAACGGTCCGGTTTCGGGAAAAATCCGAGACTCTTGTACGCGATCCAGCCTGAGACGATGACGACGAGACCTTCGGTCACCGCCGAAGAGATGGCTGCTCCAAAGTACGAAAATTCGCGGATAAGGAAAATATTCATCGAAACATTCACGAAAGCAATCGCGCCCAGAGCCTTCAAGAGCTTCTTTTGGGCATTCCCCACAAGAATGAGCATATTGAAGTAGTGGCCGAAAAAGATGCCGGCCAGCGAAAAGATCAAAATGCGCAGCACCTCAGCCGACGCCTCAAAACCCGAGCCGCTCACAATGCTGATAATCCCTGGCGAAAGAAAAAGTGTGCCGATAATAATTGGCAGGACAATAGCAATGAAAACCTTAGCGGTTTTCTCGGCGATTTCTCGAAATTCTTCCGGGTTCGTCTGATGAGCTCGGGATAAGAGCGGCAAGATAAGCCCGACGAGCATCGCTGGAAAGAAAATGAGGTTTTCCATCACCTTGTAAGCAACATTGTAAATGCCGACATCTGCAGCTGGCTGGAGGAGAGAGAGGATGATGGTATCTAGTTTGAAATATGCGAAGGTGATGAGCGCGGTGAGGCCAAGCGGCCAGGCATCCCGCATGAATCTCCGCCAGAAGGGCCGGTCGAAGGAAAAACGAAATCGAATGAAACGTCGGGAGAGCAGGAGCGCGATGCTCGCGTTGAAAAACATCGTCCCGAGGACCGCGCTCACGATTGCGAGAAAACCGAGATCGAGACTGACAGCTGTATAAATAAGAGCGAATTGGATGATTTTACCGATGAATTCGACCATCGCGATTCGATCCATCGCGAGACGCTTCTGGAAAATTCCATTGAGCAGCGTGCTGAATTGGGCGAATAGGAGGGCGATCACTACGAGGAAAATACCTCCTTTGACGTGGGGGGCGTAGTGGAAGAAGAAGAGAACGGCAGGCGCGATACAGATGATGGCACCGCTCGCCAGGACCCGGAGCGCTGCAACTTTCCCAAAAAACTCGGCTTCATCGACGCCTGGCTTAGCGATCTCCCGGGCCGTAAGTGTTGCCAGTCCCAAATCACCGATAGCGCCGAAAAAAGCAAAAAAGGCGAGTACGGTGGCATATTCACCGAAACCCTCTTGGCCGAGGTAGCCGGTGATGAGTCGAATAGAGAGGAGCGCGATGAAAACGGTCGACGTCACTTTGAGCGCCGAATTGAAGACTACGTTATAGGCAATTTTTCTGGCCAGGGCCATGGGAAGACTCTTAGCGAGTGGTTTCCGGAACAGTTTCGGGGCGCTTTTTGATGAGAATTTTTCGATCCTCGCCACTTCCAACACTCTCCGTCATCACTGTCGGATGAGAAGAGAAGAGGTGGTGGATAAGCCGTCGCTCAAAAGAAAGCATCGGTCGGAGGGCCACTGGCAGGCCGGATACCTCAACCCCCTTCGCTGCAGCAAGCGCTTCACGCTCTAAAAAGATCCTCTTTTCTTCGAAATAATGATTCACATCAAGACTCAGGGTTGCGTCTTTTGGCAACTCCTGACGCACCGCTAGCTTAACGATGTGGAGGAGTGCCGCGATATTCGCGCCGTGCTGGCCGATGAGGAGGTTTTGACCTTCATGGAGCGTAATTTCGCAGCGGTATTCAGTCCGTTCATCTACACCGACTACCTCTCCCGTTGCTACCTCTGCCTCGAATCCAATCCGCTGGAGCAGATCTTTGACGATAACTGTGAGGGTGCTACGAAACGGGGTTTCCATATGGTTATTTTTGGCTTGCTCCAGCCAAAGCTTTCGATTGATTCTGAGCGAAAATCCACTTTTGTTGCATCCAAGCTAAGAGCGTTGAGACAAACCAGTAAAGCGAGAGAGCAGCAGGGAATTGGAAGCTGAAAAAGAAGACGAGGGCCGGCCCAAGATACAACATCTGCTTCCCCATTATAGCAGCCATATCGGCCATTTCCGCGCCATTCTTCTTCTCTCCCGGCGCCTTTTTTGGCATCTGCGGTAAAATCATCTTTGTCTGGAAATATTGAGCAAGGGCGGCCATCGCACCCAAAATCGGGCTTGCTTGGAGCATATCGAGAAATCCGAAGGCAAGATGCTTAATTTCTCCTGGATTCTTAACGAAACCGTACAGCTCTTCCGGTGTTATAACGAGTTTTTTTTCAGAAATATTCATAATCACGTGATAAAACGTGATAAAGAAGACGAGTTGGATAATCAGGGGGAGGCAACCAGCGAAAGGATTCACCTTATTCTCCTTATAGCATTCCATGATCGCCTTGGTCTGCTTCTCCTTGTCATCTTTATGGCGCTCCTGGATAGCCTTCAATTTCGGCTGGATCTCCTGCATCCGCTTTTGCTGCTCAATCTGCATGCGAGAAAGAGAGAAGAAGACACCCTTAATGACGATTGTGGTAAGGATGATTGCTAAACCAAAGTCCTGCAGTGGGAGATTTGCATAGAAGAACACGACAAGATTGTAGAGGGGCTGATAAATTAGGGTATTGAAAATCTCCATCATAGTCGTTTTTTCTCTTTATTAAGCCTAAAAATGAGGTCTTCAGTGGCTCGCTTCAATCCCTGATACGTTACAGTCCTAGGAAGCGGCTTATGGAAGAGGATGATGAGGTCGATTCCTTTGGGAAGAGACTGGTAAAGCTCCTTCATTATGGCATTTCCTTTCCGCTTCAGGAAATTCCGATACGTTGCCCGGGGAAATGACTTTTGCTTAAAAGCAAACCCAATGCGTGATTGCTGATGGGCTCCAGAGCGAAAAAAAAGAGCTATTTCTGTGCCAAAAATAGCCTTTTTTGACTGAAAAACCGCTTGGAAGTCCTCTTTCCCCCCTAAACGGAGGATCTTGGGGAGCATAGATTACACAGTTGTCAGTTTTTTTCTCCCCTGTCGGCGGCGGCGGGTAATGACGGCTTGTCCTCCCTTATCGCTCATTCGCTTGAGGAATCCATGCCGGCGGGCTCGACGGCGCTTCTTCGGCTGATACGTCCGCTTCATACCAATTAATTACAGAAATATACGTAGTCCAATTTTATTTGAAACAAGAGGAAAAGTCAACCCTAGGACCCTGGGGGCGAGCCTAATTAACAAAAGGCTAACACCCATCGATAAAGTCGCTGACTTTAGTTCTCTGCATCGGAGGGACAAGCTTTATGCACTGATTTTCCACATCTTATGCACATTTTCTCCTCGATAGAGATGAAGGTGCGTGATATAATCAGCCTTACTATTCGTGTATATGACTGATGAAGAACTTTGGAGGGCAGCCTTGGGACAGATAGAACTTTCGCTTTCTAGAGCCAATTTTATAACTTGGTTCAAGAATACCACCATCCTTTCCCGCGGAGAAGGGAGGGTAGTGGTTGGCGTACCCAATGGATTTGCGAAAGAATGGCTTGAAAATAAGTACAATCTCTACATTATCAAGGCCCTCAAGAGTCTTGATCCAACCATCCAAGATATTAAGTGTTCCATCACTCCCCATGCTGAAAAGCACACTTTGGCCGGTGGGTTTGCAAAGTCTATGGATGTCGCCCGAACCACATCATCGAGTCCGAATGCGGCTCCGACGGGGTTTTCACGTAAGCACATCTCCGTAGCACCTGTCGCCAACCACACAGGCAAAGAACTCTTCTCGAATAATCTCAACAAGCGCTACACCTTTGAAAATTTCATCGTGGCAGAGAATAACGAGCTCGCTCGGGCGGCCTGCTTCGCTATCTCTCAAAACTTGGGGCATCTCTACAATCCACTTTTTATTTACGGTGGGGTCGGCCTCGGGAAGACACACCTCCTCCAGGCGCTCGGAAATGAAATCACAGCCAAACACCCAGAAAAGAAGGTAAAATATATCACTTCTGAGCGCTTCACGAGCGAATTAGTCGAATCTATCAAAAACCAGACCGTCGACCAATTTAAAACGGCCTATGAATACATCGATCTTCTCATTATCGACGATGTCCAATTTCTTTCTGGACGAGAAAAGACCCAAAATGAATTTTTTCACATTTTTAATGCTCTCTACCAGTTGAATAAACAGATTGTCATATCGAGCGATCGGACGCCAAAGTCCATCCCGACCCTAGAAGAGCGCTTGCGCTCACGCTTCGAGGGTGGGATGATCGCCGATATCAGCAAACCCAGTCTAGAAACTCGCGTAGCTATTCTCCAGACCAAGGCTCAAGAGAAAAATGTCCAGATTGATCAGGCATCAATCCAATTCATCGCCGAACACATCAAAAACAATGTTCGTGAACTTGAGGGGGCGCTTTCTCGCGTTTTTGCCTACAGCGAGTTCCAAAAAGTGCCCATCACCCTCACACTCGTTCAGAAAGCACTCTCCGACATGCTTGTTCAGACTAAAAAATCAGTAAAACTCGATGATATCGTCCAAGTGGTAAGTGATTTCTACGGTGTTGCAGTAGAAGAGATGGTCAAGAAGGGTCGCAAAAAAGAAGTGGCCCATCCACGCCAGATTGCTATGTACCTTTTGCGTACCGAGCTCGATACCCCATTCTCTACTATCGGCGACTTCTTTGGAGGGCGCGATCACACTACTGTACTCCATGCCGTTGAGAAGGTGACTAAAAACAAGGAGACCATTACTCGAGTGCGCGAAGAACTCCATTCCCTCAAAGAAAAGCTCCAGGCCGCCCATGTATAAGCTTGTATAACCCTGTATTTTTCTGAATAACCCTGTGGATAAACTACTTAGTGTCTACCATTCACCCCAACTCTTATCAGAAACACACATTCTCATCCACCAGTTCTTTTTTAAAAAATACCTAATCTAAGCCTTATTAATAACCTTTCCACATATACAGACCAGTAATAACAATAAATTTATATATACCTCTTAAAATACTACTACTCCATATGAAACTATCATGCACTCAAGAAAATCTTCGCACGGCCCTCTCTTCTTTAGAACGAGTAGTTGGGAAACAAAGCACACTCCCTATCTTGAGTAATATTTTACTCGAGACTGAACGGGGGCAGCTTCGCCTTTCGGCAACTAATCTAGAAATTGGAGTAATTACCTCAATTGGAGCAAAAATTGAAGCAGAGGGAAAGATAACTCTTCCAGCAAAGCTTTTTATTAATTTCATCCAAAACCTTGCAGGAGATCAAATCGTCGGAATTGAGCAAGTTGGTACCCAAGTTGTGCTAGAAAGCGGAAATTACACAGTAAAAATAAATGGTCTAGATAGTAAGGACTTTCCGATTATTCCAGAAAAATCAGATGGAAAGGAATTTATAATTGAACCAGAAGTCCTCCGACAGGGCCTCCAAAAGACGCTTTTCTGTGTTTCTTTGAATGAGAGCCGTCCGGAACTTACTGGAGTTCTCCTGGTGCTGCAGCAATCAAAACTTCTTTTAACAGCGACTGATAGTTTCCGTCTAGCTGAATGGAGTATGCAGGCTGGAGTGGAAAGGGAAGGTGAGGATGATGTGAGAGTGATTATCCCAGCCTATACACTTCAAGAGGTACTTCGGGTTCTTTCTCAACCAATGGAGAGTGTAGGTGTTACGATAGAAGAAAATCAGGTTTTTTTTGAGCTTGGGAGTACACACATCGTTTCTCGACTTATTAACGGGAAGTTCCCTGAATATCAGGCGATTATTCCAAAACAGTACGCAGTTGAGGTAGTAGTTGCTCAGGAAGATTTACAGCGAGCTTTGAAAATAGCAACATCTTTCTCTGCTTATAGTGCAGGAGAGGTGATCTTTCATTTCGGAATGGAGGATGGACGCCTAGAAATCGGATCATATTCTCAGGGAATCGGAGAACAGGTAGCAAAGATACCCGCAACAGGCGGAGGGATTGATCCACTACAGATCATCTTCAGTCCACGTTATATACTCGAAGGAGCTACTGCTCAACAAGGGAAAGAGGTAACACTGGCGCTGAACTCAGCGACCACACCAGTCCGTATCTCTTCGGAGGCTGATCGTGTGAATTATACCTATATTGTGATGCCAATCCGGAAGTAATATGCGCTCGCTGAAGGATTTCATTGGTGCAAAAGGGCCGGTATTCCGACCGGCTGCCCTTGATGACAAAGCAGTATTCTTTCTTTTTCGAAAAGTAATTCGTGAGGAGTATGGACTACGTGGAGAGAAGGAGTTAACCCCGGCAACCTTTGCTGAAGGGGTGCTTTCAATTAAAGCGAATAACCCGCTCTATTCGAATGAACTCTGGATTCACCGGGAAGTTCTGATAGAGCGGATGAATCGAGAATTAGGAGAGATCGGAATACGAGAAATCCGGCTCGTTCGCTATAGTCCTCAATAAGCGACGGAGATACTCCCAGTCGCTTTAGCGGTATTTCCATTTCGGTCTTCTAGAGTGACCTCGACGTCGATGGTCGAATTATTTTGGCTACCAGGGATTGTATATGTCACGCTGTAGGGCTTCTCACTTCGTTCGCCAACAGAGTCACCCTCGACCGAAAAAAAGACCTTGGTGATGCCGTAGGGAGCGTTTATATTCGCCTTAAGGGTCACTTCACTTGAGCTCGATGAGCCTGGAGCATCAAGACTCACAGATGGGCGGTATTTTTTAAAGTCGTCTTCATTACAGTCCTTTTCAGGCGCTTCTTCAGCGATGACATCCTTTTCTTTTTTATACCAATCCCTCACGGCTTTCTCCCAGTTCTTGTACTGGCTATCATTCTCAGGTTTGTCGGGGGCATCACCGCGTGGGTCGCTCCGCTTCACGTAGTGGAGGATGTCATGGGGTTCGACGAAGTCGCGCCGCTTCACCTCATCATCTGGGCAGTATTTATTAGCGATACAGTACTTGTCTTTTCCACCAGGAATTTCACAGACCTTCAGATCTTTTGTATCTTCGAGTTTTCCTCCAACCATTGGTTTGTTCACCTCCTCTTTTTCATACTTAGGAAAGCGTTCGATCGCGTAATTTGTGAGTGTTTTGTCGAGGAAGGCACGCCAGATTGGGGCGGCAACAACAACACCGTCAGCCCCTCCAGCCATTGGGCTGTTGTCATTGTTCCCTGCCCAAACACCAACGGCGAGCGATGGGGTGAATCCGAGTGTCCATCCATCCCGGAACTCATTCGTCGTCCCAGTCTTGGCCGCGACATCCCGATCGTCGAAACGTAATGGACTGTTTTCTCCGAAGGCCGGAGTCCGGTAGCTATTGGTTGACATGATATGTTCGAGCATCGTTACATACTTTTCTTCGATCACACGCTCCCCCGGTCCACCTTGAAATTCCTCAAGGAGAATGCCTTTGGAGTCTTCAATCCGAAGGATAGCGGCGAGTGGTTGCTTGACTCCTCCAGTGGCTAGGGTGGCGTAGGCATGCACGTGGTCGAGGAGCCGGACCTCGCCACCACCGAGGACGAGTGAAAGTCCAAGCCGATCCGGGTCGTTCAATCCCTGGACCCCGAGTCGTTTTGCTATCTCAATCGACTCCTTCACCCCCGCGAGGTAGAGCGTTTTTACAGCGGGGATATTCAGTGACTGGGCAAGTGATTCGGCCATAGAGAGTGGCCCACGGAACTTCCCGTCATAATTTTGGGGTTTATAGCTTTTTTCCTCGCCTCCAGTCTCGAACTCAGTTTCGACATCATACATGAGAGTTTCGGGAGTGTAGCCCCTGGTAAAAGCCGTCAGATACACATATGGCTTGAAAGAGGACCCTGGCTGGCGTTCACGGATGGTGACGTTTACCTGCCCGTCGATGGAGGCATCGAAGTAGTCTTTGGAGCCAACCATAGAGAGAATCTGGCCTGTCTTCGGGTCAATCGCGACGAGGGCGGCATTCTTTGCTTTTTGGCGGACATTCTTTTCAGCTCCATCCCGCACGACTTCTTCAGCGACTTGTTGTTTGTCCCAGTCGAGCGTTGTGGTGACCCGATACCCACCCTCTTCGACTGCTCGGTCGCCATAACGTTGTTGGAGATAGTCCTTGATGTACATGACAAAGTGCGGAGCAGCGATGATGTCTTTCTGTGGAGTTAATTTAGCAAGCGTATCGGCATTCACCGCTTCTTCAGCCTGTTCAGGAGTAATATAGCCGAACCTAACCATCTGCCGCAGGGCATAGGTTTGCCTCCCCGAGAGGGATTCAGTATGCGAGCCATACGGCGAGTAGTATGTTGTCGCCTGAGGGAGCGCAGCGAGGAGTGCCGCTTCGTCGAGCCCGAGCTCGCGGGCTGATTTCCCGAAGAACGTCCGAGCAGCAGCCTCGATTCCGTAGGCATTCGAACCGTATGGAATTTCATTGAGATACATCTCAAGGATTTCATCTTTTGAGTAGATAGTTTCAATCTCGATAGCGAGGATGACCTCTTTTATTTTTCGGATGAGTGACTTCTCATTCGTTAGAAGGGTATTTTTGACAAGTTGTTGGGTGATAGTTGATCCACCCTGGGCCTTATCAAGTGTGACAATATCTTTAAAAAGAGCCCGAGCAATCGAGGAGAGCTTAATACCAAAATGGTTGTAGAAGTCCTGATCTTCAAGGGAGATTGTCGCATACTTCACCACATCCGGCATATCCGAAAAAGGGATGACAGTCCGCTTCTCTTCTCCATGGACTTCATAGAGAAGGTGGACGCCTGAGCGGTCGTATATTTTGGTCGATTCGACCACAAACCGGTCACGGACACTATCCGAACGTGGAAGATCTTTAGCGATGTAGAGAAAAATCCCAACTACGATAGTCAACCCGACCCCGACAAAAATACCCACAATACTACCAATCTTTTTCCATGGCCAGCGCTTCTTTGGGGCGGGCGGTCCGCCGACAATTTCAATTGGGGTCCGTCGCCGGAAATTGGCTCGGGAAAGCATCGACTTAGGGCTGAAATAAAGCATAAACAGACATCTAGTGTCCCTCATTATACCACAGGCTGTCTGTACTTCCCAAGCCGACCAAACAACCTATCTTTCAAGAGAAAAGTATATCCGTAGGATTTCTTCGGCGGCATCGAATAGTGGGCGATTGACCGGCTGCCAATGAAGCGATAGGTCGGGCCCGCCATTGATTTCAATAATGACACCGCCGGTTTCAGTGAGCGGTAAACTGATATCTTCGGTGATGACATCGATCCCAGCGACGTTCAGGTAGATGGCTTGGGCCGCCTGGAGGAAGATTTCCCGATTAGCTGGGTGGATTCGGTCGGTCACATCAATGGCTGCTCCGCCATGTGATATTGGAGCAATGAGATAGAGGGTGACGACATGCCCTGCCTCGGGAACCATAGAGAGTGCTAGCCCCTGTTCGGTCAGGATATGGACGAGTTCGGGCTTGATCGGGACTGGTGCGAGACCGGAGCTCGGTGTAATCGCCAGGTTGTGCTTCTCGATGAGGGCGAGGATAGAGTGCTGTCCATCTCCAATAAGAGTCGCAGGGACATATTCGGCGATAGCGAGGATTTGGTTCTCGAAGACGAGAACGCGGTATTCTTTGCCGCGGACTTTTTTCTCAGCAACGACATACGTGAATCCTTTTCTTATCTCCTCGAAAGCAGCAATCGCCTCAGCGACGGTCGGCAAGGTGCCGTACACTCCTTTACCGACGGTGCTCGCGAGCGGCTTGAGGAGGATGTCCCCGTGATGCTTTTCGTAAAACTCACGCAACTCATCGGTATCAGCTATGAGCAGCTGCTCTGTGGTCGGCAGACCCTCTTGCCGGAGGATCTCATTGGTGGTCGCCTTGTCAGCAGCAATTTTCATCCCGATAAAGGAAGTAGAAAGGAGGGTCGCTCCCAACGTAAAGAGTTCCTTCTTACCATCAGAGATGCGGAAGACGGACCGTCGTTCGGGGGAACCTCCCTTAATGGAAGCAAGCGGTTCGACGCTGAGGTTGAGCCGGGCAGCAGCTTGGGCGAAACTGAATTTTGAAGGAGATATAGCAATCAAAAAAAGAGATAAAAAAACGCCGGAACCGGGCGCGCAGAGAAAGTGAGTTTTTCGCGGAGCCGGCAAAGAACGACTGAGGTCCTATATTTATACCACGGAAGAGGTTCAGAGTAAAGAGCTATTTTCCCGAGGGCTGTTCGAGGATTTTTTTGTAGAGATCAAGATACCTATCAGTCATGGTGGAGCTATCAAAGTTTTTCTCAGCGTAATCTCGACAGGCTCGTCGATCGAATCGTTCAGTATGTCGGGCGGCATCAGCTAACTCGTCGATATTATTTGAGAGAAAGCTCACCTTTGAGTCTGCGAGAGTCTCAGGTAAAGGGTCAACCCTTGTTCCAATAACAGGGGTGCCACAGGCGAGAGCCTCGGCCGAAACCCTGCCAAAAGTTTCAGGGCTAGCAATAGGGAAGAGAAGGGCCTGAGAAGAAGCCATCAGACGCATCAGCTCAGGATAGGTGGCGTGTTCAAGATGTATTACCGATTTACCGTCAATGTGAGGCGCAATTTCTTCTTGAAAATATTGTTGTGCTTCTTTTGAGAGACCAATACGGCCAACGATAGTCAGTTTTTTCTGTGCTTTCTTCGCAATCTGGATAGCGGTTGGGATATCTTTTTGGGGGGTGAGGCGACCAACAGCGATCAATCCTTCTCCCAGTGCAAATGATGGAGATATGGTTTCAGTGGGGATACCAGGATAAATAAAAGTGTCTGCTCCTGCTATTTTTTGATCTTTTTCGTTGAGAGCAACAACAATCGCCCCTGTTTTTTTTATTTGACTCACATTTCGTTGAGTGTCCTGTCCGTTCAAAACGACAACGCTGGGAATGCGGAGATTGCTCGCTATGGCGTAGGCATAGGTTTGATAACCGATGTGGACAAGATCAAAATCATCTTGGTAGGCTAAGACTTTTATCAGGTTTGAAAGAATAAAATTGCGTCGCTCGATTGGTGTTTGTTCCGGAAAATCCGGCATACTCCACAGGTCTTGGGAAACAGTAGGAATATGTTTTTTGATAAGAGTCGTCCAATTTGCGGGAGCAAACAATGTGACATCGATCTTCTTCGCCTGAAGTGCTTCTCCAAGCTGAACAGCGGTAAGCTCCGGTCCATTGGTTGGACTGTAGGAAAGAGAAACAATAGCGATTCTCATAGGAGTGTCCTAAAATTTAGAGAGGCTGGATGCATCGAGAATTTTTCTGTAGAGCGCGATGTACTCATTGGCCATTACCCTGCTATCAAACATCTTTTCTGCATAGCGCCGGCAAGTAACTCGATCAAAACGCTCGGGATGGCTCGCCGCTGCAGCGAGTTCATCCAGGCTGTCAGAGAAAAGAGCCACTTCTTCAGAACCCGGGAACATTTCCAATAGAGGGGCGATAGTGGTCCCTAGAACGGGTGTGCCGCAGGCAAGGGCTTCCATCACAACGAGAGGGTTGGATTCAGGGCTAGTAATAGGGAAGAGAAGGAAAGAAGCCCGTTGGAAATATTGATACATCTCCTCGCGCGAAACAGATTCGATGAGAATAACCTGCTTGTTATCAATAGCCGGTTCAATGTACTTTGCAAAATAACCCTGACGATCTTCGGAGATTCCAATGCGCCCAATAATGATAAGTTTCTTCTTCGCCCTTTTTGCAATCTCGATGGCTTGATGAACGCCCTTCTGCATATTGAGGCGGCCCACAGCGAGCAAGTATTCGCCGGGTTCAAAAGAAGGGGCTATAGATGAGAGCGGTAGGCCATTACTAATAGTGGCATCAACAGGGAGGTTCCCGACTTGTGACTGGGTTAATCCAACGGTGTGCACACCAACGCTCTGCAGTTGCTCAAATTCACCGGGCGATATCCGGCTATGGAGAGTAAGGACAACTGGAATCTTCGCTCCGATAGCGACAGCGTAAGCGCTCCTTTGGCTATGGAGATGGATCAAGTCAAAATTTTCCTGGTGGCGAAGAACGGCTGTCTGGCTACCAAAGATAAGATTGCGTCGTTCCCATTCGCTTTGCTCCGAAAAACCACTCATTCCCCAAAGACCCTGAGGGATCGTCGGGATAAAAGGGTATGGAGTCTTCCAATCACCTGGTGCGAAGAGAGTGACGGCTATATGATTTTCTAGGAAAGTTTCGGCAATATTCTGCACAACTACTTCAGGCCCACCCGTTTGCCCGAAGGCTGGAGCGACAAGTGCGATTTTCATATTCAATTGAAAGTAGATAAGAGTTTCCGGTAGTAGGTCTCTTTTATTTGTGGGGTACCGACAAGGCGAAGCAAATCAAATCCGGGAGTTGTGTTCATTTCAATAAAGAGGGGGCTGCCGTCGGTGGTAAACATAAAATCGAGAGAGTAATTGGTGCCCTCAAAGAGGAAAAGCTTCTCGTTAATACTTTTCGCGAGAGTTAGGCAGCTTGCAGGGATCTTTTCAATGGGCACGAGGACGGCCTTGGCTCCTTGATGAAAGTTTGTGAGGAGCGAACCAGCCTTCGCGATTCGTGACAGCGCATAGACGAGTTCTCCACGGGCAAAAACCAGCCGAAGGTCAGCGACAGACCCTTTTTCGGAAAAATCAGGAATTCCTGCAGTTTGAATAAATTCCTGGAGCAAAACAGGATACGGTTGAGACAGTGGATCAGCACTTTCTTTTCCTATGATCGAGACTTGGTTTCCACCCGAACCATACGGCTCCTTGATAACGACTTGAGTCGTAGAAATTTTTTGAAGCGCTCTTTTGAACTGCCCTGGATTTTCTGCCAGAAAAGTTTTCGGCATGTATTCGGAAAAGGCCAGGTATTGAGAAAACTTGTTATCGAACTGGACTCGGAAAAGCGGAGAGTTGATAACAGCAAACTTTTTAGACATCCCCATTTTCAAATCAAATAAGCTGTAGTCGTACTTTCCAGCAACTTTGTCGAATACCGCATGCGGCGTAATCGGCTCTGTAACGTGAGACCATGCCCCCGCTGAAAAAGTCCAGCCCCTCTCGAAACAACCCGACTCTTCTTTGAACCAGGCTATGTCAGCGCGATAAAAAAAGTACCCCTCTTTTCTTGCAAATTCATAAAAGTCTTCGAAAGAAAGGCGAGTCTCAGGAGATTTCTCGAGTGGGAACTCTTTGTCCCACTCAGTCTCGTGATTATAGAGAACAACAATATTTTTCATACTAGCCTTTATTAACATCGATGAGGTAGCTACCAAGGTTTCTCTTTCCAATGATTATAGGATACTTGAGATTGCCCCTCTCCATGATGTTACAGGAAGCGATGATTTCTGTCTGGTCTAAGGTGAGTGATATTTTTATGACGGGTCGAATGGATGCGCCGCTGGCCGAAAAGACCACCGCTATATCAGATAAATCGGGAATGATATCTCGGTACTTTTCCAAAAAATCTTTCTTTATAGCAGCTTCGTTCTCGGGAGTAATTTCATAGATAGAAAGAGGAATTTTCTCAAACTCTTCCGTAGTCTTTTCATACCCCAGTTCTTTTGCTAACTCCGTAGAGAGTGATGAGGAAAAAGCACCGGTATCGATCTTCGCTTCGACCTCGGCTTCTTTCCCGTCTTTACCGACCAGCTTCACTTTCTCGACGGAGCCGATGACTCGTTTCCCAGAGAGTCCTTCAATTTCTTCTTCAATCTCACCACCAAAAAGATTCATGCCGACGCGGACGCCGTGGTCGACGCTTTTGATCTTCACTCCCTTTACGCGCTCAAGCCGCTCCTTGAGTCCGGCCATATTGGCGAGTTGAATAGAGAGTCCGGGCCGAGCGTTGAGTTCAAGGATGACTGGCCCAGCATCACGATCAATGGCAATATCGGCACCGAGGAAGCCGAGACTCGATACTTCTTGGGCCTTCACTGCCATCGTGAGGATGTCTTTCCAACGGGGAATTTTGATACCGGAGAGGAGGAGCCTCGTTTCGGGTACGTACTCGAGCAGTCGCCCTTTACCGACAATCGCCGTTGTGGTGGTGCCATTTGCCATGTCGATGCCGACACCGATAGCTCCCTGGTGGAGATTAGCTTTGCCGCCAGAGTCCTTGGTCGGCAGCCGGAGCATCGCCATCACGGGGACACGGTTGAACGTGATGATGCGAATATCAGGGATACCTTTCCAGGTGTAGGGCTTGAAGAGTTTCAAGAGCTTGAGTCGCTCCTCAAAAAAAGCAATATCTGGTTTGTTTGAAAGCGAAAAGGAACCGTCAAGGATGTTTTGAATATGACTCTGCAGGTCAGCGACCGTGATGAGGCTGCCATCCGCTTTTACCCATGCGTCGTCCCGGCCCTTCTTCCTGGCATAGACAACCACGATACCCTCACCGCCGAATCCGCGATTAGGCTTTAGAGCGAAGCTATCCGGTAGCGTTTGCCAGTTAAATTGGCCGAGCTCTTCCGAGGATTTAATTTTAGCGAGGAGCTTCGAAACGGGCAGTCCGTTTTTCTTCAGCACAACTTTGCAGCGCAGTTTCTGGTCAGCCATTCGTCTCCCCCGCGCATGATTATACCGCCTGACGTAATCAAGATTGCGGGCATTCATCCCGAGGAGCGTGCGACTTTGGGTCAGCCAATCGAAGAAAAACATAGAAAAGCAAAAAAGAACTATGACTCCTGTTTGAGAATATGGCGGAAGCGGAAGATTTCGACCAGGCGAAGGCCGGTCCATTTGCCGAGACCGATATTGATGAGAAAGGTCGCGAGGATCGCCCAGGGATAGTGAAGAAAGAAGTCACGCAGTACCGGCCAGCCGATGACGAAATAGCCGATGATTGAAATGATAAGTGTTTCGCCAGCGAGGAGAAGCGCCGTCTTTGATCCTTGTTCGATCTGGGTCGCGATGAATTTCTCAGCGAGCGTGATCATGATGAGGAGTGGGAAAATATCGACAGCCGCCAGGCCGGTCCGTTTCATCGAAGCACCAAAGGCGAGGATGCCGAGAATCATGAGTGAGATGATAGAAAGCGTAATCGCTACCCGAGGAAGGTAGAGAAGGCGGAATGAACGCAGGAGGTAGCGTGAGAGAATGCCCATGCCGATGACCGCAAAGAAAATAGCAATTCCGTACTTGAGTCCCTTTTCACCGAATGCGAGAAAGGCGAAGGTGATGATCGATGGTGTGTAGATGCCAAAGGCCTTGATCCCGACGATCTGCCGGAAGAAGGCAACGAGGGTCGCGATGACAGGCAGCATGAGGAGGAGATAGACGGTCTCGAGCGGCACGCCCTCCGTCACGAAGTAATTGATGATTGGATGGTAGTTCATAGTAGCTTCATTATACTCGCCGTTTAGCGAAAGAGGCATGGTGGAGATGACAGAGCGCGATGGCGAGCGCATCTGCCACATCATCGGGCTTGGGAATTGTTTTCAGATGGAGGATTTCTTTCGCCATCCGCTGAACCTGCTGCTTGTCAGCCTGACCATAGCCGGTCAAGGCCTGCTTCACTTCGAGTGGCGTGTAACCAGCGATAGTAAGCCCAAAATCAGCTAAAGTCAAGAGGAGCGCCCCACGCGACTGCGCGACCGAGATCGCTGTTTTTTGATTATTAAAAAAGAAAAGTTCTTCGAGTGCAGCGGCTTCCGGCTTATACTGCTTCACGATTGCGGTCACGTCATCACGGATTTCTTGGAGTCGTGCTTCGAGTGGCAGATCTTTACTGGTTGAAATGTGGCCATACGCGATTGCGACCGTATTGCCTTTTACATTTTCCACCACTGCCCAGCCGACCGTCGCCGTGCCGGGATCAATACCGAGGACTTTCATAAGATACTCTTATTATTTTCTGCGAGGTTCCAAAGCATGAGGAAAAACTGTTCGTAATTCTTGGCCACGGCTTCAGACTTAACGATGTAGATGAGCGGCGGGTTGAGGAAAGTGTAGAAACTGACCGAGTCATGCCGGACGACCATATGGGCAATTCCTCGGGGGAGTTTCTCCATAAAACGATACTCTTGGTTCGTGTATTGTCCGATGTACTTTCGGTACAGCTCTTTTTCGTTGGGGCTACCAAGGTATTGGACCCGAACCCCCTTTTTCTTCTTTTCGTTCAGATAGCGATTTAAGGCAGCTCCCATAATTCGGGTAAACCCGTCAGATGCTCCACCGATGATGTATTCGCTGTCGCCCGACGTCATGCGTTGCACGTTTTCCATTTCGAAACGCTGAATGGCGTCTTCGCCTTGGATAACCTCAAAGTCCTGTTCGTAGCCGATCCGCGAAAATGTGGCGAGCTCTTGGACGAGCCTTTCCGCCTCGACGAGCTTACGCCTAGCAATCTTTTCAATCTCATTTTGGGCGACAGCCTTGTAGCGTGACTGCTTGCCGTGAGCAATTTCGATAAGGAGTCCACGCTCCTGGAGGAGCGGCAGAGCGGCATAGACATATTGCCTCGGAATACCCGCCCTTTTCGCGATTTCCGAGCCACCGAGCTCACGTCCGGCCTCGAGAAGCACGATATATACAGCGGTTTCTGACTCAGACAGTCCAAAAGACTGCAGCATGCTCCGGGCTGTGCCATGCTCGCCTTCAGACGGTTTCTGTTCCTTTTCTGCTATTGGATGAGTTAGGATAATTGAATCTGTCATATTAATAATTACAGTATATCATAAAATAGCTTATTTAATATATAAAATGTACTATATTTACGACATCAAAGTATTGACAATATGCTCTTTTCGGAGTATACTGTTTCTTCAGGTTGAGAAAGCAAAAGCAATCGAAGCCTGAAAAGTTCTTTGAAAAGTCTCCAATCTTTGGTCTTAGGATAAAGAGAGTATTGCATAACTCTTTCTATCCTAAGACCTAGGCATACCTCTTGATCGACTCATAACGAGTAACGAAAGATGGTGTGAGGAGACGAAGATGAATTCGAAACTGCTGCAAGAAGTCGAGCACCAAGTTGTTGCTGCGGCTGACGAAAGCAAAGGTCCGGTCAATCCGGACACGCTCGCCGCTGCCGTGCAAGCCTTCCTGGCCTTCGATGCCGAAGACTATGTGAGCGGTACGGAGCGTCGGGTAGTCCTCTGGACCCATGCGCTCAGTCACTTCACTGACATGCTCTGGGAGAGTCGCCAGCACGAGCATCTCCAGACGCTGTACCGGGAAGCGAACAAGCGCTCGAGCGAGACGGGCGACTACGGCTGTATGGATCGTCTGCTCAGAAGCTTCTTGAGGTATGCACGCTGGTTTGATAATCCGCGTGACTACGGTTTCGGGGAAACGGTGCCGGACTACGAGCGACTCTCGGCCGAACGCGAAGGGCACCAGCATCTGTTGGATTTCGTCGAGACACGCGGCATCAAGTATGCCTATGAGCAGGAACTCACCCGGCTCCGGCTCAAGGGTTTTGTGAACAGTTACGAAGCCTGCCGGTGGGAATCACTCCAGAGCGTCGGTTGGCAGCAGCGCGAACGCTGAAGCCATCTTTCCCCAAGCAGTACAATGTATTGTTTGGGGGTTCTATCAGGATTAGTAATGGTGCCGATTCTGTAGAGCAGGGAAAAAAGCATGAAAGTCTTGTTCATTGATGATAGAAGACATGAAGTGGAACGACTAATCACTCTCTCGAGTATCGGTCGGAGCCACGATGTATGGATCCATATTTTCGAAAACCTCGAGGAGTGTGGCGACGCAGTGTCTCGATTCGCACCAGACATCATTCTCGTCGGTCACGGCCTCTCGGCTTACCCGGTGACTGGTTCGCACGTGATCGAGTATCTCCGGACCACCGGAGTACAGGCGCGATACATCGCAAATAGTGGCGGCGGGCGAGTGCTGTTTGACGGTGACGGAGTCGAGATCGATGGATCAGTCGATCGGAGTCCGAGCCAGATCGCCAAGCTTCTTGCGGTCTGACAGTTTTTGGAGAAGGATGCATCGTATCCTTCTCCTCTCCATCAGAATCATTACACAAGGTAGTGGTTCCGTAGAGAAAGGTTCTTTTCCATCAATCCAGGCAATGTTTCGCTACCGAACCTCGGGCTTCAGGGGTAGGAGATAATCATGGGTATCTTCACGCGCTATCTTGGCACTTCCCAAGAAGGTCGCGGCAAGACAAGCAAGTACTTTGCAGTCTTCGATACCGAAGACGTGAAGGATGTCGCCATCGTCATGCAAAACGAGGAGGGGAGCATCCACTAAGTCTGTTGCTGCTGCGTAAAAGAGAAGTATCGGGCTGCGCTGCCAATCCTCAAGCAATTTGGACGGTGGGCGGACAATGTCGAAGCCAAGGAAGATGGCAACATCGAGCAGTTCATCCAAACTGAAAAAGTGAAGGTTGAGCCGCTTAACCCGTACTACCAGAAGGTCAGTGAGTACGAGCTCCACGCAGGGAATGACAAGCACTTCAGGGGAGAGCCCGCTGCTTTCAGGCGGAAGGTCTGGTCGCTCCAGGTGAAAATCGCAGAGATCGAAGCGGAAATCGCCAAGGTCAAAGTTAAAATCCCCGAAGCAGAGGCGAGCGTTCAGGAACACGAGCGGATCCTCACGGAAGGGCTTCCCGAAGCGCCAGTGGTTCCAGTTGTAAGACTGGAGACGATCGCAGTTGAAGGCGAGGAAATGCAAAGCCCTCTCTTCCCGGAAGCCATATCGGCAGCCGATACCCGCGACTAAACGTCAATCTCGAGGACGAGACTCTCGAGTCAGGTTCTGGCAATCACTCATCGTAGTGGTTGCTGGTTTTTCTTTATCTCTATTGCGCTCACCACGCTTATCACCAAAACAACGGCCGTAGGTTTGGTGATAAGTGATTGGTTAGATGGATTAGAGCCGAAGGTGCTATTTATTTTAATGAAGGTGGTATAATGCAAATAATACTATGTCATACAATATTCCAAAATTACTGGAGCGCGAAGCAATCGGCTATGATCGTACGACAGCCGAGAAGTACACAGCTGGCGCAGAGCAGTTTTTTGGCGTGGAAAAAGTGGAGGATGCTGCGACAGTAGCGATGGAGCGCGAAATAGAAAAGATCCGAGAGGAGCAGCCGATTGATACCGTGTATGATATCGGCGCTGGATCCAATCGTGACTATCTCCGGACCTGGCAGAAAACGGCTGGAGCCAAGAGGGTGGTCGGGGTGGAGCCCTCGGCTCACATGCGGGACATTTCGGAAAAAACAAAAAACGAGGACGAACCCATTACCGTGATCGAAGGTGATTGGCATCATACTTCGCTTCCGTCTGAATCAGCTGACCTCGTCGTATCTCGTTTCTCACTTCATTATCTGCGCGATATCCGTGACGGCTATACAGAGCTCGCGCGTATCTTGAAGCTGGGTGGTCACGCTGTCATTTCTGTCTCGCACCCGGACTACTGCCGTGGGGAATTGGTCAAACAGGGGAAAAAGGCAGTGGAAGGTGAGTCGATGTCGGTGCCGGTATTCGATACAACACTGCACTACTACTATCACGAACCGGAAGCCTATCTCGGAGAGAATGCGACTGCGAGCGGACTCGAACTGGTTGAGACGCAGTCTTTTAATTGGGGGACCAAGGAGAGTGGTGAGGCGGCAAAGCCGAATACTCTCCTCTTTGTGTTAAGAAAGAAAAGTGGGCCTCATCAGGCGAAGGAGTAATCCATTCACGCGAGGTTGTCCCAGACACGCTGGACGTCGGGGTGATCGTCGAGGGTCTCAAGGAGTTTCGTGAGCGCTGGCTGATCGCTTTCGCTTGGAGTCGCCGTTTGAGTCGGAACATACCCGAGGCTCGCGT
>Ga0163144_10001835_pt1 | contig 49728 bp, 44 predicted proteins | sample OliLak19BULKMAT1_FD_123175 | JGI IMG/M metagenome (GOLD analysis project Ga0163144, IMG submission 123175) | Freshwater microbial mat bacterial communities from Lake Vanda, McMurdo Dry Valleys, Antarctica - Oligotrophic Lake LV.19.BULKMAT1 | ecosystem: Environmental > Aquatic > Freshwater >... | reverse complement strand
GATTTTTTTTTGACCTTTTTTTAAAATTTTTATTTATATTCTCTTTTTTCAAAGATAAAATATTAAAAACGCAATGTATATCACACATTTATGCCAGCGTATGTGCGAGCTTGCTCAACTCAGCGTTTTTTAAAGAACTTATTACGAATATAATAATTCAAAACTGAAAAATCACCGCAAAAAACAACCTTTTTTTTAGTAATTCTTTGAATATTCAAAGAATTTAATGAAAGTTGTGGGTGGAATTTGCATGGTAATATTGGTATTACCCTTGGCAAATATAATAGTGGCTTAAGCCAAAATAATATTATTAAAATTAAACAATAAACTTTATTTGCTTAATAGTTTGTTTTTAACCTTACTAAAAAGCATATATTTGTATTAAAAAATAATTATGAATGTAAATAAAATCTCTTTATTAATTTTTGGTATAACGGCTATTACTTTTTCATCTTGTGTGGTAACCAAAAAAAAATATACTGCGCTTCAAAATAAATTGTTAGTGGCGCAACAAGATGCTGCCTCATGCGAAAATGCCTCAGCAAGATTAAAATCTGATAATAAAATATTATCGGTTTCGCTTGTTAGCAAAGAAGAGTTTATAGTAGATTTAAAATCTCAGCTTGCTGATTGCAAAAAAATTAGAGATAAACAATTAACTACTGTAGGCGATTTAACAGTATTAACGCAAGCAGCAAACGACAATATTAAAGAAACACTTGCTCAACTAGAGCGTAAAGATAAATACATACATCTTTTACAGGCTGCAAAAACAAAGGCAGATTCGTTAAATTTAGCTTTGTCTGTTAATTTAAAAGGGGTTTTAAAGGATGGTTTGGATGATAAAGATGTTGATATTAAAGTTGATAAAACAGTAGTTTTTGTAAATTTATCAGATAATGTTTTATTTAAAAAAGGAAGTTCTGATCTTTCTACAAAAGCTAACGAGGTACTATCCAAAATTGCTAAAATTATCGAATCTCGCCCTGATTTAGAGGTGATGGTTGAAGGTTATACAGATTCTGATCCTATAAAAAATGCTTGTAATAGAGATAATTGGGATTTAAGTGTCCGTCGTTCAACTTCGGTTGTTAGACTTTTACAATCTGAATTTAGTATTAATCCTAACCGTTTAATAGCGGCAGGTAGAGCCGAGTTTAATGCACTTGTGCCAAATACTACGCCTGAAAATAAAACGATTAATAGAAGAACTAGAATTATTATTCTTCCTAAATTAAACGAGTTTTATGATCTGTTAGATCCAAAAAACTCGCCTGAGTAATTTTATTTTTCAAAGCGTTAAGTAACTAACTATTGTTTTATGCTTCCCACCATTTAGCTTTTATGCCTACAAAAACACCATTATCTTTTATTTGTATTGGATAGGTTTTTAAAGCAAAAGCACTACCCGATGTAGCTTTCCCATCTTCTAAATTAAAAGCATAACGGTGCAAAGGGCATACAATTTCGTTTTGTTTGGTGCAATAACCTTTACTTAAGCTGGCACCGTTGTGTGGGCATTTATCTTGTACTGCAAAAAAGCCTTTTTCGGTTCGGGTTACGCAAATTTTTTCGCCTTTTAATTCAAAAACTACAAACGTATTTGGTTGAATATAGTTTTCAAACTCGCTTTGGTTTTCAAATATTTTTATCCAATGGTTCAAACACTAATTAATTTTAGTTGTATTTGTAGCAGCAAAATAAATTTCAAACCAATCCTGTCTATCTAGTTTTATATCTACCGCAGTAGTTGCATTTTTAATACGTTTTAAACTATTGGTGCCTACAATGGGCAATGCGCCAACTTTTAACAGCCAAGCAATAGCCAATTGTTCTTCGTTAATTTTATAATTTGCGGCAATATGTTTTAAGGTGCTTCGAATATTAAACGTAGATGCATCATTATCATCTAACAATTTACCACCTGCTAATGGCGCCCAAGCTAATGGACGACTATACTGTTGTTTAATAAAATCAATAGTACCATCGGTTAAAGGTTTAGTGTTTAATAAATTAAATTCTAAATGGTTAGTAATAATTGGAATACTTAAACGCGATTGTAATAATTGGTGCTGATGAACCGTAAAATCAACTACACCTACATATTTTACTGTTCCTTTATTTACTAATTGGGTAAGTGCCGATGCTGTTTCGTCAGCATCCATTAAAGGATCCGGGTGATGCAACAATAAAATATCAATATAATCGGTCTGTAAATTTTTTAACGATTGTGATACACTTTTAAAAATAGCTTCGGGCGAACTATCGTAATGCCTAATTTTATAATTAGGACGCGCCTCACTTACTAAATTAATACCACATTTTGTAGAAATAACAATATCTTCTCGCTTTACCGAAACTTCTTTTAAAGCTTTGCCAAATAGTTCTTCAACTTTATAATTGCCGTAACTATCGGCATGATCAAAAGTTGTTATGCCTAATTCTAAACAAGCAATTAATTTGCTTTTAATTGTTTCGTAAGAAATACCATCTGGATCTTCCATTGCTCGCCAAAAACTATAAATTACTGGCGATACTTCTGGTCCGTTTTCTCCTAAATATACTTTATTCATTTTATAACTTTTTAATTAGTTGATACATAATACATCCAACACAAAATCCAAAAAAACCTTCTAATGCGGCGCAAACTAATAATAAAACACCAAAAATTAAAGCAGTATTTGTAAAATTAAAGTACTGAAGTAAAAAAATAATATTTACAAAAACAAAACCAATAATTGCTGCAAATTTTTTTGGAGCTTCGTCAACTAAAATAGGTTTAATTTTTAAAACTTTGTTTATTTGAATAGATATTAATTTAAGAAAACTAAAATTACCTTTTAAAAAAGACCTAAAAGCAAAATCGAAAATTAAAAAAAATGTAATAAAATAGTAATTAAAATAAATTGCAATTGCCACCAATATTAGCGTTAATAAAGCAATTGTACGTGCTACTTTTTCGTTTATTTTAATACCGCTAATTGGACAACTTAAAGCTTTAGTATTTTGCATTTTATAAATTTGGTTGTGGCGTTGTGCGTAAATACGGTTTAATTTCAGTAAAGCCTTTGGGGAATTTTGCAGCAATATCTTCGGTTTTTATTGCAGGTATAACAACTACATCTTCACCGTTCTTCCAATTAGCAGGTGTTGCTACGTTGTAATTTGCAGTAAGTTGCAACGAATCAATTACTCTTAAAATTTCATCAAAATTACGCCCTGTTGATGCTGGGTAAGTAATAAGTAATTTTACTTTTTTATCTGGACTAATAATTACAACAGAACGTACTGTAAATTTATCGGAAGCATTTGGATGAACAAAACCGTACAATTTTGAAACTTCAAAAATTGGATCGGCAATTACAGGGAAGTTTACAAGCGTATTTTGAGTTTGATTAATATCTTTAATCCATTCGGCATGAGATGCAACAGAATCAACACTTAATGCAATTACTTTTACATTTCGTTTTTCAAATTCATTTTTTAATTTTGCTACGCTACCTAATTCAGTGGTGCACACAGGTGTAAAATCGGCAGGATGCGAAAATAAAACACCCCAACTATTACCTAAAAATTCGTAAAAATTAATTTTACCTTCGCTTGATTCTGCTACAAAATCGGGAGCTGTATCGCCTAATCGTATTGACATATTTGTTAGTTTTAATTATTAATTAATTGTTTTTTTAGTGATGCTTTGGTTATTGGTTTACCATTATTTAAAGTTACAATATCGTTTACTAAAGAAATAAATAGTTTATTTTTTAAAATAAAATTGCGTTCAGTAAGCAAGGTTTGTAAATTTATTTTACCAACTATATAGTTGTAATTAGTACCTGTATATTTTTCTGAGACTTCGGTAAATTTTAATTTTTCTAAATCGGATGTGGTATTATATCTTAAATAAATATCTATAATTACATCGTTTGTAAAACCTTCGGCGTGTTTTTGAACATGCTTTTTAAACTCATATTTATATCCATGCGATAAAGCTGAAATATCAGATAACACAGCAGCTCCTGTTGGATAACTGCCCGCTCCCCTACCCTGCAAAAATTGTTCGCCACTAAATTTGCCTTCAACAATTACTCCATTAAATTCGTTATCAACGTTAAATAATTGGTTAGTATCTTTTATAAAACGTGGAGCAACAAATACGCTTACTTTATTATTTGCTAAACGCTGAATAATTGGAGTTAATTTGATTTTATAGCCTTTTTCTGAAGTATATTTTATATCGTTTTCGTGCAAGGTTGTAATACCAATATTTAAAACATCGTCGGCATTAATAATTAAACCAAATGCATGTAACGAAATTATAACAGCTTTGTACTTTGCGTCAAAACCTTCTACATCGCTAGTTGGGTCCGTTTCAGCAAAACCTTTTTCTTGCGCTTGCTTTAAAGCAACTGGATATGATAAATTTTCGTTTATTGTTTTGGTTAAAATATAATTAGTAGTACCGTTAAAAATTCCGGTAACTTTTTCTAACTCTTCATTATCAAAATATTCTTCTAAGCTTCTTATAATAGGAATGCTACCGCAAGCCGAAGCTTCGTACAATAACGATACATTGTGTTTTAGTTGTAATTCGTACAACTCTTGCAAATGTAATGCCAACATTTTTTTATTTGCCGTAACTACATGTTTACCATTTTTTAAAGCTGTGCTTACAATTTTAAAAGCCTCTGCCGCATCGTCAATTAATTCAACAATTACATCAATTTCAGGGTTATCTAAAATTTCGTTTTTATCGTAAGTAATTAAACTTTTTGAAACAGTGCGTTTTTTAGTTTTATCTTTTACACCAATTTTTACAATATCGGCTTTAAAGCCAGTACTATTGTTTAATACATAATATAATCCCTGCCCCACGCAACCAAAGCCGAACAAACCTATTTTTAATTTTTTTCCCATTTTGTTTTTATAAAGTTAAAACTAATTTATTATTATTTTTATTATCTAAATTCGAATTATAAAATTCAGAAATTACTTTTGTAAGTTGCTTGGTTTCTAATAAAAAACCATCGTGCCCATAAAACGAATCAATTATTTTTAAATTACTATTTTTAATATGATGCGATAAATACATTTGTTCTTTTGGTGGAAACAATAAATCGCTACTTATTCCTATTACTAGCGTTTTTGCAATAATTGATTGCAACGCGTTTTCTACCGATTGTTTCCCTCGCCCTACGTTATGTGAATCCATTGCATTTAAAAGTGTGACGTATGAATAAGCATTAAAACGGTTAATTAATTTTTCGCCTTGATAACGCTGGTAACTAGCAGCATTAAAATCAATTGTTTTTGCGTTAGTTTTTTCATTTTGCGATTCGTTGTAAGTTTCGTAATTTCTATAACTTAATAAAGCAATACTTCGTGCCGCTGCCAAACCTTTTTGGCCACCAGTTAATGTATTTGAATAGTAGGTTCTATCTGCTTTAATTGCAAGGCGCTGACTTTCGTTAAAGGCAATAGCCCAAGGCGAATGTTTTGCATTTGTAGCAATTAAAATACTATATTTAAATAAAGTGGGTTGTAAAATTGTCCATTCCATAACTTGCTGTGCACCTTGCGAACCGCCAATTATAGTATGTATTTTATCTATTTTTAAATATTGGCGTAAAAGTTCGTGTGCATTAACCATATCGCGAATTGTAGTATGTGGAAAATGACTAAACCATGGTTGGCTTGTATATTTGTTTTGCGAAAGTGCACCTGTTGTGCCATAACTAGAGCCTAAGTTGTTGGCACACACAATAAAATAACTATTTGGATTAAATAAACAATCTTCTCCAAACAAACCTTGCCACCAATCAAACACATTACTATTTGCTGTTAATGCGTGACACACCCAAATTACATTATCTTTTTTTTGGTTTAATTTCCCAAAGGTATTGTAGCCAATTTGCAAATCGGGAAGCTGCTCGCCACTTTCTAATTTAAAAGGTTTATTGTAAGTATATATTTGTAAGTCCATTTTAGCTTATTTTTTTAACACATAGATACATAATTTTGTGGTGCTTAATAATTAAATTAGTTTACATAGTTAAAACTACGCTTTAACATTATACTTACTTTTGAAATAAATACATTTATTATTAAATTATAAACCTATGTTGCTATGTGTTTAATTTTTTACTTATTATTAATTTTTACTAATGTAATTTGATTTAACCAAATTTTGTTTTTCACTACCCGACAAAAAATTTATAGGATTAACTAAACGTGCAATTTTTTCAATGTTAATGTAGTAAGGTAAATGTCCACCTTTTACTTTTTGGGCATAGTCGGCTTCAAATTTTATAATATCAATAAAGTTGTTATCGTTTAATAAATTTTTAGTCGTTATTTTAGTGTTATTATTTTTCATTTTATATAATTTTTTTATTCGTTTAATTTAATAGATTAATAATTTTTATTTGATTAGAAATAATCAAAAACATAATTTACAAAGCATAAGCCAAGTAAAAGTTTAAACAATAAAGTTTAAGAAATGCTTAGCACATGCAACAACAGCAACAACACATACATAGTGCTGTTAACAAATAGGAATTTAATACACCCGAATAAGTGTTTTGATTTTTGTTTTGATTTTGATAATGTGCGTTTTCCATATTCATTTAATTTATTTTTCCTCTTACTCTCATCAGAGGTAGGATTTAGCACCGGTTTTCCAATCTCGGTTTATAGAGACTTTTAGTTGGTTGCCTGCGAGTAATTGAGCCTATACTCTCGTCGCATCTTAATAAATTAAAACACACTTTGTGATTTAATTGTATACAAATTTATGGAAATATTATTTAAACTTCCAAATAAATTTTAAATTATTTTAATTTTTATAGAAATGAGAAGGATTTCAGACACAAAATCATAAGTATATTTTGGCAAAAAATATAATTATCTTAAATTACTTCTTTTTAATTTGCTCAATTTCAACTTTTAAACTGCGCAACATATTCATAATACTGCCTAAATTTAATTCTTCTTCGTTATATTGGTTCATATTTAAACAACATGTATATTCCCAAAGTTCTAACACATCATCTGTTTTAACTTTATAAGGTTTGTATAATTTATTATCGCTATGTAACTCTAATTCACGTTTAGTAGCGTTCATAATGCGTTTGTACGATAAACCTTCGTCTTTTGTAACAACCACATAGGTTTTGCCAATACGCATGTCTTCCATTCTATCTAAATATTTACCTATTATAAAGCTACCTTCTTTTATAGGTGGCATACTATCCCCTTTAATAGGAAAAGCACGGTGCTTGCCAGTTGGCAAAAAAGGTAATTTCATTTTTGGTAAACGCTCAATATATTCGGGGTCGCTATAACCTCTTAAATAACCAGCTTGTGCTTTTATAGGAATTAACTCCACCATATCATTTCCATCAGCATCAATTATTATTGGAAACAAAATACGATTTTTTCCTACCTTCATTAAGCCATCTAAATTTGTTTTGGTTAAATCACCACGTATTAAAGCATCAACAGCAATATGAAAATATTCTGATAAACGAATCAATAAATCAATAGGTGGTTCGTTACGAGCTTCTTCGTAGCCACCAATACGCGAACGGGTTACTTTTAAATCGTCGGCTAATTGTTCTTGCGACAAGCCTTTTAGCTGACGCAGAAATCGGATATTTGATGAAATTTTTGTCATTACTATAATTTATAGCGTAAATTTACTATTAATTGTAGTTATTTCCTAATTTATTTTATTTTTTTTAAAAATTAAATATAAGTTACCCATTTTGCTCAAACTAAATAATAGTAACTTTGGAATATGTCATTTAACCTCGTTTCCGAATTTAAACCAACTGGCGATCAACCCGAAGCCATTAAACAATTAGTAGCTGGTATAAATGCAAATACGCAGCATCAAGTACTGCTAGGCGTAACTGGTTCGGGCAAAACATTTACTGCTGCTAACGTTATTTACCAAGTAAATAAACCTACTTTAATTTTAAGTCATAATAAAACATTGGCTGCACAGTTGTACCAAGAGTTTAAGCAATTTTTTCCTGAAAATGCTGTTGAATATTTTGTAAGTTATTACGATTATTATCAACCTGAGGCCTATTTGCCAACTACTGGAACATATATAGAAAAAGATTTAGCTATTAACGACGAAATTGAAAAACTTCGCTTAAGTGCAACATCTTCATTACTTTCGGGGCGAAGAGACGTTATTATTGTTAGCTCAGTTAGCTGTATATACGGTATGGGTAACCCAAGCGATTTTAAAGCAAATATTATAAATATTAATATTGGCCAAAAAATTTCTCGAAATAAATTATTGCATCAGTTTGTGCAATCTTTATATTCACGCACTACTGGCGATTTTACAAGAGGTACCTTTCGCGTAAAAGGCGATACTGTTGATATTCACTTATCCTACACCGATTATTGTGTGCGTATTTCTTTTTTTGGTGATGAAATTGAAAGTATTGAAACTTTTGATAGCGCAAATAATTACGTATTAAATAAATTTGAAGAATTTACAATTTATCCTGCAAATATATTTGTTACCGCGCCCGATACAATGCAAAAAGCAATGGTTTTTATTGAAGAGGATATGAAAAAACAAGTAGATTTTTTTAAGCAACAAGATAAAGTTTTAGAAGCAAAGCGCTTAGAAGAACGTGTTAATTTTGATTTAGAAATGATGCGTGAATTAGGCTACTGTAGCGGTATAGAAAATTACTCTCGTTACTTTGACGGGAGATTACCTGGCACCCGCCCCTTTTGTTTGTTAGATTATTTTCCTAAAGATTTTTTAATGATGATTGATGAAAGCCACGTAACTTTGCCGCAAGTGCGTGCCATGTTTGGTGGCGATTTAAGTCGTAAACAAAATTTAGTTGAGTATGGCTTTCGCTTGCCATCTGCTTTAGATAATCGCCCTTTAAAGTTTGAAGAATTTTATACCTTTTTACATCAGGTTATATATATTAGCGCAACACCAGCTCAGTTCGAACTTCAAGAAGCAGAAGGAATTGTAGTTGAACAATTAATTCGACCAACAGGTATTTTAGATCCTATTATTGAGGTACGCCCTTGTAATACGCAAGTAGATGATTTATTGGACGAAATTCATAAAGTTGCAGCAAAAGACGAACGTATATTAGTTACCACTCTTACCAAACGCATGGCAGAAGAATTAACCAAATATCTTATAAAATTAAATGTACGTTGCAGATATATTCATAGTGAAGTAGATACTTTAGAGCGTGTAGAAATTTTGCGGCAACTACGTATTGGGATGTTTGATGTATTAGTGGGTATTAATTTATTGCGTGAAGGATTAGATTTACCTGAAGTAAGCTTGGTGGCAATTTTAGATGCCGATAAAGAAGGTTTTTTACGCAACGTTACAAGTTTAGTACAAACAGTGGGCAGAGCAGCGCGTAATGTTAATGGAAGAGTTATAATGTATGCCGATAAAATTACAGACAGTATGAAGTTTACCATGGAAGAAACAGAGCGCCGTCGTAAAAAACAAATAGAACATAATTATAAATTTAATATTACACCAGTGCAAGCGGGCAGAAAGGCAAATTCGCAACCAATGAGCGGCACAACTGTTACCATTGGCGGCAAGCTTGTAAAAGTTTACGACGACCCTTTATTGGTAAGTATGGCCGCCGAAACAGAAGTTGAATACAAAAGCACTGAAGATTTAAAAAAACAAATTGGTAAAATAAAATCTGCTATGATACGGGCCTCAAAAGAAATGAATTTTATGGAGGCGGCTAAACTACGAGACGAAATGTATGCCTTAGAAAAAAGGTTGATCGAAATGGGATAAGATGAGAAAAATACTACAATTTATAGTAATTTTTTAATCAAAAATTATGAGTTGGTGATTTTGGATTTGTTTTTAATTTATTTTAATTGAAGGGTCATAAACTTTAAGAGAATGGAAATTATTTATTTAAAAATAAATGATTAGTAAAAAGAGAATGAGGCGCACTGATAAGATTAATGTCAAATTTCAAAGATGGTTCAACTCGGGAACTTGCATTATGTATTCTAAAAGAAATTTGCCAACCTTCGTTTAGTGAAACTAATAAAGTTGTTTTAGAATTATCCTGATAAACAACTTCAATTAAGCGCGTGGGCAATTTTAATTTTGGAACTTTAGCTTTGGGTTTAATATTTTCAAATGGTAAATTCAAAGTTCCATGCAGATTATAAGCTTGTATTTCAACTTTCATATCAGCTTTTATAACTTTATAAAAATCTTGATTTCCAATTAAATATTCTATTAATTTTTGAGCAATAATACCAGGATTTTCGTTATCTAATCTAATTAATTCTTTTTTAAAAGCATTAAGAACTGGAACATAAACGGATGAATGATAATCGCCCAAAGCTTCCCATTTATGGGTTGCTTTACTGTTTTTTCTAATAAAAGCTAACTCATCAAATATTGGTTTAATTTCTTTAAAATAATTTTCAGAACAAGCAAAACTTAACCACTTTTCACCAAAATTAATATTATAGGATAATCGCGAATGTTTTACTGCTCGATGATTATTTTTTGCAGAAATTCCAATTTCCCATTTTTGTAAAGATCTTATAGCTAAAACATCTCTTACATCTCCTGTTTGTCCTTTTTGGTCAGAAACAATTTCGAGTTGCAATTAATCTTCTTTGTTTATTCCATTTGATAAACGAGGTTCTATATCAATTAGAAAATTAACTGCGAAACTTGCAACTAATTTGAAATGGCTTTGTTCTTTTTCATCAAAACTTAAAAAACATTTTAATGCTGTTTTATAAGGATCATTTTCTACAACTAAAACGGAAGTAAAAGTTCTTAAACGATCTAAAAATCCATTCAATAAAGAATATTCAAAAGCTTTACCATTAATTGTTTGAGTTGCGACTTTAGCCATTACACTGCAATATTTCTTATTATCTCATTCATTTTTTCTCGAACAAGATTACCATTAATTTCTTTTATAATTCCTTTAACTAGAATTTTTTTTATTGTTTTTACAGAACTTAAATCTTCAAATATTTTTTTTCCTAAAATTGTACCCATTTTAACTGGCACCGCATTCCCTATCATTTTATATCCAGATACTACGTTCGAATAATGAAAAATGAAATTATCTGGAAACGTTTGTATTCTAGCACATTCTCTAACACTTAGTCTTCGATATGATTTTTCTTTTCCTTTAACAAATTCTCTAATATTTTGTTCAATAAATTTCATCTTAGGTGCTTGAGGATGAATTGGAGCGTGACGACCACCAGCTTGAATTGTAAAAGATACTTCATCCCACGAGCGAACTCTATTGCGAGACATAAAGATAGAAGAATAGCCACCAATCATATATTCATGGTTGGCAATTTCACACTCTCTAGCATTTGTGTAATTTCCAGCTTTTGCTGCAAGAACATTGTTTTTTAAATCACCAATTGCATTTTCAAGTGTAATTTTTTTCTCTAGTGTTGTTGGTATAGGAAATTGAAATTTTATTCCTAAATCTTTCCTATAACCAACGAAGAAAACACGTTTTCTGTCTTGTGGAATTCCATAATTAGAAACGTTTAATAATTCAAAAGATAAATCATAACCTATGTCTGTAAACATTTGTTTAATATTTTTTAATGCTTCTTTATGAGCAGGTAACAACATTCCTGAAACATTTTCAGCTAGAAAAAACTTTGGTTTCTTATCTGCAAGGATCCTCATAAATTCATAAAAAAGTTGCCCTCTTTTATCAGCTATTCCTTTTTTAGAGCCTGCTTCTGACCAACTTTGGCAAGGAGGACCCCCAATTATCCCGTCACAATCAGGAACTTCGTCAGAAGGTATATTTACAATACTTCTTTTGTCAAGTTTAGTATGGGGATGATTTTTCTCATAGGTCTCCCATATATCCTTATCATATTCATTTGCCCAAATAACATCAAAACCAGCTTTTTGAAAACCTAAGTCTAAACCGCCTGCTCCTGCAAAAAAAGATACTATTTTCATAATTTTTTTATTAAAAATATTTTATAAATTCTTTAAAATCATTTATAAAAGTACTATATATTAGCGCATAACATTGCTATATTTTGTAGTATTAAAACTTTTATTAAAAACCTTACGCCTCCACTTCAGTTACAATACTTGGGAAAATACGCACATTGCCTGTATCTTCTTTTCTAAATTGGTAAGTATATCGGTAATGACTTTCTAATCCCGATTTGTTTGGCAAGCCGTTAATCATCATAATGTTGCGGTTCTTCGCAAATTTCAACAGTTCGCGTAAATAGTGGGCGCTAATTTGCCCTACCTCGTCAATAATACAATGTACTTTAAAATCGCTGCTGCTGCGGTGACTTGATTCTTTTATAAATACGTGCAATAAAGTAATGTAAATAATTGCTTTTACTAAAATGTCGGTGCCAGTGCTACCAATACTGTCAATTTTGTGAGTCCAGCCAGTTTCATTCATACCTTCTTTAATATTGAATTTTAATTCAAATAAATCTTGTAAACGAATTTCTTCCTGCTCTTGTTCTTTAATGGCGCTGCGTAATTGTTCTAATAATTTTACAGCACGTCCGCTAATTTCGCGTTTTTGACCAGTTGCAAAATCGGTATTAAACAAACCTTCATTATACACTAAGCCGTGTTCTTCTCTAAATTCTTCAATGCGTTTTAAAAGCTTGTACACTTTGTTATCCGACTCTTCAATTTTTATTTTAATAAATTCAATTAACTTACTTTCTTCAAACTCTGCTTTTTTAAAGTCTTCGGCAATTAGGGTAATAATATGTTGTATTTTTTCTTTTTGTCCGCTTAGCTCTTTTACTTTGGTAGCAATGCTGTCTGTTACTAAACCTATTTGCGTAGCGGTTTCGGCAATCGATAATTCAATTTTATTTTCATTAATAAACGAACGTAAATTTTGGGCAAAACGCTCGTACTCGCCTTGCGTAGCATCATTACGTATAATAAAATTAAAATGATTATCAATTTTAAATTTACCGGCAAATTCATTCACGTAACGTTGAAAAGCCCCGTACTCCTCATTAAAATGCGAATCGTTTTTTAATAATTGCGTACACAAATCCATAATATTGTAATTAGTACGTTTTGGTTCGGCACGTTCAATTATGTCGGCGTACTTATTAAACACTGGTGTTTCGCGAAAATTATTGCTAAAGAAATTAACCCCGTTATTAAATTCAATCAATTCTTCGTCAAACGCTCGTTTTTGCTTGTTCAGCTCCATACGTTTTAAATTGTACTTACCCGTACTCTCCTCTAATTGAATAGTTAAGTCGTTATTACCTTTTACAAATTCTTCTTTCTTCTGAATTAAATCAGGTAATTTGTCAAATTTTTCACGTTTATCTTTTAAATAATCGCTTACAATTTGCGCATATTGTTCAATATCTTTTAAAGAGGTTTGCAATTGTTTCATTCTAGTTTCCACTTCTTTTAATTGCTTAGAATCGACACCTTTGCTTTTAAAATTACTTTCTTTTTCTTTGCTAAGTTCGTCTTCTTTAGCTTCATAATCTTTTACTTGATTTTTCTTTTCAACTTCTAACTCGCTAATTTCGGTTTCTTGGCGTTCTTTTAAATCTGCTAAACGTTCATCGTTAAATATTTTTAATTTATCAAATTGATTATTAAAATCGTTTAGCAAATTATTTTTCTTTTTAGTTAATATCGCTAACTCTTCTTCAATTAAATTTAAACGTTGACGGTTGCTTGTAAGAGAATCTTCAACCTCTCCACCCGCTTTCATTTTCCAATCCTCTAATTCAACCTGCAATTTTTGTTCTCGTTTATCTGCCAATTCTAAAGAGTAAGTTAGTACTTTTAAATCTTCTTTGAATTCGCCTAACTGTTTACCGAATTTATCGGCAGCTAACATTTTTTCTTCGTTGTTATTTGCTTGGTATTTTGTTAAGCCTTCTTCCAAATCACGAATATGTGCTAAGCGTTCATTTTTTTCAAATTGATATTCTTCAATAGATTTTGAAATAACTTCAACGTTATCTAAATTTAAACTAATGCCGTAAAGTGTGTTGGCAGTGGCTTCTTTTATTTCTGGCGAAATATCTGTACGAAATAATAATTTTTCGTTTACTACTTTACCAATGGTATTTTGCCAATTTTTTACATTTTTTTCCAAATAACCGTAAAAGGCATCGTGCTGTATATTTAATTTGCTTTCAATATCTTTAATTTCTGTTTTTATTTTAATTATTTCGATATTGATTTGATTGACTTGATACGTTAAGGCAGTTTTTAATTTTGTTTCTAGATTTTCCCACTCACGCTGTATGGTTTGCACCATATTTTGTTTAATGGCACGCTCGCTTTTATTTTTGTAACTAACGGCTCGCAGATCTGCTAATTCGTTTTCTAAATTTTTTATTTCCTGTTCATAAAAACGAGTAGTACGTATTACTTTTTCTTCACTTTTTAATTCGTTAAATTCAATTTGTTTGGCGGTAACTTCTTGGGTTACGTCGTTTACGCTTTCATCACGTTTTTGCTTTAATTCGGCATCGCGTTTATTAAATTCGTTTTTTTGTAATAGTTGTAACTCGTTGTAATGATTAAAAATTTCGCTGGTGCGCGAATTTATTTTATTGATATAAGCAGCTTTATCATTTCTTAATTGTTCAATTAACGACGAATATTTTAATTCGATATTTGCTACATTACTTGTTAAGCTTTCGTATTCGCGACGCGCGATGTTTAATTCAACTTGTAATTTTTCTCGCTCTGAATTTTTTTCAACAGCTTCGTCAATATTTTTTTCTTTATATTCTTTTAGTTTTTTATTGGCATCACGTATAGTTCGGTCGTAAAAACCAATCTCTTCACGAATTTCGTTTTGTTTTTCGTTAACGGTATAAAGTTGCTCTTCGTGCGCGTTTGTTAAAACTTCTAGTTCTTCTTCTTTCTTTTTTGCTGCTTCGCGAATTGTTTCGTTTTGAGTTTCGGCAAAGCGAAGACTACTTCCTAATTTATCTGCCATCTCCATTTGCGCCCCTTTCAGCATATGTACTTGGTCGTATTTTTTATCAATCAGTTCAATTAACTGCGTAGTTTCTTTTTTAACGTAAGTTTCAATATCGGTGTATTTTTCGTTAAATTGACGCAGCTGCCGTTCTACTTGCTCTAATTTAATAGAAGAATTTTCGTTAGTTAAAGAGTTGGCAATAAAATCTTTTATAAAGCGCGAATCGATGCTACTTTTTGAACTTAAAAATACATTGGTAATGGATTTTGGAATGTTTTGATATTTTTCATTTCCTTTTAATAAATAAAATTTAGAAAGCTGTTTGTCGGTTTCGGTGCCAAAAATAATATTACGGTAACGTTCAAAAGTATCAATTTGGTTAGAAACAAAAATGCCTTGTTTTTCGAGATTAGAAACAATTTCTTTTATTTTCATCGCCTCATCATTACTATTTAAAAAAATATCAGGGTTATAAGGCGAATCAACAAAACGAAAAACTAGTTTATTATGACGATAAACCATTACAAAAAAGTTTTTTTCGGGGGTTGCTATCTCATAAATTAAATATGAATTTTCGTAACGAAAATAATGTTCTTCAAAACTTTTTTGCGATTGGGCAATACCCAAACCACGACTATTAGCACTGTAAAAAAATAATATAGCACGTTGCAGCGATGTTTTGCCAAAGTTATTTGTACCCACAAAACAAGTGTTTCCGCTCAATTCAATATCGGCATATTTTACATTTGAAATGTTTATTTGTACAATTCTGTTTAAAATTCTTACGTTTTCCACTTTAGTATAATTTTTAGTTGTTAGTTTTAATATTAGTTACCGTGCTTGTTTTATTAAAAACTAAACACTTATCGTTAATAACTAATTTAAAATTATTCCGCTACTGTTGCTGTCAGTTCCCGTTGTTTCTTCATAAATACTTATCGCATTTATCATATCCAATAAATAGGTGTAAGCATCTAGTACTTTGTAGCTTTCTGTTTGCTCGTCTTCTAATTCTAAAAAACTATCACGCGTCATTAAATTACAAATATCACGCACCTTATTTAAAAGTGTTTCGCTGCGGTACATTGGTATTTTTTGTAATTTTTGTTTTAAGCGCACGTTGGCATTACACTCTTCAGCTATTTCGCTTGGGCGAAAACGTGAACCGATGGTGATTTTATTATCCATACTGGCAAATAAATCTATTACATCAATGTAACGTTCAAAAGTTTCTAATTTTTGTTCAATTAAACTATTGGCTTCGTTAAGGCGAGAGAAATAAAAATAATTATTTCCACGCTCAACATTATAACGAATAACATTAAAAAAAGCTTGAAGTCTATCAAAATTTTCAGGGTTATTTATTATATCGTACAAGCGACTCATATTATCTTTTGTACCATTACTACTTATAAAATGACCACGTGCCATAATTGCAAAAATGTCGTGGGTTTGTTTGGGGAGGTTATAATCTATTTCATTCATTCTTTATAATTTTTAATTATTAGTGTTAGGTTTTTTAATGAGTTTAGTTAATTAAAAACTAAAAACTCAACATTAAAAACTATTTCATTACTTTTTCTTTTTTAGTTAATGGTAAAATCAAAGTATATCCTAAACGTTTTTTTACCTTTTCATTATCTAAGTAATCGTGGTAATTTAACCGATATTTGAAATCTAAATTATTTTGATATTCCATCGTTATTTCTACAAATAATGATAATCTATCTTCAAACGTAATATTACCGACTGCTTTGGGGAATTTGTAATCAATTAAATATTCAAACAGGTTTAATTTGTTTTGATTTAAAAAACGATCTACTAATTTTTCAACATCTAATTTTATTTGATTGTCTATTATTTGATCTTTAAAATTGCTAGGTAATTTTCCTGCAATACCTCGCATCATTAAGCGAGAGAGTTTGTATTTTTCGGCCACTTTTTTACAAAGAACGTGTCCTTCGTCGGTAAATAAAAAGTCGATAGCAATTTTTGTTCGTGGACCTTTAATGTTATTAAAGCGTAACGAATTAATATCTTTTATAACTTCATTAAAGTTGGTGCGATAATGCAGCGTACCATGGTCTTTAATTTCTTTTAAGCGTTGGGCTTTTACATATACGTCTAATTGAAATTGAATTTTGTTAATGTAATCGGTAATATCAGTTTGTATTTCAATTAAAAAGTCTAAGTTTTCAATTAAATTAATTTTTAAAGAATTAACGATACCGTATAATTCCTGATCGTTTGTATGAACAAATAGCTGACGGGTATCAGTAATAATTTCTTCAGTTTTTCGAATAAAATCAATAATGGTATCTCGTTTCTCTCGATAATCTTCAAGCTTGTGAATTTTAATGCGGTAATTAGCTTCGTTTTTATAGGTATCGTCTACATTTTTTTGAAGCTTAATAATTTCGCGAGTTAAGGCAACATTTATACGTTTTAAGTATTTTTTTATACTGCGTAAAAAGCGATGTTCGTGTACTTCTTGGTAAAAACGTATGTGGCGTTTTAGTTCGTTAATGTAATCGTTTATAAAGCCTGGAGTTACCTCGCCAATCTCCATAAAATCTTCAAACATAGCTACCACAGCATCGTTTAAGCTTACTACGCTTTCGTACTCGTAAACTAAATCAAGAGATTTTAATTTTTGATATTGATCAGCGCTTATGTCCTCTCTCGAAAGCAATTCGTTAACTGTAATATTTTCACGATTGGCAAATAAAAATTCAACAACACCACGGTTTTGGTAAAGTTGAGAGAGTATATCATTTACATTTACTTGTAAGGCCATACAATTAGTTTTTAGTTGTTGGTTTTAGTTATTAGTTGTATTTATTGATTTAAGCATTCTAAAAAACTTTAATCAACTAATATACTAAGCCTTAATAAGCGCATCAACTATGATTATTAACAAAAAAAAAAGTAATTAACTATTTAAAATAAAGAGCTTGATTTTAAGGATATTGAGAAATTATTACCAAAAATTAATTATTAACACCTGTTACTAAGATTTAACAAAAAACTAAAATTGTTAATTGAAATTTATTTTTTATTAAAAATTTATCTATATTTAAACTGAAATATTTTTAAAGATTATGGAAACAGCAACCGAAACAAAAAATTTTTTTATTCTTTATCGCCCAAAAGACATCGTAAGTGGAGATTTCTATTATGCGCAAGCACACAAAGCCATTGGTAGTAATAAAGAAATATTTTATTTATGCACGGCAGATTGCACCGGACATGGTGTGCCGGGCGCTTTAATGAGTATGGTGGGAATTTCGCGTTTAAACGAAAGTATTTTAGAGAAAAATATTGTTAAGCCAAACGAAATTTTAGATAATGTTCGCCGTGGAATTATTGATTCGTTAAACCCTGAAGGTAGCGAAGAAGAAAGTAAAGATGGTATGGATTGCGTATTATGCGCTTACGATTTTGAAAATAATAAATTAGAATTTGCTGCAGCTAATAACCCGTTGTGGTTGGTGCGTAACAAAGAAGTAATTGAATTTAAACCTGATAAAATGCCTGTTGGTAAGTATAATGATGAGTCGAAACCATTTACATTACAAACTATTGATTTACAAAAAGGCGATACTATTTATACTTTTACTGATGGCTATGCTGACCAGTTTGGCGGACCAAAAGGCAAAAAATTTAAGTATAAACAATTACAAGATATGCTTTTAGCAGCAGTTGATTTACCTTTAGATACCCAAAAAGAGCAATTAAATGCTGCTTTCGAAAAATGGAAAGGCGATTTAGAGCAGGTAGATGATGTGTGTGTTATTGGGATTAGGATTTAAATTTTATATATTATCCTAAATACAATTTTAAATCTACTTTTTCTTTAAATTCAGTCTTAAAAAATACCAAGCCAAAATAAAAAGTATCAATTGTTAAAGTTACATCTTTATTTTTTTTTATTTCTTCCCAAGCCCTTGTCATTTCTTGGCTCCAATAAATATCATCAAACACAAAAACCGTATTATTAGTTTTGTAACGTAAGGCTAAATTAAAATAATTGAGCGTAGCTTTAAAAGTATGATTTCCATCTACATAAAAAAAATCTAAACTATTATGTTCTTTAAAAAAAGCAGGTAGTGCCTCATCAAATTTTTTATTTATAAAAGTTATATTATTACAATTATTTTCTTGAGCTAATTTTTTTGCGAAATTAGATAGTTCGCCGCTTCCTTCAAATGTATAAATACTGCCATTTTTATTAGCATTAGCAAGGTATTGAGTATTTAAACCAATTGAAGTTCCTAACTCAACACTTATTTTACAATTTAAAAAATTAATTAATTTATAAAACAGTTCTGATTGCAATTGGGAGCTTATCCCTTGTTTTGCAAGTTTTTTAATGCTTCTAATATTTGTTTTAAATGTTTTTGAGCCCGCACCAAAATCTTGAATTTGTAATTTTTTTTTGTTTTTTAATAAATTATCTCTTAAATCATTTAAGGTTTTAAAATCGTAAAAGCCATTTGTATTATAAAAAACTTCTTCACACAGTTGATAGACAAAAGGGCTGTGAACATTATGTCCGCCGCGTTTTGCCGAAAAAGAGTGTTTAATAAAATTAAATATTTGATGAAAATTAAAACTCAACACAAACGGTATATAATTTTTTTTCTACTTCGGTTGTTTTATAGTTGAGTAAGTTTTTTTTAGTCATATAATACAAATTTAAGGTAGCTAATTTTTTATTAGGATGATTTAAATTCCATTGTTTTAAAATATATTTTCCGTAAAGCGGGCGTAAAAAAGTATAATTATCGCTTTGCATATTTTCGGCAAGTTTACGCCAACGATCGGTTTTATACATCCCAACAATATTTTTAGGTTTAGTAAAATCAACATAATCTTGATTTTTGTATAAATCCCATTGTCTCCCCAAAGAGTCGATACCATAATAAACAAACCAACCGTCAGTTTTTAAAACACTGGGCGAAAACATACCCCAATATTGGTTTAAACGCAATGCATTAATTGGATAATAAAATTCTTTTCGTAATTCATAGCTAAACCATTTTACCGAACTTAAATTAAATATTAAACAAAAGGTTATTATTAAGACCAAAAAATAATTAGTAGAAATTTGTTTCAGTTTATAAAATTTGTTTGGTTTTTTAAATAGGTTTATAGTTTTAATTTTTAAGAAACTGATTTTATTTTGTAATTTATCAAACACAAAAGAAGGAATTAATGCGATAGATGAAATTATATTAATAATGTAAAACAAACCGACATATAAAGTTAAACCTATGCCAGTGTGCAATATAATTAGTAATAATAATGCTATAAATCTAAAATACCCTTTTTTTGAAGGGAATAAAATTAAAAATGGAATTACAAGTTCGGCAAAGTATACAAACCAAGTAAGCATTTGCATAATTGCAGGCTTATGATAGAGCCACTCACCTAAAAAAGGCAAACGCATTTGCTCTAAACTTAAAGCATAATATATAGCAGTACCTTCACTATGCCATTCGGGACTTAATTTTAAACTTACCGTAAAAAAATAAACCGATGCTATTAAAATTAAATAACCAAAATTTGGAATTATAACCTGTTTTTTTACTACAATTTTTTTTTTAGAATCTATCGAAAAGCAAGTATTCCAAGGTAAAAATAATCCCCAAAATAAGAGCAAACGTAATAAATCATCGCCACTTTGTAACACAAATAAATTGCGGTTATGCATCGAAATTAACAGCAACCAAACAAATATTGTACTTAATTTTGTTTTATATCCAATTAATAAAAAAAATGCAAAAATAAAATGTATTCCAAATAAAAAAAATACCCACCAGTAACTGCCATTTAAGGCGTGTAGACTCCAGTAACCAGTATTCCAGCCAAAGTTTTTTATTAATTCGGTATTCCACATTCCATCGTTTGTGTAATGTGCTGTTAAATCGGAGCCTCTAATTAATAAATCAGCTATTACAATTAATGCCACAGCAATGCGCATTAAAGCTAAAGACCTAAAATCTAAAGAATAACTTTTTAAAATGGAGACCGCTATTTTTTTAAGTTTGTACAAAGAATTAAAAAGATTATAAAACGAAAATTATTAAAGCAACACAAATTGACATTAAAGATAACACCAAAACCGCAGCAGCGCTAACATCTTTAACAAATTTTATTTTAGGGTTTAAGGTGGGTGAAATGGTATCGCATAGTTTTTCAATGGCGGAATTAAATAATTCAGCAGCTATAACTATACCACAGCATATACAAACTGCCAGCCACTCTGATTTTGTTATCTTAAAATAAATACCTGCTAACACAACTAAAAGCGTTGCGAGTAAATGAATTTTTAAATGCGATTCGATTTTTACCGCCGCAAACAACCCGTTAAATGCATAACCAAATGCTTGCATGCGTTTTTTAAGGTAATTCATTTTCGGTATGTTTTAATTTGTTTTTGAAAGATAAATAAAGTTCAAAGATTAAATATAAAAAAATAGTAAAAGTTACTGTTACAGATAATGTTTCTTTATAATAATTGGGGTTAAAAACGGAGTTAAGCATTCCTTTTGCTAAGTCAACGGGGCTATAAATTATATCCCAACTATTATATCGTAAATATCTTCCTAAATAAATACCATAGCTGCAAATTAATAACAGTAAAGGTTTTGCTATTACAGATATTTTTTGATGATAATTTGTTTTAATGGTATTTAAAATTAATTCGAAAGCAACAATAAAATAAATGAACCCTAATATTGCGAAACTTAAAATCAGAATTAAATCAAACCATAAAGGTGCAACCAAAGCTTTTTTTAAATGAAATAAATCCGTTAAAATATAAGGCGCATTCGGCAAAAACAAAATAGATAATAATAGGAAGCAGATATTTAAATACTTTAACCTATTGACTTTTATTAACCGCACAAAAAGCAGAGGTAGATAGGCTAAAAGCAGGTTCCAAAGCAAAAACAGAAACGAATATTGTTTTGTTTTAAAAATTCGCACAGCTACTAATGCAATGCAAAACATCACTAATTTATTTATAATACTAATTTTCATTTTACTTATTATTATAGTTAATTATACTGTTTGTAATTCTCATATCTCTCAAGTCAAAACTCTGCCAATCGTTGGTGTAATTAGATATATAATGATTTATTTTATTTTTTAATAAAGTAGTATAATCATCGATATAATATCTATCATTATAATTATTGGTATAGTTTTTTAGTTTTTTAGTTATAATGATAAAATCTTTTCGCCTCAAAACATCAATCAATTCAGGTATATTAGCATCTGACAAAGAAAATAAATAGTAAAAATCAATGTTATTTAATGGTTTATTATTTATATTATATCGGGAAATCAGTAAATCCCAATTAATTGTTGAACTTAATACAAGTACCGAAAACCAAATTGCAAAATTTGTTTTTACTAAAAACCAATTCGATTTTTCTTTTATAATTTTTAGTGAAACGATAATTAATCCTATTGCAGCTAACAGTAACCATACATAAACACCTACACGTTTATAGGTAAAATTAAACGACTCAATATAAATTTGATTTCTGCAAGTTGTAGAAAATAACATGATTAAATTTTGAATAACCCAAATTAAAATTAGAATTTTTAATGCACTTGAATATTTTGTAGAGGTATAATTTTTACGGTATAAATACATTAATAAACTCGTGGCAATAATAATAGAAAGAATAATCATGCCAACGCCGTTATGCACAAAATCTGAATGGTCTACCCCTTTTGGTAGCGCAGCTTTAAACCAAATCGACTTAATATCGCCAAAATTTAAAACCAATAACATTAAATTTAAAAATACGAACAATGCTGCTCCTGAAAATCGTTCTGTTTCAAATCTTTTTGTATCACTGTCAACATCATATTTTGTAGTTAATGATAAATTATTTTCCCATTTTTTTACTGCAGGAATTGTTTTGTGGTATAAAAATGCATAAACCAGTAAAAAGCCACCAAATGTAAATACAAGCCAGCTAAAGCTTATAAAATCAAAATTTAACCATTTTGTGTTTTCGGCAAATAAGGGATTTGCATTTTTATACATTATGAAAAACAAAATACAGAGTATTAAAACCATTAAAATTGCAATAAACTTGTAATCTTTTTTTGTGTTTCCTTCACTTGCAATTTTCGTTTGTGCTCGGGTAATAGCATCAATTATTATAAATATAAACGATGAACATATTGAAAATAAAGAAAATAAAAACGAAAATATACCTGATGTTTTTATATTAAATGTAAACGCAGAAAGTAATAATAACGAACTAAAATTTGCAATAATACTTAAAGCACTAGAATGAAAGAAGACACAAACACTACTAATTAATACCATTCCCGCAGCCCAGAGCCATTTTTTTTGTTTTATTAATTGTTTGTTTTTAATAATTAAAAGAATTAGTAGAAGCAGGTTAAAAACTAAAAAATTAATGCCCGCATTTTGTTCGTAAAATAAATAGCTGTAACCTACTGTGGCTGTAATTAGAAGATAATCGTTGGTTTTCATTTTTTTGATTTTTTTAATGTGAAACTTTATTAAATAATGAGTTTTTTATTTGTTTAAGATTTTGATACAAGTCCGTTTTTAAGTTTAGCAATGAAATATCTTTACAATTTTTTCCTCTTTGGTAAGATGCTTTTAAATATTTCCAATGCATAGGAAGAATGCACCAAGCTCCAATTAAAGTGCTTATGGATGCAATCGATTTTTTACCGTTTCCGTGTAAAAAAAATTGCAAAGCAACCTCGTCTTTAAATGATATTGAATAATCAAAGAGTACGTGATGCACATCATGATACTCAGCATTGGTGAGTGGTTCTATTCTGTTTTTCTTCAAAAACTTACCCATTTCTTTACCAAGGCTACCTTCAGGAAATTGAAGAAGTTGATTTGTACTAAGCCGCCAGTTTTTTTCTTTCGTTCCATAATTAAATACTATCGGGCCTACCATTTGTGCCGCAAAAGAAGATGTTTTCTCATGTATTTGTATTAAATAATTGAGACCTTTTCGGAATTGTTTTTTAATTGTTTTCATAATTATTTTTTTATTATTTATAAAGCACTTTGTATTTCAAAGTAAATATCTAAATTTTTTTAATCTATCTTTTTTATTAATTTTTCAAGTATATTAATGTGTTCTTCAAATGCTTTTACCCCAATTTTGGTGGCACTATAAGTCGTTAATGTTTTTTTTCCGGAGAATTCTTTTTTAATATGAATAAACCCATCTTTCTCTAAAGCGCTGCTATGACTGGCTAAATTACCATCAGTAACTTGAAGCAAATCTTTTAGTGTATTAAAATCAACGCTGTCGTTTACCATCAGTACGCTCATAATACCCAATCTAACCCTGCTTTCAAAGGCTTTATTTAATTTATGTATATCGAGTTTAATCACTTTTTTTATAGCACTAAGTCTTTAGATTTTAATTATTTGTCAAATTAAAATTATTTACGTTCGTATTTAAACCACATAATTATACCGTAAATTATATGCAAAACCCCAAAACCTAATGCCCAAAATAATATACCATAACCTAAATAAAAACTGGCCACAATTCCAAGTGCAATTTGTAAACACCCTAAATAACGAATATCGTGCAGGGTATATTTACTAGCGTTTACTAATGCTAAGCCATAAAAAATTAGCATAGCAGGGCTTACCAATAATATCATTGTGCCATTACCTTGATACAAAAGTGCAATACAAAATAAACCACCAGTAATTAATGGAATTAGCATATTTATAATTAAACGTAATCCAGTATGATCAAACAATTTTTGTCCTGATTTTTTTGCTTTTTTTAATGTAAATAAAAGTGCAGTTGCAATAGATAATACTAATACACCGAAACAAATTAAAATGCAGATAAATAATAATTCGTTGTACGCTTTTTTAGAATAATCGGAATTTTTTACATAATAATCTATTACCGCCATTCCAGCAAACGCACCAATCAGCGCGTATATTCCGGCAAACACGCCCGATAAACCACTCAATGATAAAAACTTACTCGATTTTTTCATCATTTGCCTTATATCTTGTAAGGCGTCTAATTGATCATTTTTGTTTTCCATATAAAAGTACTTTGCATTACAAAGTTAAATATAATAATTTAATTATAACCGTTTTTTTATTTTTTTTACGAAATTAATTTTCAACAGACATTATTCCTACCTTTGTAAAGCTTTATGCTACTTCATATAAACGAAACGAATATAAACTTTAATACTATTAATCAAATAGTAAAGTGTTTAAAAAATGGCGGCATTATTATTTATCCTACCGATACCGTTTACGCCTTAGGCTGTGATTTTACAAACGTTAAAGCTGTTGAACGCCTTTGTAAATTAAAAGGTATAAAACCCGAAAAAGCAAATTTTAGTTTTGTGTGTAGCGATTTAAGCCATCTTTCAGAATATACCACGCCAATTTCTAATTCAATTTTTAGAATTATGAAAAAAGCACTGCCTGGGCCATATACTTTTATTTTAGAGGCAAGTGCCAAAGTTCCTAAGCTATTAAAACAAACAAAAAAAACGGTTGGAATTCGTGTTCCTAAAAATTTAATTTGTAAAGAAATTGTTGAAGCTTTAGGAAACCCAATTATGTCAACTAGCTTACATGATAATACGGATGATATTTTGGAGTATTTTAGCGACCCTGAAGTTATTCATCAAAATTATGAAGAAAAAGTAGACTTGGTAATTGATGGAGGTTTTGGAAATATTTATCCTTCAACGGTAATTGATTGCAGTGGTGATGAAATTGTTATTTTAAGAGAAGGACAGGGCAGTTTGGATGTTTTGAATTAATTTACTGCATGCAACTACCAAGGCAAGGCTTTACGCAAAACTTTTAGTAATTCTTTGAATATTCAAAGGTTTACTGAAAAAAAGGTAGTTTTTTGCAGTGTTTTTTCAGTTGTAAGTTTTATATTTGTTTAAGTTCTTTTTAAAAAATAAATGTTGACTGAAATGTTGTTTTTAGCCCAGATTGATACATTCGCTGATCCAATGCTAAACAAATAAATTAAATACAAAAAAAATTTAATACCGCAGGATAGCAAATCCAGCGGAACGGGGTTTATATCGTTATTTTTCAAAGGTCGTTTATAATCTAATTAAACTATCTATTTTATAAATCATAATTTTTTTTTAATCATCTGTGTCATCAACATTCTATTTTTTGCCTTATCAACACCACAAAGCCTTTATAATTCTTTATCTCTCCACTCACAATTTCTGTTTCTATAATATAAAAATAAGTACTAATTATACAAATAAAGATAAGTAGTTTATTATTTAATTTACTTATTTATTTCTTATTTGGCAGAATTTTTTTATATATGGGTATGTTTTAGCTGAAAATCGCTTTAAACTACCTAACCAATTGCATAAACTGTTTATAATTTTTTAGTTCGCCATTTGTAGCTAAACTTTCAACTATGTAAAAATAAGTGCCGCTTGGCAAAGGTTGGTTATTATAAGTACCATTCCACCTAATAATTGACGATTGTTGATTGACGATTGATAATTGATTGGTTTTGTAAACCAAACTCCCCCACCTATTAAACACTTGCAAAGTAGCGCTTTGTGTATTTGGTAGCTGTATAATTAGCTTATCGTTTATACCATCTCCGTTGGCAGTAATTAGTTGGGTTCGTATTAATTCACACTCATCGATAATTACTATTACTGTATATTTGAAGTATTATAAAGTTTTAGGTTTCAGTTTAAAAAAATGCCCTAAAATACAATTTTTTATTTACTGTTGTTTAAAGCTTTTAAAAGGAATAAAGCCACATTCGTTAATAATTTTATAAGTATGCTCGTTGTGTGTGCAAGCTACATAATTTTTTAAAAGTTGATTAGAATTATCATAAATAATAGTAATGTAACGTTTTAAAAGGTAATCGCCCGATATAATTGAGGCGTACTCGGGTTTACTGGGCTTTAAATGAGTTGAATCGGATAAGCCTAAAACCTTTAATTTGTTGCCTAAAGTGTAACCTAAACCAACGTAACCAATGCTGTTTGGGTCGCCTTGAATACCACTTACAACATCTTCATTGTAATTCATACTAACGTGTGTTGCTAGGCAATTGGCGTTGTGCAATACTTTATCTTTAAACAAAGTGTAAGTACCAGAAGTAGATTCGCGTGAAAAAACTTTTATTAGTTTATTTTTACCGCCAACATCTTTCCAATTGGTAATTTTACCTTCGTAAATTTCTTTTAATTGTTGTTTACTAAGGTTTTCAATTTGGTTTTGGTGGTTAACAACTATAGCTAAACCATCAATTGCTAAGGTATCAATTACTAAGTTTTTTTTGCTAAAAACACTTTTTTCTTCATCGCTTAGCTCTCGCGATACTACAATTAAATCAGCATCGCCGTGCATCATACTCATAATACCAAGGTTTGAGCCACCGCCGCTGTAATCTATTTGCGAATTTGAGTTTGATTTTTTGTAAAAATCGTTTATCGATATTATAATTTTACGAGCAGTTTCGCTACCTTTAATACGTATTAATTCAGAAGTTGCTTTTACATCTTCTTTAGTATTATCAGTTATTTCGGCTTTTTTATTTCCGCAATTGGTTAATGTAATGGTTAATATTGCAATTAAAATTATATTTTTCATGGCTCAAATTTAATAGAAGTATAAAACCTTAAGTAACATTTAATCTTAACAAATTATTACCATTTCTTTAAGTTTAAACTCGGTTTATTGATTAATTTTGAAAAAAGTTTATAATATGTTAAGAACTAATACCTGTGGTGAATTAAGAATTGAGCAAATAAACCAAACAGTAACCCTTTGTGGCTGGGTAAATGGTGTTAGAGATAAAGGCTCGTTATTATGGATTGATTTACGCGACCGCTACGGAATTACACAAATTACCATTGAAACCGAAAATAGCAGTAAAGAAATTGTTGATATAACTCGCACTTTAGGCAGAGAGTTTGTTATAAGTGTTACTGGTACCGTAACCGAACGTTATTCAAAAAGCGATAAATTACCTACTGGCGCAATAGAAATTGTTCCTACCAAAATTATAATTATTAACCAATCGTTAACTCCGCCATTTTTAATAGAAGATGAAACGGATGCAGGCGACGAACTGCGAATGAAATACCGTTATTTAGATTTACGTCGTGCAACTGTGCGTAATAATTTAGTTTTGCGTCACAGATTGGCAACAGAAACTCGCAATTATTTAGATAAGTTACAATTTATAGAAGTAGAAACGCCAGTTCTAATTAAATCAACACCCGAAGGTGCGCGCGATTTTGTAGTGCCTAGCCGTATGAATGCAGGACAGTTTTATGCTTTGCCGCAAAGTCCGCAAACGTTTAAGCAACTATTAATGGTAAGTGGTTTTGATAGATATTACCAAATTGTAAAGTGCTTTAGAGATGAAGATTTACGAGCAGATAGGCAACCCGAATTTACTCAAATAGATTGCGAAATGAGTTTTGTAGAACAAGAAGATATTATACAAACATTTGAGGGCTTAGTTAAACATTTATTTAAAACAGTTAAAGGTATTGATATTGCTCAAATTCCTCGGATAACCTATGGAGATGCTATGAAATATTATGGCAATGATAAGCCCGATACCCGTTTTGAAATGAAGCTAAATGAATTACGATCTCCCTTAAAAAGTGGCAACGAAATTGCGGGGGTTGATGTTGTAACAGGAAAAAATTTTAAAGTTTTTGATGAGGCCGAAACCGTTATCGCCATTTGTGCAAAAGGTGCTGCAGATTATACACGCAAACAATTAGATGAATTAACCGAATGGGTAAAACGGCCACAAATTGGTGCTACAGGCTTGGTTTATGCACGTTATAATACCGATGGAACTATAAAAAGTAGCGTAGATAAATTTTATAGCGAAGTCGATTTAAAAAAATGGGTTGAAGTATGTAATGCCGAAAAAGGCGACTTAATTTTAGTAGTAGCAGGTATTGAAGAAAAAACGCGCAAAGCCGCTAGCGAATTACGTTTAGAAATGGGAACACGCTTAGGTTTGCGAGATAAAAATAAATTTAGTTGCTTGTGGGTAATTGATTTTCCTTTACTAGAGTGGAATGAGGGCGACCCTAATTTATTGGCATCACTAGCCGGAAGATGGCATGCTAAACATCACCCGTTTACATCACCAAAAATAGAAGATATTGAATTATTAAAAGCAAATCCTGCTGTTGTTCGTGCAAACGCATACGATATTGTAATAAATGGCGTAGAAGTTGGGGGCGGAAGTATTCGTATTCACAATAAAAATTTACAAGCTGATATGTTTAGCTTATTAGGTTTTACAATCGAAGATGCCCAAAAACAATTTGGCTTTTTAATGAATGCCTTCGAATATGGTGCACCACCACATGGCGGTATTGCTTTTGGTTTTGATAGGTTGTGTAGTTTATTTGGCGGAGCTGATAGCATTAGAGATTTTATTGCTTTCCCTAAAAATAATGCGGGACGAGATGTGATGATAGATGCACCAAGCGAAATTAGTTTAGAGCAATTAAATGAGTTGGCTATTAATTTAAAATAATTACAAAATTTAATATAAATAGATATATATTTTAGTAATACAAAGTTATTTAAATAGATAATTTTAAACTTAAATTTATAACTCTTCCATCTAAAGGTGCCCAAATAGATTTAAAAACAGGGTTTGAAGTAGAACCCGTAACGATGGTTTCAAATTTTGATTGGCGAATATCTAATAAATTTTCACAGTTTAAAACTAAACTTCCTTTATTAAATTTGCGTTCAATCATTGCTGCTAAAAACCAAAAATTATTTACTTTTTTATTATTGTCAATATATTGATTTCCCATCCAACTTCCTTCTATCCCCATGCGCCATTTTCCTTCAATTTCGTAAGCAAATGTAGTTGAAAATTTATCTTTAGGATTAAAAGGCATATTCGCATAAGTTGTTAATGTTTCTTGTAACGATTCGGTATGATTATAGCCGAAATACAATTCGATATGTGAAATTGATAAACGAATATAAGTATCTGTTCCGTAACTATTTACGAAATAATTTGCATTATTTATCAAATTTTGAGCTATTGAATTTAAACTAAAAGTTATTGGATTATCAATATGCGTGTAATAAAATGCCTGATTAATTTGTACGCTCAATTTTTCAAAAAGTAGAGTATGATAATTAATATCTGTATTTAATCCATAAGAATTTTCGGGTTTTACTGTGCTTTCAATATTTATTAAATTGTTTGATGGACTAGCATAATCGAACAAATTAGGTACTTTGTATCCAGTACCTCCTGCTAAGCGAATTGATAAATTTGAACTTACTTTGTAAAATAATGATAAGCGTGGTAAATAAAAATTACCATAAATGTTATGATTGTCAAAACGCATGCCGGTTTGAATTGAGAATTTTGTTGTTAATTGCCATTCGTCTTGCACAAATAGCCCTAATGTTTGATAGTTATAATTACTAAATAAAACCAAATCAGAATTATTTTTTAAAAATAATTCTGTGGTAAAATTAGTTCCAATAACTATATTATGATTTTTTAGTTTTATAAAATTATTTATTTCTGAATAGGAAGAATATTGTGTGCCGTTAAAAACAAATCCTGAAAAATTTACATCACGTTTAAAAGTACTTCCAGCAGTTTTAAAAGTTAATAAATGAATGTTATTAAGTTGGTTGCTAAAAGAGGCATCTATAGTATTTCGTAGTGTTTTTTCTTTAATTAAAAATGTGTGAATTGAATCTGTTTTAAAAAGTATAGCTTTCATATCGCCACCTAAGCGGGTATCGTAAGATGTTGTTAAACCAATAATTAATTTATTATTTTTATTAAAATCATAAAATATACGCGGATGTAAGGTTATATTTTTTTGTTCAGGAACTTCTGCGAAGCCATCTCCGTTTACATCGTAGGGTGCTTTAATATTAGCACCCCCAAATAAAGTTAATCCTAGTTTACCTGTTTTATTAGAAGTAAAAGCGTTTAAATTATACTCTTTTAATGAAGTACCATTAAAGGTTAAGGTTGTTTTTGCAGAGTCGGTTGGCGCTTTAGAAATAAAATTTATTAACCCCCCTATTGCACCACCGCCATATAAAGTTGAAGCAGAACCTTTTATTATCTCAACCTGCTTTAGGTCTAATGGAGGAATAGATAAAACGCCTAAACTTCCCGAAAAACCACCATATAATGGTAAGCCGTCGCGCATAATTTGTGTGTAGCGGGGATCGAGGCCCTGCATACGAATAGCATCGTTGCCGTTTACTGGATTAGTTCGCTGAATTGTAATGATAGACAAGTCTCCCAAAATGCTTGTGATGCTGCCTGGAACCACAGTACTTTCCACGTCCATATCATCCTGCCCCAACACTTCTACTTTTGTATTTAGGTCATCTATGTGTGAATTTGTTCTAGAAGAGGAAACTATTATTTCATCCAAATCAGAGTTCTCAGAAGTTAAAACTATAGGAAATAATTTTGTACTATCATAGTACGAGAAATCAATGTTTTTTTCAATTGTTTTATAACCAATTAAAGTAATTTCAATAATTTTTTTTTTTCAGTAACATTTTTTAAAGTTGCTTTTCCATTAATATCCGTGCTTACGCCAATGTTAGTTCCTTTTAAAATTATGGTAGCACCCGGCAATACTTCTTTAGTAATGCTATCTTTTAAAATAAATGTTAATGAATGTTGTGAAAATAAACTACAAGAAATTGAGAATAGTAATAGGATTAAAATGTAACGCATAAAGATTATTTTTGAGTAAAAGTACAATCAGTTTCTGAAGCAAATCTATTAAAACGCCATTGTAAAAGTGTGTAAATTATTATTAAATGTGTAGCTTATTTTAAACTTATAATTATCGGCTATACTTTTAACAATAGCTAAACCCAAGCCTAATGAGTCTTTTGAAGCTTCATCTTTTTTAAAGCGATTAAATAAATCGTTTTCATTAAAACTTAAAGCTTTACCCGAATTAGAAATAGTGAAACTATTATTTTTTAATTTTATCTCAATATTACCATTAACTATAGTGTGTTTAAATGCGTTATTAATTAAGTTTCCGAAAATTAAGTCGGCTAAAATTGTATTTATTTTTATTTTTACACTTTCATAATTTAATATTATTAATTTAATGTTTTTTGATTCATAAATAAATTGGTAATCACTTACTAATTTTGTTACTAATGTATTTAAATTAATTTCTTCATAATTATTAAACTGATTATTCTCAATTTTTGTTAGCAGTAATAACGATTTATTTAATTGCGATAATTTATTTACAGATGTTTCAATATTTTGTAAAATAATTAATTCCTCTTCCTTAAAATTAGTTGACTGAAATAAATTATCTAAACTAATTTTAATTATTGCTAATGGCGTTTGCATTTCGTGCGAAGCATTTTCGGTAAATTGTTTTTGTTGCGAATAATCTAAATAAATTTTATCTGTCATTTTAACCAGTGCTGTATTTAATTGCTTAAACTCTTTGGTAGTAGCTATTTTAAAATTAATGTTTGATTTGTTTTTTAAATCGTAAGTATTTAATTGTTGTAATGTTTGGTAAAAAGGCTTCCATAATGTTTTTGAAATAACCCAATTAACTAGAAAAAACGCCAGTAATAAAAAGAAAATTATTAATGCAAATGACGAGTACAGGCCCTCTAATAACTCATCATCTTCTAAAGTAGGTTTTGAAAGATGAATTAAATAGATTTGATTTTTTGATATATAAAAACTTTGTAATACCCTATAATCCAAAATTTCATTTTCTAATTTATCAATAATTGATACATCACTAAATTTGAAATTTGAATATACCTGGTTTACGGGCTTAATGTATGATAAACTATCTAAACTTAAATAAATAGTTTTCGTTTTATTAAATAAATATATTTGTTTTTCTATAGTTACTTTCTCTTTCCATAAAGCTTCGTCTGTTCCATCTTTTAATTCTTGTCTAATTAAAAAATAGGAAATAAAACCAGCAATTAATAATAGCGGAAGGCTTATTAGTAAATAATAAATTATGGTTTTAGTTATAAGTTTCACTTAATTAATTTTAAAATTATAACCAATGCCATAAATGGTTTGTATGTAATCTATACAGCCTTTCTCTATTAATTTTTTTCGAAGATTTTTTAAATGTGTGTAAATAAAATCGTGATTATCAATTTGGTCGGCGTGGTCGCCAACTAAGTGCTCAGCAATATTTGATTTAGAAAGCACACGATTTTTATTAGAAATAAAATATAAAAGTAAATCGTATTCTTTTGAAGTTAAAATTACCTCGTTATTATTCACTTTAACGTTTCTATTTTCTGGATTAATAGTGATTTCATTAATGATAATATTTTTTTCGCCATCAAAATTTCGGCGGCGAATAAGCGATTTAATACGAGCATTTAATTCTGATAAATGAAATGGCTTTGGCAAATAATCATCAGCTCCTATATCCAAACCATTAATTTTATCATCTAACGAATTTTTTGCCGAAATAATGATGATGCCTGCTTTTGAATTTATAGTTTTTAATTGTTTTACAATAGTTAAGCCATTGCCTTTTGGTAAGGCAACATCTACTAATATACAATCGTAATCATAATTGAAAATTTTATCTAGCGCCTTTTCATAATCCTCTGCTGACTCAACCGTATAACCTTGATTGTAAAGAAATAATTTTATAGATTTCCTTAATTGAGGCTCGTCTTCTATGAGCAAAATTTTCATAGAGTAAAGTTAAAAGATTTTAAAATAGAAAATCTGTTTGAAATCTGTAATAGTTTTACAAATTAACTTCATCATCAAAGTTACTATTCGAACTTTCGGTGCCGCTATAACCCAAACGCTTACCAGTTCTTAAAGCATTGCTGTTTGATTTTTCTTGTATTTCTAACACACTTACTTGTTTTACGGAGTCAAATGGCGGAATTAATAAATCGAAACCAACTGCAAAAATTATTATTTCATTAATAATGTCTATTAATTCATCTTTTGTAATTTCTTGTGCACTAAAGTTGGCATATTTGTAACCTAATTGTGTTTTGGTTTCAACAAAAAAACGTTTATCGCGGTTTACAAAAATACGTGCAATTAAATAGCCCATATCGTTTAACCGGTTGTACTTAAACGAATCGGCCAAAAAATTGTAAACATTTATAATACCACAATACGAATTTAATTCGTTATTTTTTATATAACCACTTTTATACATTGGGTGGCTGCGTTCAAATTCAAAAACATTAGTATGCATGTAAAAATCAAGCATATCACCAGCTACTTTTAATTGTATACTTTGCGGCGTTACATCTTTATAATTAATTGTAACACGTTTATCAATTTGTTTAATTGCTAGTGTTAGTTCCTCCGATTTTTGTTTTAAAAGTTCTTTTAACTCGTTAAAAACGGTTATAGTATTGCTAAACACATCTTGTTTCATTACCGATTTTTCGGATAATAATCTCAAAATAGTTTCCTTTTGTTTTATTTCTTGGTCGGTCATAAATAGTAAATTTTTTTTATTCCTTTACAATAAACTCTGCTTTTTCACCAGAATTTAATTTCCCTAAGTCAACTGTATCAACCTTTGTGCGGCGTAAAACCTGAACCTCGTAACCTAATGTTTTACACATTTTTCGTATTTGACGGTTTTTGCCTTCTTTTAAAATTACTTTTATCCACTTATTTTCTAAAATTTCGCAAGTGCAAGGTTTTGTAACATGGTAGCCAATATTTACACCTTTAGTAAATAATTGCACAAAATTTTCATCAGGCACTTTATTTAATTCTACCAAATATTCTTTTTCTTTTTCAAATTTAGGATTGGTAATATTTTCAACCCACTTACCATTGTTACTTAATATTAATAAACCTTCCGACTGTTTATCTAAACGCCCAGCAATAGATAAATTTTTATAATCGGTAAAAAAATCTGCTAAATTATGTTCGATATTTTTACTTAAAGTACTTTCAAAGCCAATAGGTTTGTAAAATTTAATGTAAACAAATTCTTTTTTAGAACGAACAATTTTCCCATCAACTTTAATTTCAGAAAAATCGTTAAGGAAAACATTATCTTTTACAACAATATTATTTATTTCTATCACACCTTTTTCAATTGCAGTTTGCGCATCTTCGTTTGTTAATTTTAAGGTATGAACTAGAAAATATTTTATTCTTCGGTAAAAACTCATAATTATTTAAATTGTGGTATTTTAAGACTGTAAAATAAGTAAATTTGTGCAGGTGGAAGAAATTATTTCAATATCTCACATAAAAAAAACCTATAAAATTGGCGAAGAAGTTATTAATGCATTAAAAGATGTATCGCTAAAAATAAATAAAAACGAGTACGTTGCATTAATGGGTCCTTCGGGTAGTGGAAAATCAACCTTAATGAATATGTTGGGTTGCCTAGATAGCCCTACCAGCGGCGATTATATTTTAAATAATTTATCAGTAGCAAAAATGACTGATAACCAACTGGCTGAAGTACGAAATAAAGAAATTGGTTTTGTATTTCAAACTTTTAATTTATTGCCACGCGCTACAACACTCGAAAATGTTGCTCTTCCTTTAGTTTACGCAGGTTTTAGCAAAGAAGACAGAGATAAACGTGCTAAAGAGGTATTAGAACAAGTTGGATTAGGTAACCGCATGAGCCATAAGCCAAACGAACTAAGTGGAGGGCAGCGACAACGTGTTGCAATTGCTCGTGCCTTGGTAAATAAACCAGCCATTATTTTAGCTGATGAACCAACAGGAAATTTAGATAGTAAAACATCGGTTGAAATTATGGGTTTGTTTGAAGAAATCCAAAAAAATGGAAATACTATAATTTTAGTTACACACGAGGAGGATATTGCCTTACATGCCCACCGTATTGTTCGTTTAAAGGATGGGTTGGTGGAGAGTGATACACCTAATCCAAAAATTATAACTTATAAAAGTAGGGTAGAATTGTTTAATTGAAGACTGCTTAGAATTTACTACGCAATCGTGCACGCTTGCGTTTGGTTTTAAAAATGTAACCAGCCGTAATTTCTAAACTTAAGTAAGAATCTCGTTGTTTATCTCCTCGTTGGGCGCCACTTCCATCAGCATTTGGTTCGGTTGCCCCTCCAATTAAGCCTAAACTAGGGTCTGCTAAAAAAACTGTATTAGGTCCGTAAGCATCAGCTAATGCTTGCTTATTATAATAGGTAGTGCCTACATCATCAATATAATCGGTAAATGTTTTACGCCAAGCAAACTCAACACCTATAGAAAATTGTTTTGCAATAGTGGCTTTATAAAAGAAACCAAAAGGCAAAGCAATACTGTAATTATTGTACTGTTTAGGTCCGCCTGGTAGCCCTTGTCCTTCGGTATGTAAAGGTTTTAAGGCTACATATTTAGCACCTAACAAAGCTTTAGGATTATAATAAAAAACACCAATGCCTGCAAATGCAAAGTATGAATGAGTTATACCTTTTATTCGCCTTCCAAAAGTACGCTTAATACCATATCTGTTGCCTGATTTGCCACTTTCGTAGCCTAATTCTAGTCGAGTACTTAATTCAAAAATATTAGATTTAAAACTTAAATTTCGATTATTACGGTAAATATCCTTAGTTTTCTTATCATCTCCTCTAACAATTAAATAGTTAAATTTACTAGTGACGTTAATAAATTTTTGAATTTTATAGCGATAACCTAAACCAAAAGCTGTTTTTGTAAGTGCAAATTCTAAATCAGCAGGACTATAATCCGTTCCAGCTCTGTCTCTTCCGCCTAAATCGCCTAAAAAGTTTGCCCCTCCCACGGTAATAAAAATTTCTTTACGAAGTTTTTTCCAATCACCAGGACGGGTAAAATTTTGAGAAAAGGAATTGTATGTGAAAATTAAAACTAAAATACAGGAAAAATAATTTTTCATCATATATTAAAAATGTACATAAATTTTAGCGAATATACAAAATTTTAATGAAATAAAAAAATACCTAAAAACACTTAACTATAACATAACATTAAGCAATTGCTAAACAAAATTACTTTAAATTTGTTTCTCAAAAAAACAATGCAATCAATATCCAATTCGCCCTATAAACCTATTATTTACTGGCTTTTAACAGGTTGTTTACTTATTTATATAATGGTAGTAGTTGGGGGATTAACGCGCTTAACACATTCGGGCTTAAGCATTACCGATTGGAGTTTTATGGGTTCAGCACCACCCTTAAACGCCGAAATGTGGCAACAAAGATTTGAAAAATACCAACAAAGTCCTGAATTTATAAAGATAAATTCAACCATGACGCTACAAGAATTTAAGCCTATTTTTTTGTGGGAATATATTCATAGGATGATTGGTAGAATAATGATGTACGTTTTTGCAGTAGGTTTTATTTACTTTTTAATAAAGAAAAAAATTAAAAAAGAAATGTGGGGACGTTTTACTTTATTATTTTTTATGGGTGCTATGCAAGCTGTAATTGGCTGGTGGATGGTTTATAGTGGTTTACAAAAACAACCAGCAGTTAGCCATTATCGTTTAGCTACACATTTAATGAGTGCTTTTACTTTATTTGCATTTACATTTTGGTTTGCTTTAAAATTAATTTTTGAACAAAATAATGAAGGTGAAAACGAAGGTAAAAAACTTAAAAAGCTTTCTATTTTCTTTTTTTGCGTACTTATTTTCCAAATAGTTTATGGCGCTTTTACAGCAGGTTATGTTGAAGGAAACGCGGCAAAAATTCGCCCTGGACATATTTTTAATACTTGGCCAAAAATGGGTGATAGTTGGGTTGCAGAGCAGGTTTATATGAAGCCAAGCCTCTTTGAAAATTTATTAGAAAATGCCAGTGGCATACAATTTATGCACAGAACGTTAGCAGTAATTATTGTAATATTATTGTGCGTTATTTGGTATAAATCAACCAAACTAAACTTAACAAAACAGCAAAATTTGGGTGTTAATTTATTAATTTTTGGCGTTACCATTCAATTTATTTTAGGTATCTTAACGCTATTATATAACGTACCAGTTGTAATGGGCGCATTACATCAAACGGGGGCATTTTTTTTATTTGCAAGTTGTATATATTTAATACACCAATTAACAAGCAAAAAAGTAATACTGTAGTGGAAGATTTTGTAAACAATGAGCCTAATAATTTTAATCCTATAAGCGAAGGTACGTACCCTCCAAAGCCTACTGTTGTTGAAAAAAAAGAAAATGCTTTGCGTCGTTCTATAATAAGTTTGGGTATATATGCTATTTTATTTTATACTTTATTTAACCAACCTATTGTTTATATTGCAGCTATTTTAGTGGTAATTATTATACACGAAATGGGTCATTTTTTAGCTATGAAAGCCTTTGATTACAGTAATGTAAAAATATTTATTATACCACTTTTAGGTGCTTTTACTACAGGTAAAAAACAAAATGTAAGTCAAACGCATTTAAGCATTATCATTTTAGCTGGGCCCATTCCTGGAATTATAATTGGAAGTATTTTATTTTTTATAAATAAAGATTTACAAAACGAAACCTTAAAAATGCTATCTAATGTTTTTTTAGTAATTAATTTATTAAACTGCCTACCCTTTTATCCATTAGACGGCGGTAGATTGATTGAAACTTTATTTTTTAAACAAAATTTTGCAGTCAGAATTGCCTTTGGGATAATTTCAATAATGGGACTATTAGCATTGTGTTTACTATTGCAAAGCCCTTTAATGATTATAATACCTATATTTATTGCCTTTGAATTATTTAACGAAAACAAACACCAAAAAATTAGAGATTATTTAAAACAAGAACGTATAAATTATTTTACTGATTACCCTGCCCTACCCGATAAAGATTATTGGTTAATTAGAGATTGTTTGTTGTTTTCTTTTCCAAAAAAATACGTAAGTATTAAACCAGGCGATTATCAATATAGCTTAATCGAACCTTTATTAATAAAACATATTAGCGCTATACTTCAAGTAAATTTAACTTATAATTTAAATACATTAAAACAAATTTTAATTTTATTATTTTATTTAGGAAGTTTTATAATACCAATTATTTATTTTGGACTACAACTCCAACAAACTAAATAATATTTAATATATTTGATTTGTTAAAAACCTAACAATAATATTTGTTTTTATTTTAATCGCCTTATTCAGCACAGGTAGTTTTTTTGTTTATAAGTGTTATTTATCAAATTACCAAAGCACTTACCAATACTATTCTAAAAGTAAAATAGCTAATGTATTAACTTCTCAAATTTTAATTAATCCGTCTCAATTATTTAAAAATTCAAAAACAATTAGCTGGGAAGATGATAATAAAGAAGTAGTTATAGATGGTATTTTATACGATATAATTTCAATTAAATCGCAAAATGGTAAAGTTGTTTTAACCGTTTTGTCCGATGAAAAAGAACATGAAATAAAAAAACAAATTGCCTCTATTTACGATAATAGTTACTCAAAATCTTCAAATAATCCGTTAAAATTATTAAAAAAGTTTTTAGCTTTAAAATTTTTAAATACTAGTTGCAATTCATTTAATTTTGAATTAAAAATAAATAAGTTAAAAAATCACATTCTATATACATTTAATATAGACTCCATTTTCTTAACTCAAGAGACACCACCTCCTAACTTTTCAGTTTAATTATTCTTCACGAATGTAATCATCTATTATTTTTTTTGTAGCCTTTAACTTTATTAAGTATATACATTATATTAATCAATTTTATTAACCAAATAATTGTATTGTAATTAATGCAATAATCACATTTTAAAAATGAAAAAAATTATTATTTTTTTAACCTTGCTTTTTTGTATTCAAATTAAAAGTCAAACCATTTATGTAATTGATAACACAACCCGCGATGCTATTGAAAACGCTGTAATTACAGATAAAAATAAGGCTATTGTATTATCCAACGCAAAAGGTATTGCTAATTTATCAACTTTAGATGTAAGTGGAGGTGTTACAATTTACCATCCAAGTTTTAATACCGTTATTATTACAGAATTATTGCAAACTAATGAAGTAAAACAAATTTACTTAACCTCAAAAAGCGTAGTATTAGATGAAGTAATACTTTCAGCCAATAAAAAAGAAGAAAAACAAATAGACGTTCCTTATTCAATAAACATAATAAAACAAAAAGATATTGAATTTGCTAATCAACCTACAAGTGCCGAGGTATTGCAAAATACTGGTGCTGTGTTTATTCAAAAAAGTCAATTAGGTGGCGGAAGTCCTGTTTTAAGAGGTTTTGAAGCAAATAAGACCTTAATTGTAGTAGATGGCGTTAGAATGAATAACGCTATTTATCGTGGCGGACATCTGCAAGATGTTATAACGCTTGATGCAAATATGTTAGAGCGCACAGAGGTTATGTTTGGTCCAGCATCAACTATTTATGGCAGCGATGCTCTGGGCGGTGTAATGCACTTTTATACTAAAAATGCCCAGTTTAGTACCGACGATAAAATGCTAGTTAAAACAAATGCTATGGTGCGTTACGCATCTGTAAATGCTGAAAAAACAGGTCATTTAGATTTTAACTTGGGTTGGAAAAAATTCGCTTCTTTAACTAATATTACGTATTCAGATTTTGGAGATTTAATAAGTGGATCAACAAAATTAACTGGCTCGCCAAACAGTTGGGATAGAAATTATTATGCTTCACGCTACGATGCCGGCAACGGTATAATACGCGACACTATGACAAAAAACGAAAATAATAACTTGCAAAAAGGTAGTTGTTATTCGCAAGTAGATATTATGCAACGTTTTAATTTTAAAACAGGACAAAATTTAACCCATAATTTAAATTTTCAGTACAGCCAATCTAGTAAAATTAACCGTTACGATCGATTAACAGATTTGAGTTCATCAGCTACCGCTACTTATAATATAGATGGAAAAACTATACGAAGGTTTAGTACAGCCGAATGGTATTATGGTCCGCAAAAGCGATTATTTGCTGCTTACACGTTAAACTTCGATAAAAAAACTTCATTTTCAGATAATATTAAATTTATAACAGCTTATCAAAAAATAGACCAAGATAGAATTTCTCGTATCTATCAAAAAACGGCACTTACATCGCAACGTGAAGACGTAAGAGTTTATTCAGTAAATTTTGATTTGTTTAAACGTATTGCATCAAAACATGAATTGCGTTATGGTACCGAGTTTACTTGTAACGATGTAAAATCAACAGCCGATAGTACAAACATTTTAAAAGGCGATGTTGGTAAGGCAAAAACACGCTATGGGGATGGTGGAAATACTATGAATACAATAGGTGTGTATGTATCACATGCTTGGGAAGTTAACGAAAATTTTGTAATTACAGATGGTTTACGTTTTACCGCTAATAATTTACAATCTAAATTTAACGATACTACATTTTATAAATTTCCTTATACAATTGCATCGCAAAAAAATAATGCTGTAACTGGTAACATAGGTTTTACTTGGAAAGAGAATGATAATTACAAGGTAAGCTTACTAGTAAACACTGGCTTTAGAACACCAAATATTGACGATATGAGTAAAGTATTTGATACAAAAACTACACTGGTGGTTCCAAACCCTAATTTAAAGCCCGAATACGCAACCAATTTTGAATTTGGCATTAGTAAAATAATTGATAAAAAATATAAGTTTGATGTAACTACTTATGCTACCTTTTTAGAAAATGCAATAGTTGTTGCAGACTTTAAATTTAATGGTGCCGATTCTGCATTATTTAATGGAGGCAAGTTAAAAACACAAGCAGCGCAAAATAAAAATAGGGCTTATATTTACGGTTTAACAGCAGGTATGCAATTCGATTTTAACGAAAATATATCATTTAAAGGTATTGTAAATTATACATATGGTAGGTACGCTGATGTTGCAAAAGATACCATTTTACCTTTAGACCATATTCCACCAGTATTTGGACAAACAAGTTTACTTGTAAAGCAGAAAAGTTTTGATGGCGAATTTTTTATAAGATTTAATGGTAAAAAATCATCAATTGATTATAGCCCAAGTGGCGAGGACAACAAGCAATATAGTGCCGACCAAATAAACGGAATGATGCCAGCTTGGTTTACATTAAATATAAGAGCAGGCTATAACATTACAAAAAACTTTAGAGTTAATGCTTCATGCGAAAATATAACTGATAACCGCTATCGAACATTTTCGAGTGGCATAAACGCACCAGGAAGAAATTTTATAGTTAGCTTACGCTATAAAATGTAATAATTAAATAACTAATACAAAATAAAAATGCTAATAAAAACTAGTAGCATTTTTAATTCGTACCCTCTATTAAAACCATTTGTAAAGTGTTACGACTTCGTTGTTCAATCAGTATAGTTTTATTTTCAGTAAGATAGTTTATAATATCTAGAGTATAATTTCTAACACTCATTAACTCAACAGGTGCATTGTATAATACTTTAAATTGTAATTGTAAATCTGCAATTAAAGGGTCAATTTTATGAAGGTCATAATCTATACATGCGCTAAAACTAATTGCCGAATTTTGAGTCATATTAGCGTGAACATTGTACTTATTAAATAAACTAAATATTACGCTTAAATTATCTTCAGCAATAAAACTAAAATCTTTGGGTTGAATGGACAGCAATACCTGATTAACTTTAAAAATATAAGTTATTTCTATGGAACGCTTTTGGTTATTTAATATAACTGTTCCTGGCTCGGCTGGTTTTAAAAACGATTTTACGTACAGAGGTATATTTTTATTTTGTAAAGGTTTTATAGTTTTTGGATGAATTATTGATGCGCCATAGTAGCTTAATTCAATAGCATCGTGGTAAGATAACTCATCTATTTTTTTTGTGTTTTTAAAATATTTTGGATCGGCATTTAAAACACCAGCTACATCTTTCCAAATAGTTACATTACTAGCATTTGTAAAATAAGCGAATAAAGCGGCGGAGTAATCGCTACCTTCGCGCCCTAATGTGGTTGTATAATTTTCGGACGTACCACCAATAAAACCCTGCGTAATCACTAAATTATTATTATTAATTACTGGCATTAGTTGTGTTTGTACCAATGCCTCAGTTAATTCATAATTTACTTTTCCTTCGCGATAGGTGTTATCTGTTTGGATAATACCGCGAGCATCCATCCAAGTGTTTTTTATTTCGATACTATTTAGATAAGCCGAAATTATTTTTGTTGCTAATACTTCGCCATAGCTAACAATTTGGTCGTAATGAAAATTATAATTAGATGTTAATTCATCCTCTAATCCCCAAACAATTTCGGTAAATACATTTTCTACATCAGCATAAATAGGGTGATTGGCGTTTTCGAATAAATGATTAATAATGTTTAAATGATAGGTTTTTAATTCATTTAAAACAATTTCGGTATTACCTTCTTTATAAAAATAGGCATTAACTAATTCTTCTAACTTATTGGTGGTTTTTGCCATAGCAGATACCACAACAATAGTAGACTCAGTAACATAATTTTTTAAAATTTCTGAAATATTTTTTACAGATTCAGCATCTTTAACTGATGCACCACCAAATTTAAAAACTTGCATAATTAATTTTATATAAAAGTAACGTACAAATAGCAATTTACGAAAAGGATTTTATTCAACATCCTCAACAGCAGTATCGGCAATACTTTCGGTTTCAATAAATTCTTTATCGGTTAAGCGTTTTTCTAAAGATAATAAAAAGGCTGGCAACAAAATTAAATTAGCACAATAAGCAACTAAAAGCGTAAACGAGATTAAAACTCCTAAAGCTTGAGTACCGCCAAAACCCGAAAGGGCAAACATTCCAAAACCAAAAAATAATACAACTGCTGTGTAAACCATACTTACACCAGTTTCTTTAATTGTTAAATTAACAGCATTACTAATACTTAATTTATTTTTACGAATTTCGTAACGATATTTGGTTAAAAAATATAAAGTTCCATCGCTGCTAATACCAAAGGCTATACTAAAAACTAAAATTGTACTTGGTTTTAAGGAAATGCCCAAATAACCCATTAAACCAGCCGTAATTAACAAGGCTAACAAGCTTGGTATGGTTGAAATTAAAATCATACGAAACGAAGTAAATAAGGTTAACATAAAAATGGCAATTAAAATAACAGCCAACGCTACGCTCTCTACTAAATTATCTACTAAAAATTCGTTACCTTTTAAAAATACAATGCAATTTCCGGTTAGTTTAACATCAAAACGTTCGTTACCTGTAAGCCATTTTTTTTCGTCATCGTCGTAATTAAAAATACTATCTAAACGCGGTTTTAATTCGGAAGTTATTTGTTTTACACGTGTACTTCCACAATCGGCAATTTGCACTGTAATACGTGTATAACGTTTAGTACTATCAATAAAAGAAGCTAATTGACTTTGTTTTTCTTTTTCCTGTTTTACATAATCGGCAATAGTTTTTAAATCGGTAGCTGCGGGTAATTTATAGTATTTTTCATCGCCACCTTTATAGCTTTGGTATAAAAATTTTACACCATCAACAATCGATACAGGTCTTGAAAATTCGCTATACTGACTTATTAATTTTTGTGCACGGTTTATTTTATATAAACATCTGGCGTTGTTTATAAATACACCATTATCTTTTTTAGTATCAATTGTAATTTCAAAAGGAAGCACACCGCCATAATTATTCTCGAAGTATTTTAAATCGGTTTTTAAAACATCGGAGTTTGGTATATCATCAACCACATAACCAAAAGCTTTAATCTTTAATAAACCAAACAAACTAATAATGCTTATAATTGTAACAGCTACATAAATAGTTTTACGATTGTTTTGTGTAATTAAAGCTACTTTTCCTAATATTTTCCGAAGCTGTTTTCTATCTAAATGTTTTAAGTGCCTGGCCAAAGGCGCTGGTAAATAACTAAAAATAGTGGGCACTAAAATTATAGAAAATAAAAAAGTGCACATTACACTTAGCGAGGATATTATGCCAAATTCGAACAATAATTGATTTTTAATAGCGCAAAATACAGCAAAACCAATTGATGTGGTGATATTTGCAAAAAACAATGACGATACAGAACGCTGAATGGCTATATGTAAAGCATTTATTTTATTTTTACCTAAGGCTATTTCGGTGTGGTATTTATTTAAAATTAAAATACAATTGGGTACGCCTATTACAATTATTAATGGTGGTATTAAACCCGATAAAACCGACAGTTTGTATCCAAATAAAACTACCATTCCTAATGAGGTTAAAACACCACAAACAACTACAAGTAAAGAAAAAATAACAGGATATAGCGACCTAAAAAAAATAAATAATAAAAGTGCAGTTACCAAAAATGCTACTCCTAAAAAAAAGCCAGTTTCGTTTCTAATTTTTCGCATTACTGTTGTGCGAATAAAAGGTAAGCCCGAGGCATAAGTTTGTATTTCGGTTGCTTGATTAAATTTATTTATTTCGCTTTTAATATTGTCAACAATATCTAATCGGGCTTTTGAGTTTAAATCTTTCTCAAAAAAAGTAACTGCCATTAAGGTTGATTTTGTTTTGCTGTTATAAACAATACCCTCGTAAAATTTTAGCGACGAAATTTTTAAAAGTAAATCATCTAATTCGCTTTGGGTAGTTGGATTTAAATTTTTTAAGGGTTTAAATTCAAATTTGCTAATACTATCATTTAATTCTAAATCGTTTAGGCGCGCCATACTTACCACGCTTTTTATCCCTGCTAAGTTTTTAATATCATTACCTAAGTTAGCCCATGCTTGGTAATTTTTAAGGTCGCTTAATTTATCTTTATCAATACCAATTACTAAAATAGTACCATCTTGCCCAAATGTTTTCTTAAAAAAATCATAATCTACACTTACCGAATCGCTATCGGGTAATAAACGTGCAAAATTATATGTTATTTCAATTTTTTTAGCAAAAAAGCCCATAAACGCCGTAATTACTATAATTATAACAATTAAAGTAAGGCGATATTTAAGTATAAAATGGGCTATTTGTTTTAGCATTTAGGGTTGCGAATATAAGTAAAAATGGTAAGTAAAAAAGTATAACTATTAGCTAATTTTTAGCAAATTTAAGCAGGCTTTATTTAATAGCTGAAATACTTCTTCAAACTTTTTTTCATCTTCGTGGTAAGGGTCGGGTACTTCTAAATTTTGATTTGGATAAAGCGTATTTAAAAACAAATCTACTTTATTTTTTTGTTGAGGGGTTGATGCTAAATCAAAAATATTTTTCAAATTATTTTTATCCATTACAAATATAATATCAAAATTACTAAAATCCGCTGCGGTAAAATGCCTTGCAATTAAGGTAGATAAATCAATTCCGTGCAATTTGGCATTTTTTATAGTACGAGGGTCGGGTGCTTCGCCAATATGGTAATGAGCTGTTCCCGCAGAATCCATAGTGAAGTTTAAATTATATTTTTTTACCAAATGTAAAGCAATTCCTTCAGCTAACGGCGAACGACAAATATTACCCAAACATACGAATAAAATTTTTTGCATTTATTTAAAGTGTTTTTAAAAAGTTTACTAATTCAAAAGTGGCTAAAGTATCGGTTTGGCAATATGTAATTAAGCTTTGTTTTAATTCTTCCTTTTCAATTAAATTAACGCTATTTCTATAACTCGAAAAATAAGCCATAGCTTGCAAACCAGATTGAATATTAGAGTAAGTAATATTCGAAAATAAAACATCAGCTACGGTTTTTAGCGAAAAATTATTTTTAAATTTTGGGTGATAATAATAAAAGTTGCCAATAACAGTGTAAACATCTGCAATTTTTAACACAATAATTTCTAGTTCAGTCTTTAATTGCGGATACAAATTAGCTAATTTATTTAAGGCAAGTACTTCCATTGTTTTATCATACACCAAAATAGAGTTATAATTTTTAGTATTATTAATTAATTGCATAGCAAAATTATATCTGTCGTCTTTAAGATGCTCCGTCATAACATAAGTGTGGTTAGCGCCATTATAAAAACAGGCTAAAAACGGCACTTGTTCAAAAGGTTTTGTGTTTTGCAATTGAGGAATTGCGGTTGCCCAAATTTCCATATCCATAGCAATAACAGGCATTTGAATAGTTTGTAAAAATTCATTAATTTTTTGATTATTAATTAGTGGCGATTTGGAAGTGAAAGCCGTATTTAATTCAACACAATTTTCGTCTGCTAATTGTTGCTCGGAAAGTTGATTTATTTCTTTTGTTCCATTATCAAACCATTCGAATAATTTATCTTTATTAATTTTTGGAAGATTAAAAATACTATTTTCTGTTATTACATCTTTCCAACAGGTTCCAAAATAATCGCATGTGTAAGGTCTAAAACAATGCTTGCCAATGGCGATGTTGGGAATTTTATTTTGTTCTAAAACTAAGTGCGCTTGGTTAATTTTATCGTTAAAAAAGTTTAAGTTTTGCTCAGCTTGTTTTTTTACACTTCGTTTCTTAAATAATTGTTTTGCAATTATTTCCTCTATTAAAATATAATCGGCATTTAAGGTAACTAAAAATAAATCGTCGAAATTAGAAAGTGTATTTTTTAAAACATAATATTGCAAGCAAGCATCTTTTAAATAAACTTCTGATATTTTTATGCTACTTTTTACCTCGTAAGCCTTGTAAATATTATTTTCTAAAACCAAAATATCTATCATTATCAAAACACCATTGTGTATAAAGGTGGCTTCATAAATTATAGGCATCTTATTTTCTATTAATTCTGCGGTTAATTTTTCAGCATCAAGTGCATTTTTTGTTTTTTGCGAAACGTCAATTCCATTAGGGAATAGCTGTTGAGCAAAGTAACCAACATCGTGTCCGCGTTTAAATGTTAGTTGGGTATCTACAGAAAGTTTATCCCTTAAATATGGGTGATTTTTATATAAGAAAAATGCCTTTTGGCATTGCTCAAATTTAATAAATGCCGTTTTGCTTATGGAATAGCTTTTCAAAATAAAATTGGAAACTAAAATTTTAGTTTTTTTTTGTTTTTCACCAAAATAAAATGTAAATTTATAAATTATTTAGACGAGTACGACTATATAAACTATGAAAATAAAAATTACTTTATTTATTCTACTTTTTTTTAGTTTTTTAGGTAATGCTCAAATTACGTATAATTTTACAGCACTAACTGGAACTTATACGGCTAATGCAACGCCAACCGTCGTAATTGTTGCTAATATCCCAGCCACCCCTCCCACCAACATTATATCTTCCCCCATAAGTATTGGCTTTCCATTTGAATTTGATTGTAAACCAGTTACTGCATTTAAGGTATGTGTAAGCGGATGGATGACTACTAATACTGTAATAACACTTGGAGCCTTTACAAATAATTTAAATATTGGACCTCGGTTAATAATTGCGCCTATGTGGGATGTTCAAGCAACTAATGGCACTTCGGGGCAGGTTAATTATGCTGTTACAGGCGTATTTCCCAATAGAATATTAACAGTTGAATGGAAAAATATGCGCTGGCAATTCAATGCCATAACAACCCCTAATGTTATTTCTTATCAAGTAAAACTATACGAAACTACTAATGTTATTGAATTTTATTACTTACAAGGCCCTAGCCCAACATTTGGAGCAGGGGTTAGTGCTTCTATTGGTTTAACAGGTGCATTACCTGGTGATTTTTATTCTGTAGCCAATAATACTTTAGCCCCAACTGCAACTAAAGCAATTGAAACTTCTACTATAAATACAAAACAGGCACCGGGACAAATTTATAGTTGGACACCTTTTGTATGCAGCGGTCCTCCAACCGCGGGAACTGCGTTATCAACACCTTCTGCCAATTGTAGTGCTTATAATAGCACCATAAGTTTAGTAGGAAACACTGTACAATGTGGCCTAACCTACCAATGGCAAAGCGCACCATCATCTGGTGGGCCATTTACAAGTATAACAAATGCAACTAACACGGTTGTTTTTGTTACAAATACTGTTACTACTTTTTACCAATGTTTGATTGCCTGTTCAAGCTTTTCAGCAACTAGCGGACTTGCAACAGCTTCTATAGTGCCAACGGGAACTTGTAATATTTGCGGTTTACAACAAATAGTTTCTTTGCCTTTTGCACAAAACTCAACAACTCATTGTGCTGAAGGAGATGACGTTACGCCTACGTCAGTTGTAAATGTTTGTGGAAATCCTATTTATTACAACGGCGCTGATGCTGTGTATTCGTTTACACCAACTGCTTCGGGTGCAGTTACAGTGGGAGTTAACGCAGCTACTGGTTCAGGCTCAGGATTAGGCGTTACAATTTATCAAGGTTGCCCAATGTTAGGTGGGGGTGGAACTTGCTCTGGATTTGCTCAAAGTGTTGCTTTAACTCAAACTTTATGTGTTACGGTTACTGCTGGTCAAATTTATTATTTGATAATTGATAAAACTCCATTTCCTCCTTGCTTTGGTTCATATAATGTAGATGTTAGTGCACCTGGCGCTTGTATAGGTTCAATTGTAGGTTCTATTTCAGCGGCTACGCCATCTTCAGGCTGCGGTTCTGTGCCTACTGTGCTAAATTTAACGGGTATTACTGCCTGCGGGCTTACTTATCAATGGCAGTCAAGCTCAAGTTTAGTTGGGCCATATTCAAATATTGGTGGGGCAACGGCCGATAGCT
>Ga0163144_10001833_pt1 | contig 49760 bp, 48 predicted proteins | sample OliLak19BULKMAT1_FD_123175 | JGI IMG/M metagenome (GOLD analysis project Ga0163144, IMG submission 123175) | Freshwater microbial mat bacterial communities from Lake Vanda, McMurdo Dry Valleys, Antarctica - Oligotrophic Lake LV.19.BULKMAT1 | ecosystem: Environmental > Aquatic > Freshwater >... | reverse complement strand
TTTTAGTTGTTCTTTTTGGCCTCCGGTTTCTGTTGCGGAATTAGCTCATCTAGTTTGGCTTTTGAGTGCTCATCCCCCTGTTCCGCTGCCTTTTGATACCAATAGATGGCGTTCTTTTGATCTTTGACCCCGGTGAACCCTGCCAAATACAAATCCCCCGCTGACCTTTGTGCACCAATATAGCCATTCCGGGCGGATCTCAATAAAAGTTTAAAGGCTAATTGACGATCTTCTTTAACTATTTCACCTCCAATATAATATCCAGCTAAAATAAACAATGCTTCAGCATTTCCCTTTTGTGCCGCCTTCATAAACCACTGTATAGCATCTTGATCTTTCTTATCCTTGCGAGCGATTTCTTTGCCTAATTCCAACTCAGCGTCAGCGAATCCACCCGATGCTGATTTTTTTAGCCAATATACCGATTGTTCCAAATCTCTTTCTGTTCCCAAGCCCTCCTTGAAAAATTTTGATAAATCGTATTGTGCTTCAATATGACCAGCAATGGCTGCCTTTTTTAGTAATCGAAAAGATTCATTAATGTTTTCAGAAACACCCATTCCTATTGCATAGTATTTCGCTAATCGATATTGTGCCGTGACATAACCTGCCTCCGCTGCCTTTTTTATCCATTCATAGCTTTTAATATCATCATCTTCTTTCCCATGAAACTTAAAGAAAACTCCAACCTCATACATTTCCCGTGGCTTCAACTTATTCTCGCGATATAATTTAAGCATATCTTCATGGTACTTTATTTGTATATTCTCATCTCCAATCAAATCTGGGTTTGCAGGTAAGTTGTACATGTCGTATAGTTGCGTTTGCGCAGGCAAAAAACCTCTGTCAGCCAACTTCTGTTCGATGTAATATGCCTGAGCTATATCCATCTCTCTTCCATATCCTTTGCGATATCTCAATGCTTCTTCAAATAATTCAGCATCACTTTTCCCACTGATAATCATGTAATTTCCTTCTTCATTACTTATTAGCCTGACTTCTATTTGCTCATGCTCTTGTCTAGCGCATCCAACCCCAATAAAAAGACATACAACAAAAATCATATTCTTCATTTTAATTTTCCTCATTTATTATTAATTTCCCATTTATGATGAATATATCATTCGTTTTTCCATCTTTAATTTCCCTACCCACGCTTCTCGGCTTTAGGTTCTTTAATTCCTTAGATTTTTCCTCCTTCTCTATTTTATTTTCCTTATCTTTTTGCTCTTGAGATTTATATTTTTCAATAATTTCTTTGCCTTTATCAATCCCCATCCCCCATAATTCCTTAATACCTTCAAAAACCTTATTGACATCATCCATACTATTTTCAATAACTTTTTTGCCAGCATCTATAGGATTACCATCACCACCTTTTGCCTTGTCTTTAGCAACTTCCACCACTACCTTCTTAATTACTCCCCCAACTTCTCCGGGGGCCGGAACGAACTCAGCAACACCGCTTACCACAGTATCCTTTGCTGCATCTTTTATCTCTTGCTGCTTTTTATTCAATTTTTCAGCCGCTTGGTCTTTTTCCACTTGTGAATGATGATTAGGATCGGTCCACCCATTCTCATCGGTGCTTTTTTGTAAAGGGCTAGTTCCGCCCCCGACCCCAACCGGCGCACCCGGTCCGGCGAACAGATTGCGAATATCGTTCACATTCCCCATCCATCCCGTATCTGTGTCAGTCTCGTTGCCGCTAGTGGTATTAGCTGACGCCAGAGTCATGACACCGGTGGGTGTCTGGTTCTTATTCCTTCTGCCCAGTAACTCCTGCCAGAAATCCTGTTTTGTATTGTAATCCTGCACGGCATATCCGCCTTGATCAGAGCGGTCATTTTCATACTGGGCCACCAATTGGTCTTGCAGCACTGCCTGCTCCTTGCGCAATTTGTTTATCTCCCGGCTAAGTTCCAAGGCCTTCTGCCTTTGCTCCGCTAGGGCCGGGTCACTATTGTATTTTGCGTTCGCTTGACTGAAAACACTCCCCACCCTGATAGATAAGGTCTTGGCCGTATCCACATACGCCCCGTTACGCCCTTCCATTACCGCATCGTACTTGTACGTTACCATCCGACTCCCACCCGTGTTCCCGTCATAACGCCATCTATATTCCTCATATTCAAAGTATCCCTGCCAATAGATTTCCGTGATAGGGCCATACTTAATCACCTCCCACTCTTTAGGCTGCGGATACGACACCCCGAGCATTGCCGCCAATGGCTTGACCCCTTCGGCTTCCGCCCTCAATCCCGCCAATATCCTTTCCCTGTTCCCTTCATTTTCCTCTTTGTCCAGCCCTGTTAGCCGGGAATTGATACTTGCTGTCCTATTCAGCAACTCTTTATAATGTTTATCGAAATATTCCTTTGAATTTTGGCGTTCAAAGAATAAGAATAAAGCGGCTAAAACCTTGAACGAGTATTTATCTGCGGCAAGTGCCTTCCTATCTTGGATGATAAAAGTTAAACGTACCCTTGAGAACTCCCTGAGTGTCATTGACAGAGTAGAACAGCGAGGGCATGAAACCAGAAAACGCCGTGCCTTTACTGCTAAAGAAATCCAATTATTATTAGAGGTAAGCCCTGCCCATCGTCGCCTTGCCTATCTTGTCGCCCTTTACACAGGGCTAAGAAAAAATGAAGTTGAGAATCTTGAATGGCGGGATATTGATCTGGAAAATAAGAGAATAATTCTACGGGCCGAATTCACTAAAAATAAAAAAGCGGATATCCTTCAGATAGCAAGTGAACTCTTATTAGTGTTTTAAAAGAAAAGATCAGAAATTCAAGATACAAACCAAAGGGTTGTGCAATTTTTTCCTGAATATCGAACGATGCAAAAGGACTTGGAAAAGGCTGGCATTCCTTACAAAGACAAGCTGGGGCGTCAAGTCGACTATCATTCATTCAGGTTGACCTTGGCGACTTGGTTAATAGATTCTGGGGCTCATGCCCTGACCGTTCAAAAAATCATGAGGCATAGCGACCTTAAAACAACAAACTATCACTATTATGATGCTTCCAAGACGAATTTTGAAGAGGTATTGAGCCATTTGTCCCGACTAGATCAAAACCGCACACTAAAACGCACACTAAAACGCATAGAAAACACTTACAGCGATGATTCTGGCTGTGCACCTCAGTTCACCTCGGACGAAAATCAAACATACACAGAACCCCTGAAAAATAAGGGTGAAAATCACTTTATGGCATCTGTGTGCACCTCTGGGCATGGGGAAGAAAATGGCTGCCCGACTAGGATTCGAACCTAGACGCTTGCCTCCAAAGGGCAATGTGCTACCGTTACACTATCGGGCAGTACTTCACGAAAGAAAGGGCATTATTACCTGACCCCGAAAGCGATGGCAACTGGATTTTGTAAAAAAATCATTAGCTACTGGCGCTTGTATAGTGCCTCAGGGCAAAACGCCAAAACAGAGCCGAGGCACCCATCATCCAGACACATCCCCCAATAAAAAAAAGAATGCTCAGGGAAAGATTTGGACCAGTGGTAATATCATTAAAAAGTCGGACTGGTACATTTGACACGACCATGACTGGAATAATGATCGACATGGCAAATTGCATCAGGCGCGGGGCGACCCCGAATACAGCATCAGGATACCGGGCGATATTCATGAGGGTGTAATAACCATAAACCAGACCTTGAGCCTTAATAATCCAGAATGAGATACTCGACAAAAGCATCATCATCCCATAATGGATACACATCGCCAGTAGGATTCCGGCAAAAAAGAGGACGATCTGGAGTAATGACGGGACAAACCCGAGTTTCATACAGGCATATGCCACAAATACCAGCCCGACAAACCCATTAATGAGGTTATCGAACCCGAATTTCTGGACAGAGACTGCAAATTGCGCATTCATGGGCTGGAGCAGGATAAAATCGAGTTTCCCCGTCCTGATCAATTCTGGCAAATTCGTCAGGTTCATAAAAAAGAAGGCTTGAAAGAACTGGCTCGTCATGTGGTGCGCACCAAAAAGCATGACGACCTGCCATTTATTCCATCCAGCGACTTCTTTTGTATGGAGGAAGATGACTTCGATCAGAGCAATTTGCGCAAAAAACCAGAGAGCCTCACAAATGAGCCAGAGCCAGAAATTTGCGGCGAAATTCATCTCCCGGATGATGGAGTTACGCAGTAGGATTTTATAAATTTTGAAATATCTTTTCATCCCCGTTATCCCCCGACCGCGGTATATTTTTTTAATCCTTTTGACCAGAGGAACCGTGCAGTCACATAACAGATTATTATCCACGCAATTTGCACCAAATATCCGAAAACCATCTCCTGGCCACTGATCCGCTGGTTGAATATCCCGATGGGAAAATAAAGTTCGTACGGAAACGGGGTCCACTTGATAATCCTGTAAATCCATTCGGGCATCAGATCCAAGGGGAATAGGTGTCCCGAGAAAAAGTATTCCAGCGAAAAGAAGATAAAAACCAATGTGGAAACCTCTAATATCCAGAATGTAATGAGGGCAATAGTATAACAAATCAGAAATTGAAGTGTAGCCGCCAAAACCAATGCCAAGGCTGTGTAAAAGTAAACGGCCGGATCGACTGGCAAATCAATAAAACGTCCAAAACTAATGAAAAGGATGCTGAGAGGAGCAATAGTGACCACTGAATACACCAAGCGGCCAGCTAAAAACAGGCTAAAACGGTAGTAGAGATAACTGATCGGTTTCAACAAAAAGGAGTTCAGGTTCCCGTCCCGAATATCCGAGGAAATCTGCCATTCATCATCCAATGGCATGACCAAAGACTCGAAAAGGCTTACTAGCAGGAAATAAAACACCATATTTCCAAATGTGTATCCATTAATCTCCTCTGATGTTGCCCCCGCATAAATAGCCTTCCAGAAAAACATCATTCCGAAAAATGGAATAAAACTAAATACCATCCGGATCAGGAAATTCCAACGGTAAACAAAGGTATTCTGGAGTCCTGTCTGGAAAACAGTGGTATATGTCCTGATAGCACTCATGCAACGGGTTTATTCTGGTTAAAGACTTCCCGGATAATATCTTCAACAGGGACTTCTTCTATATTAATATCGTCAACCCCTTCCAAAGCCAGCAGATCGCGGCACACTGTCGTTATCCGGCTTCGTTTGACCCGGATTTTCAAGCTTTGGGCTTTGAGTTCAAGCACCTCCCCCATCAAACTGAAATCCATCGGTACAATTTGCGTACGGCACTCGATATTCACGATCTTGTGATCTGAGAATTGTGCTAAAATAGAATCGAGCCTCCCATTATAAACGAGGTGACCATGGTCGATGATCATGACCCGTTCACACAGTTCCTCGATATCCTGCATATAATGGCTGGTCAGAATCGTTGTAATCTTATTTTCGTGGTTATACCCTTTCAGGAATTCGCGAACCGTTTTCTGGGCATTAACGTCTAATCCAATGGTTGGTTCATCTAAGAGAAGTACTTTCGGATTATATATCAATGCGTTAATCAGTTCAAATTTCATCCTTTCACCCAAGGAAAGCTCCCGCACCATGACATTTAGTTTGTGCCGGACATCGAGCAACCCCGTTAATTCATCGAGTCTTTTTCTGAAACTCTCCTGTTCAATCTCATAAATAACTGCGGTTAACTCCAAAGACTCTTGGGCTGGTAAATCCCACCAAAGGGCATTTTTCTGTCCCATGACCAGTGCAAATTGCTTTTTAAACCGGTTATCCCGCTCGGAAGGGATAAATCCAAGGACCGTAGCCTCACCTGAGGTTGGATGGATCAGTCCTGATAACATTTTGAGGGTAGTCGTTTTTCCAGCCCCATTGGGGCCGAGGAATCCGACGAGTTCCCCCTCCTCTATCGTAAAAGAAACCCCTTGGGCGGCATGGGTGGACTGGTATTCCCTACTGACGAGGCCTTTGATGGCTCCCCAAAAACCTGGTTTCTTTTTATATGTTTTATAGGTTTTACCGAGATTATTGGCGACGATGGCAGACATGTGGGGCGGACATTAGCAGATTATTTTCTCCCCGCAAAGGTCCTGACTATAAAAAAATCATTCTCTCTTCTCCTTGCCTTGTCTCGATTGCTCCATTAGAAATATCATTATATGAAAAAAATACTTTTCGGTTTATCCGGTCTGCTTTTAGCTGCGGCATTATTTTCAGGCTGTGCTTCGACAGGTGGCGGTTCATCAAAGGGTATAATCGGTGCGAGTAACTACTCCGTACCCGTAAAAAAGCCAACTAACCCCAAGGATGTTGTCGTTAAAGTCTCCTTGAAAAACCAAGCTGTTTACGTCATGGAAAATGGCCAACCTCTGATGGTCACAGCGACTTGTGTCGGCAAACCCGGACACCCGACACCGACAGGCACCTACAAAGTAACGACAAAAAAGAAGGATCGTCGCTCGGGAACCTATGGCTTTTATGTGAATGATGCGACTGGACAGATTAAACCCGCTCATGTCAAAGACAGGCCCGCCGGATCCGGTTGGCGTTATGTGGGGCATCCCCTGCCCTATTGGGTGGAGTTCTACCCCGGTTACGGTTTCCATGTCGGATGGGTGTGGCCAGAACCCAAAACACACGGTTGTCTACGCCTGCACGAAAATGTCACAGCCGATTTTTATGATATCGTAGAAGTTGGAAACACGGTTATCATTGCAGAGAGCCTGCCTGAAGACCAAACCCTCGGACGTAATCTTAAACGTCCTACAGATTATACGGCTCCTGATCCCAAGAGTAGTTTCCTGACCAGTTCGAGCTTCTACGAAGTTTACATCCCCTACGTGGATTCAAAGAAAAAAGCGATGTAATGCGATTACAGAATTAATGTGAGGTCAAGGTTAACTCCAGACCTTGCATTTATCCCCCGTTGATCAATATCCAAACGGAAGGGAAATCGACCCTAACCCAACCAACCGCTATAAAAAAACATCGGGCCGACACACCTATTCTCTCAAATCTATCCAAAAATCAAAAGTGACACCAAGCCAAAGTCTGAATATCCGGCCATAGATTTAATTTGTCATCAAGAGAAGAAAAGAACGAAGTTATTCCGTTTTATTAAAGTTTATATCCAGCTCACGGGCGGCTTTAACCTCGTCCATACGTTGAACGGGCAGTGTGTAAGGTGCCCCTGCAAGTTTTTTCGGGTCTTCATCGATTTCACGGGCAATTTGCAGCATGGCCTCGGCAAATTCATCCAGAGTCTTACGACTCTCGGTTTCCGTCGGCTCGATCATTATACATTCTTTGACAATTTGAGGCCAGTAAATGGTCGGTGAATGGAACCCGAAATCCAAAAGTCGTTTTGCAATATCACGGGCACTCGATCCTTTTGCTTTTTGTTGATCCCCACTGAGGACAAATTCATGCATACATGGCACATCGTAAGGAAGAGTGTATTGTCCTTTGAGTTTTTCCTTCAGATAATTCGCGTTCACAATGGCACCTTTGGAGATACGGCGCATTCCTTCCGCCCCATGGGCTCGAATATAGGTATAAGCACGGACGAGAACACCGAAGTTCCCGTAAAACGAACGTATTTTGCCAATTGAATCCGGTAACTGACTATCCCAGGAATACCCGTAGGAGCGGTCTTGATTATCCGCCTTGCGGATACGCGGGACAGGTAAAAAGTCTGCGAGGCTTTTTTTGACCCCTACAGGTCCTGCCCCAGGACCACCACCACCATGGGGTGTGCTGAAAGATTTATGGAGGTTCAGGTGGATAACGTCAAAACCCATGTCTCCTGGACGGGCGAGCCCGAGTAATGCATTCAGATTTGCACCGTCATAATAGAGGAGCCCGCCTTGGTCATGAACCATCTGCGCAATTTGCACGATATTTTTCTCAAACAGGCCGACCGTATTCGGATTGGTCAACATCAGGGCGGCGACTTGGTCATCCAAGGCCATTTTTAAGGAATCCAGATCCACGCAGCCGTCCGCACCCGATTTTATCGTGACAACCTCATAACCGGCTAGCCTTGCACTACTGGGATTCGTCCCGTGGGAAGAGTCCGGCACCAGTACCTTTGTCCGCTTCTCCCCTTTACTTTTAAAATACTCACGGATCACCATGATCCCCGTGTACTCACCGTGGGCTCCAGCCGCCGGTTGGAGAGTGACCTCATCCATGCCGGTGATTCCACAAAGCATTTGCTCGAGTTCATAAAGAAGCTGCATGGCCCCTTGGCAGGATTTCTCCGGCTGATAAGGGTGTATCTGAGCGAACCCGGAAAGTGCTGCGGCACGATCATTTATCTTTGGGTTATACTTCATTGTGCAGGAACCTAACGGATAAAAATTCGTATCAATCGAGAAATTCAACTGCGAAAGGCGTGTGAAATGCCGGACACAATCAACTTCTGAGACCTCCGGTAACACAGGCTCCTGTGAACGCAACAAATGTGCTGGGATAGGATAATCATCCGGAATATCGTTTATGACGGGAAATGTGGTCGCCCGGTGGCCGGAGACACTTTTTTCAAAAATAGGGGCTTCGAGGCGTTTCATACAGCGGCTCCTTTAGAGGAAAGTTTTTGAATGGCTTCGCCGAGTTCCCAGACAAAATGGTCGATCTCATTTTTGGTTTTAGTTTCAGTGACACAGACAAGTAATTCATTTTTCAGGTGAGGGAAGAATCTCGAAAGCGGTAATCCGGCAAATGTGCCCGTCTCTGCGAGTTCCTCACAAAGTGCGACGGCCTCAACAGGCAGTTTAACGACAAATTCATTAAAGAATGGGGCCTGATCATTCAGGTGCATGATCTGAGCCCCGTCAATTGCAGCAATTTGCGTGGCAGCATAGTGGCTGAGTTTAAGATTAAGTTCACCTACCTCTCGCATTCCTTTTTTGCCGAGCATACAAAGGTAAATCGTCGCTCGCAGGGCCATCAAGGATTGGTTCGTACAAATATTTGACGTCGCCTTTTCACGGCGGATATGTTGTTCCCTTGCTTGTAATGTCAGGCAATACCCCAAGTCTCCACAAGTATCAATAGTACGCCCGACCAACCGCCCGGGGATTTTGTGGACAAATTGTTTCGAGCAGGTAAAAAAGCCCAAATACGGACCACCAAACGAGACGGGAATCCCAAGAGGTTGGCCTTCACCCACACAAATATCGGCGCCGTATTCACCGGGGGCTTTCAAGACGCCCAAGCTTATGGGATTCACCACTGCGACAAAAAACGCCCCTTTTGATTTGATCACTTTCGAAAACTGCTCCATTTCCTCGATTGTCCCAAAGAAATTCGGGGACTGGACAAAAACAGCCGCTGTTTTTTCATCAATTAATTTTTCCAATGAATCCAAATCCGTGCGTCCATTTTTTTCCGGGATGATCACCACTTCTGCATCTATCGGCCCCAGATAGGTGCGGATGACCTGGATATATTCCGGATGGATACAACCTGAAATGAGTAATTTATTCTTCGCCGGATCAATATTCAATGTCATGAAGGCCGCCTCACCGAGGGCTGAGGCACCATCGTAGAGCGAGGCATTCGAGACATCTAATCCTGTCAAGGCACACATGAGACTCTGGTACTCGTAGATAACTTGAAGGGTTCCCTGACTCGCCTCGGCTTGGTAAGGCGTGTAGGCGGTGTAGAATTCCCCGCGCCCCGAAAGGTAATCAACGACCGTGGGAATAAAATGGTCATACGCCCCCGCACCGAGAAAACTTAAATATTCATCAATCGGCCAGTTCTGCGCAGCAATTTGTTTCATCTCCCTCATGAGTTCAAGCTCGGTCAAGGGAGCAGGAAGATTCATTTCCGGGAATCGGAGCTTTTCGGGGATAGTGGCGATGAGATCGTCAAAGGATTGATAACCGCTGGCGCGGATCATGTCTTGAAGGTCATTGTCAGAACTCGGTATGTAATCCATAATTTTCCAGAAAATGCCTGTAATCGTACAGGCGTAAAAAAGGTCTATTAACCACCGATTTGGGTAGAATAATCTGTTGCTGATTTAAGGGAATCCACCTCGCCGGCATCAGAGAGCTTGATTTTGAATATCCATCCACTGCCATAAGGATCCGTATTCACATCCGCCGGATTATTCGGTAAAGCCTCATTTACCGAAATAATCTCGCCCGAGACTGGTGAATAAATATCGGAGGCGGCCTTCACCGACTCAATCACTGCCACAGGCGACCCCTTGGAAACGGTTGCCCCGACTTTAGGGAGCTCTACATACACGACATCGGTGAGTTCATACTGGGCATGGTCGGTGATCCCCACGATCCCGATATTTTCCTCGACCTTGAGCCATTCATGAGATTCAGCGTATTTAAGAGTATCTGGAACGTTTGACATAGATAATTTTGGGTTAGGATGATTTTTTAATAAAAGGTTTCTTTACTACTTTGACGGGATATTTCATATCGCGGATTTGGATTTCGAGCAATTGTCCAGGACGTGAATAAGGACCGGCCACATAAGCCATGCCGATACCCTTTTTGAGGCTTGGAGAAATGCTACCACTGGTAACCTCTCCGATTTCTTGGCCTTCGAAGAAAAGCTTATAATGGGCCCGAGGGGGCGGAGCTTTTACGTCTGTTAGCTCGAAAGCCACCAGTTTTGTGGGGGGGAAAGTGACTCTATGGGCTTCCAAGGTGAGACGCCCGATAAAATCAGGTTTCTCCAGTGCTACAAAATAACCTAATCCCGCCTCAATCGGGGATTTAAGGGGTGAAAGATCATTCCCGTTGAGTGGATAACACGCCTCTAGACGCAGTGTATCACGCGCCCCGAGCCCACAAGGCGTCACCCCTGCATCTATAAAAGCATTCCAGATTTTGCCCGCGGAGTTTGCTTCGAAAAATATCTCCACACCATCTTCCCCGGTGTAACCAGTCCTACTTAAAAGCAATCTGACCCCCAGCACTTCCACTTTTATAATCTCATTTTTTAGAGGAAGAGATTGTATTCCAAATCGTTCACTTAATAAACCGGCTGTCTCAGGACCTTGAATGGCAAGTGCAGCCATTTGCTCCGAGAGATTAGTGACTTGAACAAGATAGCCCGACGAGAATTTCTGTAACCACTCAAAATCCTCATCAATATGGGAAGCATTGACCACGAGAAAATATTTCCCCTCAGCCATACGGAAAACGTAAAGATCATCGATGACGCCACCATTTTGATTGCAAAGGATTGAATATTGCCCTTGACCATTAGAGAGCTTGTTTACATCATTAGTTAACAAAAAATTTAGGAAGTCATCGGCATTCTCCCCCTCAACCATCAATTCTCCCATGTGACTGATATCGAATAACCCACAATTTGAGCGGACGGCTTCGTGTTCTTTAAGGATTCCGGAATACTGCACTGGCATCAACCACCCTCCAAACTCAATCACCTTGCCTCCCAGCCGCATGTGCTCGTCGTAGAGGGGTGTCTTTTTGCAGATTGTAGAATCGGCCATGATTCTGAGAATAAAAGCAGTCCCCCTCTTGTGTCAACGAGCGACATGAATTTTATGAGATTTCTTGAAACATTTACCCGTAAACCCATGTTAAAACATGTATTCAAAACCATAAAACGCTTTGAATGATTAATTTTATACGGTTTGCATTGTTAAAAACCTTGTGTTAGTTTTGAAAAGATCGCACTTATATAAAAAATCATGTCTGAAAATACCCCTAAGAAAAACAATCGTAAAAACCCGAAGAACGATAACAATAAAAATCCTAATGACAATCAAGGCCCCCAATTGAATTGGAGGGGTCTACTAGTTGTTGTTCTTGTTATTGCCGCATTGCCGGTTGTTATCCAGTTACTTTCAAAGACCGAGTCCAGCGTCAAACTCATTAATTACAGTCCTGAATTTATCACATTACTGGATAATAAAAAAATCAAGGATGTGGTCATTAATAGCGACAAGGCTGCCGGGGAGGAATGGATTACCTACTCCTATTGGAAAGACGATAATAATTCCGAATTAGCCAAGGGCAAAACCATTGTTAATAGCCAATTCATGAAGGAACTCTCCGAGAAGCTCTCAGTCCAAGGAGTCACCGACATCAAATTTGATTATCCTGATACCACCTTTTTCAGGACTTTTCTCTACAGTATTCTCCCTATCCTTATTCTTTTCGGACTGATTTGGTTCATCTTTGCCCGACAATTTAAAAATGCCAGCCGCGGAGCCTTTAGCTTCGGCAAGAGCCGCGCCAAGGTCATGACACGCGAGAAAAATAGGATTACCTTCAAAGATGTGGCCGGGATAGAAGAGTCAAAAGAGGAAGTCCTTGAAATTGTTGATTTCCTCCGTGATCCAAAAAAATTCCAACGTTTGGGCGGACGTATTCCTAAGGGTGTACTCCTCGTCGGCCCTCCGGGTACGGGCAAAACCCTCTTGGCCAAGGCTATTGCAGGAGAAGCCGATGTTCCTTTCTTTAGTATCAGCGGATCGGATTTTGTTGAGATGTTTGTGGGTGTAGGGGCTAGTCGCGTCCGTGATATGTTTGAACAAGGTAAAAAACAGGCACCTTGTATTATCTTTATCGATGAAATTGATGCCGTGGGCCGCCATCGTGGGCACGGGACGGGCGGGGGCCATGACGAACGCGAACAAACATTAAATGCGTTGTTAGTGGAGATGGATGGATTTGACACCCAAGAAGGGGTCATCATCATTGCCGCCACAAACCGTAAAGATGTACTCGACCCGGCTCTCTTACGTCCGGGCCGTTTTGACCGTGAAGTACATGTCCCGCTGCCTGATGTCAAAGGGCGCGAGGAAATCCTCCGTGTCCACCTGAGAAAAATTAAAGTCAGTGAAACTGTCAATGTGTCCATAATCGCAAAAGCCACCCCCGGATTCTCCGGTGCGGAGCTGGCCAATGTGATTAATGAAGCGGCTTTAATCGCTGCCCGCCTGAATAAAAAGTCGGTCGAAACGGTCGATCTTGAGGAAGCACGTGACAAAGTACGTTGGGGTCGTGAACGCCGCAGCTTGGCCATGAGTGAAAAAGAAAAAACCGGCACGGCGTGGCATGAAGCTGGGCACGCTTTACTCAATGTATTACTCACACATACCCATCCCCTGCACAAGGTCACAATTATTCCGCGCGGACTTTATTTAGGGGCGACCATGTACCTGCCGGAAGGGGATAAATACTCCATCCAACAAAAAGAAGCCCTCGATCTCCTTGTTGTGACGATGGGCGGGCGTATTGCCGAGCAACTTTACTCCGGTGATATCTCTAATGGTGCTTCCGGGGATATTTCCCAAGCCACCCATTTAGCCCGACGCATGGTTTGTGAATGGGGCATGAGCCGTCTGGGAATGATCCTCCTCGGGGACCACCCTGAATACGTTTTCTTGGGCCGGGATTTATCCCGTTCCCGCGAGTATAGCGAAAAAACAGCTGAAGAAATCGATGCTGAAGTAAAACGGATCATTGACGAAGCTTTCAAACGCGCAACAGAATTAATCCTTTCACACCGCAAAGAAGTCGAAATCATCGCCCAAGCCCTGCTTGAATTCGAGACTCTGGACGGTGCACAGATCAAAGATATTATCGATACCGGGAAAATGACTAATCCCCCAACCCGCCCCACCCCTCCACCGGCTCCCCCGATAGAGACCACACCTCAAGCAACCAAACCTGCTTCCGGCCAGACACCGGATCTGCCCCCAGGTTTACAAGGTGCACCGGCTGGCGCATAACTCTGCGTAAAGAACAAATGAAATTCATCCGGATTCAGCAAAATGCAACGACTGAACTTGTGGTCAACCTTGATCATATTTCAGTCGTTCAAATCACCTCGACTCACGCTTATATTTCGATTATCCATCAGGCAGACAAGATGATGATTTCGGCAGCGGAATGGGAACGGATATCCATCTATTTTACCCCAAAACAATTTCCCCGTGTGACTGAAACAGCGCAAACACTTTATCTGGTCAACCTCGAAAATGTGACCCATATCAATATCACATCAAGTTTTAGTTATCTCTATGTCCGTGGTTTTCAAGACAAGATCATGCTCAAGCCTGAAGTATGGGCTGACATGTCTATCCTTTTCCCTGCCCAATAAATCTTACTGGATCAACCGGACTTCGACGGAGTTAACACTCCTGCGAGGAACTGAACGGTCAATCACATTATTTGTCTGAAACTCAGTTACCGCAACAATGACACTACCCGGCAATAAAAAGTCCTTCTCCAAAAGCATTCTTTCCGCCCGCTGGATATTGATCTCGGAATCCTCCTCGAAACTCAGGACAAAAGGATAAACAGCACGGCAGAGTGTGAGTTTTTGGGCGATTTCTTTTTGTTCGGTAAAAGCATAAATCGGCGACCAGCCTGGCCTGAATGAAGCTGCCATGGAGGCCATATAACCCGTTTTTGTGAATAGAAGAATTGCCGAGGCACGGATATGATCTGCCAGTAATACCGCCGAGCGGACGAATTTCTCGAGGCTTCCCTCGAGCTCGACCGAGCTAATATGGTCTGTTCCCCCACTCCGCTCTGTTCTACGGGATATGCGGTCAAGCACATCCACACATGAAACCGGATACTTTCCGACAGAGCTCTCCCCCGATAACATCACGGCATCTACTCGCTCAAAAACGGCATTAGCCACATCGGTAATTTCAGCCCGTGTGGGATAAGGATTCTCGATCATACTTTCAAGCATGTGCGTGGCGACAATAACAGGTTTAAAGTATTGCAGGCACGTCTTGACGATTTTACGTTGGATAATCGGGAGTTCTTCCAATAAGCATTCGATTCCCAAATCACCACGGGCTACCATAACCGCATCTGCCTCAGAAATGATTTCGTGCAAGTTGCGCACAGACTCCTGATCTTCAAATTTCGCCACAATACGGGGTGATTTTCCGAATTTTTGACATAGGGCACGAAGTTGTTTAATATCACCGGCTTCACGGCAGAATGAGAGTGCGACGTAATCCACATCCAACTCGCAACCTAACTCCACATCACTAATATCTTTTTCGGTCAACGCAGGGAGGTTTACCCTCACCCCGGGTAAGTTAATGTGTCTGCGGCTGCCCATGACACCTTCCGTCAAAACCTTACAACGCAGTGAGTTGTGTGATTTCTCAAGGACTTCCATTCTTAAAACTCCATTATCAACAATAACCTCATCCCCCACATGTAAGTCATTAATCAATCCATCATAATTCACATCAACACTATTATTCTCGGCACTTTTATAGCCCAAAACGGTAAAGGTAAACTCATCACCAGGTTTTAAATTGAGTTTAGTGGGAAGCTCACCGGTACGGATAGCCGGCCCTTGTGTATCCAACAGTATCCCGATTTGTTTTTGTTCTTCAAAAGCTATTTTCCGGATCAATGGGACAATTCGCCGGATCGTCTCATGTCTGGCATGCGACATATTTAATCTGAAAATATTCACTCCTGTCTTAATTAATTGTGTGATTAATTCTTCACTTTCCGTAGCCGGACCAAGAGTTACGATGATTTTTGTTTTTCTCACGGGATAAGCTTTAGGCAACTTCATGCGAGTTGGACAGGAACAATTCAGAAAAATAATTAAAAAAAACGATGAAACCGGATAAAATTGATGTTCAATCTTGTAATTTCAAAAAACTTTGACAATTATAAGAAAAGTTATGCCTGAAGGAAAAGAGGATATCGCACAGCTCATGTCGACGATTGAAATGTTTGAGGTTATTTCTCAAACAAATCCTGATGATTACCAATCATTAGAAATCCTCAAAGAAGCTTATGTCAAGGTAGGACGGGAGTCGGATGCCATCCGTATTTCGAGGCAAATTGCTGATGCTTTTGTCAGAATGGGGCAGATATCCTCAGCTATCCTTGAATATGAAGGAATCCTTCAAAAGCAGCCAGATAATGTCGAGGTTTTGATGGCCTTGGGTGAGCTGGAAGAAAAACTCGTTGGGATGACAGCAAAAAAGACAGTAGCACCCACAGCTCAAGTCCCCACTAGTGATGGTAAAACCGCTGATGCCACTGCCGAAGCTGTCCAAGAGGAAGAACATGTCGTAGCCAGCCTCATTGAAACCAGCCATACCAAGACAAATAAACGTGCCAAGCTCGATCTTTCGGGTGATCCGAATGAACCTTTTATTAAATATCTCGCAAAACTCGGCACACTCAAGGAGGAGCAGGCACAAAGGGTGTCTGACATCACCAAAAACCGCATCCCGAAATCAAATAATGACCTTGGTGTATCACTTATTCAGGTTTTAAATGATGAAAAAATCATCGGGCACGATGATTTATTGAATGTCTTGGTCGACCGTACCCACTTGGGTTATGTCCCTATTGGGGAATATGATATTGACCGTTCAATCGTCAAAATGCTCCCTCCTGAAATTACCTTAAACCGTTTGATCCTGCCCTTTGACCAACTGAGCCGCACCCTGATGGTAGCTTTGGTTAATCCTTTTGATGAAATCGGCAGACAATCTGTCCAGCAATCCCTTGAATACAATATCCACTGGTATCTCGCTTCCCCTGAGGCGATCATAAAAACCCTGAAATTCGTTTATAAACTCTAATTCCTATGGCTGCAAAAAGTTTTGGTGACCGGATTGCTGATGTCCTCATTGAGGACGGGTTGCTCATGTATGAACAGATTGAGGAGGTCCGTGAACAACAAAAACAATCTGGAGGCCAACTTCTCAAACTCCTCATTGAAAAAAAATATGTCACTGAAGAAGACATGATGATCAGTATGGGGAGATGTTTGGATACACCTCCCCTTAATGTCAGTAAAATCCGTGTCCCAGATGACATCAAAGCCCTTGTTCCCACCGATTTGGCTAAAAACTACAAACTTATTCCTGTGGCTCGACTGGGGAATAAGCTTTTTGTGGCTATGGCCGACCCGCTTAATGTCCTTGCCATAGACGATCTGCGCAGTATCACGAAAATGGAAATTTTCCCCATGATCGCCACCCAAAAGGCGGTCACGGACGCCCTGAGCGGAATAAGTGGTGGTAGTGGTGGCTCCCTCAGCATGGATGAACTCGCTGACCAAGAGGCTAATGACGCGCTTACTGACGTCGAGATGGTGTCAGAAAAGACAGATAATACAGATTTGGATCGGTCACTGTCTTCCACACAAGAGGCTCCTGTTATTAAAATGGTAAATTTAATGTTGGTTCAAGCCATTCAAGAGGGGGCCAGTGATATCCATCTTGAGCCTTATGAAAAGAAAATGGTGCTCCGTTACCGCGTAGATGGAGCCTGCTCCGAATATAAAGCACCACCAAAGTCCCTATCGAATGCGGTTTGCTCCCGTATTAAAATCCTGTCAAATCTTGATATCGCCGAAAGACGCCTCCCTCAGGACGGACGTATGAGGATCAAGGTCGGCGGTAAGGACTTTGATTTGCGCGTAAGTATCCTGCCCATGCTTTACGGTGAAAAAATATGTATGCGCGTCATCGATAAGAATAATTTGTCTGCTAGTATTGACAAAATAGGATTGGATGAGGCGACATTAAAACGTTTTATGCGTGCGGTGGATGCGCCCCATGGATTGATCCTGGTTACCGGACCTACGGGCTCAGGTAAAACCACCACGCTTTATTCAGTCTTGCAGGAACTTAACAAACCCCAGTACAATATTACGACCGTTGAAGATCCCGTGGAATTCAATGTGCCCGGAATCAACCAATGCGCTGTCCGCTCCGATATCGGACTCACCTTCGCAGCGGCACTTCGTTCAATCTTACGTCAAGACCCTGATATTGTCATGATCGGTGAGATTCGTGACGGTGAAACTGCCGATATTGCTGTCAAAGCCGCGCTAACAGGCCACCAAGTTCTCAGCACTCTCCATACAAATGATGCAGCAGGAGCTATCGCCCGCTTGGACGATATGGGTATTGCCCCATTCTTAATTTCTTCATCAGTGATCCTTACTTGTGCTCAACGCCTTGTCCGCCGTATTTGCTCTCATTGTAAGGAAGAAGTGGAAGCCCCGACAGTGGATGCCCTTGAAAAACTTGATTTAACCGCAGAGGATATCGAGGGGGTGACTTTCTTTGGAGGCCGTGGATGTGACCGCTGTAAAGGAAAGGGTTACGCAGGGCGTTTAGCGGTTTTGGAAGTTCTTGAAATGTCCGAGCGTATCCGTAAAATGGTCATTAAGCGGGCGAATTCTAACGAAATCAAAAAGGTAGCTGTCGAAGAAGGGATGAAAACCCTTCGTATGGCCGGATTTGACAAGGTCAAAGAAGGTCTTACGACCCTTGCAGAAGTGGCTGCAGCAACATCAGAAGATCATTAGAGAGCAGTTCTTTACATTTTTAAATAAAAACATATAATAAAAAAATTATGGCATTCTCATTTTTCAAGAAAAAAAATAAAGATGACGATCAACAAGTAGAGTCTGGTCCACAGATTGTTATCCCTCCGGCCTCTCTTCCAAATGCAAAAAATGCAGCAGAAGGGGCATCCGCAACATCAGATCTAAGTAAACCTTCATTAGGTATGCCAGTTCCGAAGGTTCCGCCTGCACCTGCTACCGCCAGCCTGAGTAAACCCACACTGAGGGCCGCCGCATTACCGCCTCCTCCTCCTGGTGCACCCGCATCATTACAACCTCCACCCTCTCTTGAAAATAAGATATTGACACCTCCCAGCATAGGATCGGTCCCCCCATCTTCAGCCACAAAAAAACTGCCTTTACCTAAAATCAACTTGGGAGCACCGATGTCGGCTCCCCCTTCAGCGCCTAGGCAACAAATACCTCAGGTCGCACCAGGCGATTTGAGTGGAGCCAGACTGCCCATGCCATCTCTCTCTGACCCCAAGACACTGGGCTCATCTGTTCCTCTCATTAAAAAACCAAATCAAACCATGTCCCTACCAGGCATGTTAGGAGCAAAAACATCAGCTCCAGTACCTAGTGGTCCACCCCCTGCTATTATTCCCAGCGTCCAGAGCGTGGAGATTCCTCTCTCAGTAATCGCAAAAGCAATTCCTGAAGACATGGTAAATCCTTCCGAAATCAATAGCTCAGGACATTTTGTCTACGATGCAAAAAAAATGATTGAGCAATTATCACTTGGTAAGGTGACTCTCTCTTTGGGTGAAATCGCGCAAGTCGCACCCCATTTACTTCTGGATCCGACACAGCATCATGATCAGATTATTAATTTACCTCTTGGAGAGATCGTTAAAATCGCTCCAAAGGGATTACTCCAAAAACGGGCCGATCAGATTGAGGAAAAAATGGAAGGGGCTAATATTCCCACTCCATTCAGCGAAATAGCCAAAAAGGATGCTCTAAAAGCTGCAACACCTGCTCCAGCAGTCACTCCGCCGGCACCCTCTCAATTATCTGCAACTCCCCCTGCCGCTCCTCAACCACCCTCTGCAGCACCTGTTCCTACCCTCGGGCAGAAAGTGGAACCGAAACCATTTGCTCCTCCAATTCCAAGGACAGCACCTATTTCACATTCTACCCCATCCACTGGACCAATCGTAAAAACAGGGCCTCAACCCCTTCCGGCGATTCCGATCTCTACTATCATGTTGAATAGACCGGGATCAAGTAAACCTACTATTCCTATCGCGCCCGCAACCACTCCAATCAGCAAAAGTATTCTCACTCCCTCACAAAGGGGAGTTCAGGCACCAAACTTGCTGAATAGAATATCCCCCTCTAGCCTAGGAGCTCAACTCTCTGCACCAGCCAAATCACTCTTACCTTCACCTCCTAAAAAGACAGAGTTCCCCGAAGTAACTAAAACGATTACACCCCCGGTAAACCCACAGGTATCAGTCCCTGTGCTGACACAACCGGCACCGCAAGCCCAACCGCCTGTGCAGGAAACAACACAGGAACCCACAGTTTCCGAACCAAAGCAAGAACAGGCACCAGCTACGCCCACAGCACTTGAGTTAACTCCCGGCCTTTTAAACCTAATGAAAAAAGCTGGGATTACTGAAACCGGAACAATAGGGGTACACCAACTCATTAAGAGTATTTCAGGAATAGACAGTTGCCTGATTTCATCTGTTTCCGGAAATATTCTCCTCGAAACAGATCCACTCCCATCCAATCAGGCAGTCGCTCAAAATTTTGCAGCAACCTACGTAAACAAAGTTCTCCGCCATGCAGAACCTCTTCATCTGGCCCCAATTAAAAAAATAACCATAAGGACAGGTGGAAATAAAAATATCAGTATCTTTAGAGCTCAAAATATTGTAATGATTGCAGAACACCATACAAACCACCTTTGTCGTAAGTCATCGACTTTATTAAATGATATTGTTGGTGAACTGGTGAATTCAGTATCCTAAATTCCAGGAGAAGTTAAAATGTCGATTATTAATTACGCGACAAAAGAAATACAATTTAAGATCGTGTATTATGGTCCTGCCCTGTGTGGTAAGACCACAAATCTTGCTTATATCCACTCTCAAATACAGCCTGAGAATAAAGGTGATTTGGTATCATTGGCCACAGCAGCGGATCGCACCCTATTTTTTGACTTTCTCCCGTTACAGGCTGTTGTCATCAAAGGATTTAAAACAAAATTCCAACTTTACACAGTGCCAGGACAAGTTATTTATAACGCTACACGCCAATTAGTCTTAAGAAGTGTGGACGGGGTGATATTTGTCGCAGACTCACAGTGGGATAAAATGGAAGAAAACGTGGAAGCACTCGGCAATCTCAGGGAGAACCTCACAAAACAAAATATGAATATGGACGATATTCCCGCTGTTATCCAATTTAATAAACGAGATCTACCTGATGTGGCACCTGTTGATTATATGGATTTCCTTTTGAATAATGCAGCTAAAAAGGTGCAAACATTCGAGGTTATCTCCACCACGGGGCAAAATGTGTTTATGGCTTTGAATACCGTTGCCCAGCTTCTCCTTTATAAATTCACCAAAGAAAATGCGGGCGGCTCATCCCAACCTGCTGAAGTCAAAGTCGTTTAACTTTTTTTTATATGCAACCAATTCCCATCCTTACAATCGAAGACGTAAATCAAATCGACCACGTACTGTCCAATTTTCTTCAGAAATCTGAAACGCAGTTGGCTGTAGTGATTGACCGTGGGGGAAATATTATTTCTCAACAGGGTAATATTACCATTATGGATACGACCGTAGTAGCTGCGTTAGCTGCTGGATCTTTTGCCGCCACAATGGAGTTAGCCCGACGTATTGGGGAAATGGAATTCAACGCTCTTTATCATCAAGGTAAAGGTGCCCACTTATTCATTTATTCTGTCGATGAAAATACAATTATTGTCACTGTATTTAATGACCAGACCACTATTGGACTTGTTCGTTTTTATGCCGAATCAGCCGCGACTGACCTTGGTGAGCTCTTGAACAAATTACGACAAAAGAATGTTTCTGAAAGATTTGAACTGACTACGAAAGACATTGAGCAAGCTGGTAAACTCTTTTAATGCACCTTTCCTACCTGAAAAATAGTACCGGAGCCGCCATTTTGACGGCTCTTTTTTCTGCCCTACTCATCCTCACGATGCCCACATTCATCCAAAAGATTCTCGATCGCGAAAGTGAATATCAACCAGTAAAAGTACAAGGTGAGGGCTATCCACTCCTTATCAGCGATAGCCTTGGACATTCCACAATAATAAAAAAAGCCCCAAAGAGGATTATCAGCCTGACCCCCAGCCTGACGGAGACACTCTGTAAAATCAATGCGACGGAAGATCTACTGGCTGTGACATCCTTCTGTAAAAAATCAAATCCCCAATTCAAAAAAGTGCTTGAAGGGAAAATTGAAATCGTCAATGGGATCAATCCCAGTGCCGAGCAAATTGCAGAGATGGACCCCGACCTGATCCTCACGGTGTCAAACTCCTCCCCCGAATTTGTCTCTAATATCCGTAAATTAGGAGTGCCCGTCATTGTCTTTGGGAATGAGTCACTTGAAACAGTGCTCGGATTTATTCCGGTTTTAGGCCAAATAACGGGCCATAGAAGTGAATCTCTCACGCTTCTGGAAACCCTAACAAAACGCTTAACAGATATTGATACTCACGTCTCCCATATCCCCTATACCAACAGGCCTTCGGCCCTGATTATGTTCGACCTCAGTGGGGGTGGTGCGGGGGGGGAGAGTTCATTCATGGGAGATATTTTGGAAAGGGCCGGAGGAAGGAATCTCGCCATTGAGACGGGATCACGATGGCCAACCGTATCCACCGAATGGATGATGGAGAAGGATCCGTCCCATATCTTCCTTGATGACTACCGTGAAGGAGATGAGCTCGGGAAAGCCGTTCTTGTCTTAAAGGAAGAGGTCGCCAAACACCCCATTTTCGGCAAGCTCTCTTCTGTGGAAAATGACCGCCTACATATTATCGGTAATAACCTGATCGTCATACCCGGTCCCCGTACCGTTGATGCCGTGGAGATACTACACTCCCTTTTATATCCCGATTTTGTAAAAAACATCCCTGAGCAATCCCCCCATGAACAATCCCTATGATCTCAAAATCCATGTCGAGAAGGCGGGTTATACTCATCCGATTGTCAAAGACTGCTCTTTAGATATCCCCCAAGGGAAATTCTGCTGTATTGTCGGACCAAATGGTTCGGGTAAAAGTACCTTTTTAAAATCTCTTTTAGGATTACTGCCGATCAATGAAGCCCAAGTCAAAATTGGGGAAAAACCTTTTTTTGATCTGCCCCTTAAAATGCGGGCACGCCAAATCTCATTTATGCTGCAAAAGCTTGAAATTGATTTTCCTTTTTCTGTGGAAGAGCTTGTGTCTCTCGGTCGTTACCCACATAGCGGGCTCATGACTGAATTAACATTATCGGATAAAGAAATCGTTACTTCCTGCTTGGAGCTCACAGGCACTGCCCACCTTCGTGAGCGCCGGATCAATGAGCTCAGTGGTGGGGAGTACCAACGAGTCCTACTTTCAAAGACCCTGGTCCAAAAAACCCCTATTCTCCTTTTAGACGAACCCACAGCCCACATGGATCTCGGCCACCAAGTACAAACCTATGAATTACTCAAAAAACTAGTGGTGAGTGAAAACAAAACGGTCCTGAGCGTATGCCACGATTTGAATCTAGCCGCCGAATATGCAGATTTGATCGTGATCATCACGCAGGGATCCATCCGTCTCTCCGGCAGCCCTGCTGATACCTTGACAAAAGAATCAATCGAATACCTTTCGGAATCGACGTGTTTGGTCGTTGATAAAAATCCATTTACCCAGAATCCCCATATTTATATCCGTCCCGGTCGATCATCATGAAAGAGAAAAAAAACCATCCCCTCCTTTTCATTTTTTCCCTGACAGCTATTTTAGCTGTGAGTATCATTGTGGCGATTAGCACAGGATACGGACCTTGGGCCGGGTTGACTGATACATTCCGCATGTTTACTCATTTCCTTACAGGTACACCGATGACAGCACGCGATAATATTTTGCAATCTGTGTTTGTAAATTTGAGAATGCCCCGTGTCATCCTTGAGATATGCGTTGGGATCAATCTTTCGATTGCAGGAGTCCTTCTACAGGCCCTATTCCGAAATCCTTTGGCAGAACCCTACTCTGTGGGTGTATCCTCTGGAGCGGCCCTAGGGGCTGTCATCGCTGTAAGTATCGGTTTCCGTGAATCGATAGTCGGTATTGGGCTCCAAGGCTTTTTTGCATTTGGAGGAGCCTTGGCTATTACCTTTTTAGTCTATGTCATCGCACGACAAAACGGGGTGGTCCTGACGACCAAACTCCTCCTTACGGGACTTGCCGTAGCAGCCGTGATACAGGCAGTAACGACATTAATGCTCCTTCAATTTGAATTCATCCGTCTCCGCAGTGTGCTCGCTTGGACCCTCGGCAGCTTTTCCAATAAAGGCTGGTCCCATGTCATAACGATCGTTCCCTTTACATTTATCGGACTGGTTTTGTGTTCCTTCCTCGCCAAGCCTCTTAATATTCTTTGTCTGGGGGAGGAGAAAGCCAAATCTCTGGGATTAAATGTCGAGAAGTTCAAGCTCTCGATTTTTGTCATCAGCTCATTATTAACCGGGACAGCCGTGGCAGTCAGCGGCATTATTGCTTTTGTCGGGTTGGTAGTGCCCCACATTATGCGTGTGATCCTGGGCCCAGATCATAAATATCTGATTCCTGCTTCTGCACTGGGAGGAGCCCTTCTCGTCGTTTATGCGGATTTGATCGTCCGCATCCTTTCAAAATCCCAAGAAATCCCGATTGGGGTAGTCACCAGTGTATTCGGGGGGATTATTTTTATCCAACTCCTAAAAAATACTCAAAAAGGAATTTCTTAGTTTTTCCGAGGAACCCACTTCTGTTCCTGATCATAATTTTCCGTATTTGCTGCGACACGTGCCAGAATAAAAAGATAATCGCTGAGACGGTTAAGATAAACCACCAGCTGGGAAAGTTCTGGAACTTTCTCGATCCCATTACTATGCAAGTAGTGGATAATGACCGATTCGACATGGCGGCAACTCGCCCGGGAAACATGGGCTTGGGATGCAAGCAAATTGCCACGGGGCATGATAAAAAAACGCATTGTCGGCAATACTATTTCAGATTCTTTAATCTGATCTTCCAAGATGGTAATCGATTCTGGAGAAACACGAGGAATAAGGCTGAAAGACTCACTATCGTGTTCTGTCGCCAAAAGTGCCCCTATGTTAAATAATTCAGGCTGCACCTTACCGGCAAGGTGATCAAGAATACGGTCTAATATTATGGCTAAATCCCGGGCGGAGGGATGGTCCTGCGGCACTGGGACTGGCTGTGATAAAACGACACCGATTTGACTATTGAGTAAGTCTACCAGTCCGTAAGTCAGGACCCTGTGGTCTGATTTGAGGACTCTGCGTCCATTAAATAAACTGGTATATCCTGCATCCCCGCCTTTTGTGACTACTCCCATATTAGTTCCTGCTCCTGAGTAAAAGATTTATGCCAATGACAAAGAGTCCGATACTCGAAATCAAGAAAATAACTGAAAGAATTCCCTGAATAATTTTCACATCGATGGCCGAGGAAATAAAATAACACATAAAGTTCACCGTCGTGAGACCTAATATCCAAGTTGAAAGCACTTTGTAATCAACTTTTAAAGTTTTCTGACTGGTTTGGACCAGCTCATCAAATTCCTTAAAATCGACATCTAACCTCCCGGGTACCACGATGTGACGGCCACAATTAGGACAATCAATCTCATCAGGCACCTCAGGAGTAACCCCGATCATCTGGGCACAATAGAGGCAGCGGAATTGGTCCGGTGGTAAAAGGTCTGACATAAGCTTGTATTGAAATTATCGCAAAATCCTTTTCATGCAATAGCTTTATCATATTTACTCGGGACAATCTATCTCCTTGCAAACAATGATGCCCTGCCTGAAGAATCTGGCCTTTTCATGTTTGAATCCCTTTAATCCCGCGTCTAGTGCCATGGATTTGAATTCCTCCCCAGTAAATGCCCTCCTTGCCGATACAATCGCATCATTCCTGCTAATAGGATTATTCGTGGTCTGGATAAGAATACTCGCACCTAACAGGGCCAAATCAGCCCGGACGATGTCGGTGCAATAAAGAACCCCTGATGTCACACGCCATAATTCCTTGAATATCGCGATGACCTCCAGGCGACTAAAGTGATGGAGTGCCATGTGGCACATGACCAAGTCAAATGACTGATCCGGATATGAAAGGTTAAAGAGATTTTGTATCTCATAACCGATAACGGGATCATTTGTATTTTCCCGCGCAATTTGCAGCGTAACAGGATTAATATCAGTCGCCGTAATCTCTACCGGTTGATTCTTTTTTATGAACCAAGATGACATGAGCCGGGGGATGTCTCCAAAACCGGTTGCACAATCCAAAATCTTCGCGGGCCTGCCTGTAAAAGAATGATGTTCAAGAAACCGGGTCATCTGGGCATGAGACCCAAAATAACGGTTGATCCAACCGATAAACCTCAGGTCCTCAAGCATTAACTCCTTTGGCTGGGGCAGATCCATGAGTTCCTTCTGCTCTTCATGATATGCACGGTGGCGACAAATAAAATTCATCATAAAATCATCATTACCCCAAAGAGCCTGCCGGTTTTACCTTTCTCCATGCGGTATGAATAGTAGCGGCTCAAATCCCCAGCCGTATCCATCTGGCAATCATAAACACGTTCCACCCCGCACTCATAAAGCTGACGTTTGATCTCGGCGGGAATATCCATCTCGTAATGCTCCTTGCGGATACAAGGGCCTAAGACCGCCGTAAATGAGGACGAGGGCACCTGAAACTCATTTTTCATCTTGGTGACTGTTTTCCCCGTGATATTCAAAAGGGTCCCCCTCTTACCTGAATGGATTAAAGCAATGGAAGGAGTGGACTGCTCATAGATAAAAACAGGACAGCAATCTGCCACGTGAATACCGATCGGTAATTGCCTACAGCGGGTAATCAATGCATCGGCATCCGGGATCACGCTGTCCTGCAACGACTCGACAACCACACTCATATCCCCATGGGTCTGCTCGCAGCGGACTATGGAGCCAAAGTCGATATGGTGGCGCAGTGCAATTTGCGTGTGTGCCTCCTCCAAGTCCTCTACGACCTTTTTTTTGTCTTCTGAAACGGCGATCCCCGGTATCCTTAATGTAAAAAAATGGACGAGGCCGGCCGTCTGGTCCAGCGGTGTAAACTGCTCGGAAAGTTGAGAATAATTCATCATCATTTTGAAAAGCGGGGTTTCATCAGGTTCTTGAGCATCAGATTAACGGGAAAGCGGGCTCCTGCCAGCAAATTTGCGCCCAAACTAGCTATCGGTGGATTCCGTAGAATGGGGGCTATCATGAGATTTGTAGAGATTAAAGATTTTATCCCTTTCTCGATTTTTTTACCCAAAAGACTCATTTCCGTGCGTATACCACTATCTGGATGGCAGGCTGACAATACACGAGCAGCAGCACTCACCCCTGAAGCTAAGGCATAAGTAATCCCCAAACCCGTGAATGGTTCCAAAAACCTTTTAGCATCCCCTGCCAGGATAATTCTTGGATTCTGGTTTCTACAGTGGTGAGGAAACGCCTTAGGAACGACTTTTGGGGCACACACCAACTGATAGTTTTTGAGAGCCTCGCCGAGTAATTTGTCTTGGTGAATAAACCCTTGAAGGATTGATTCCGGCTGACGGCAATCGGGGGGGATCCTGTCCATATTAACAACAGCCGAAAAATCGAAATATTCATCCTGGTAGGAGCAAGTGCCCATGTACCCCCAACCGTTAAAGTGTAATGCTAATACGCCGGCAGGCAAATCGGATGTTTTAATGATATATTGGATCCCGACACGTTTGGCCGTATTCCTTTTCTTTAAAGATTCCGGATGGGCAATAGAATTCATCCCATCGGCGCAAATTGCATAATCGGCGCTGCTTTGTCCCGTTGCCGTCTTCACCACGACCTTATTACCTTCGGAAAATAGTTCACGAATATTCTCCCCTTCTGAAATATTGATCCCCCGGGATTCGCAGAGTTCCCAAAGGCGTAAGTCGAACTCCTGCCGGGACAATGAATAAACGATCGCTGGGATATCCCAAGATTGGGAGGCTTGTCCTGTCGAAAGAGCAAGTTGCTTAATCTCACCTTTTGATACCTGCTCTAAAACCGGGGTGGCCTGGATCATATCAAGGAGGAAAAATGCATTTGTATTTAAAAAACCACCACAAACCTTCGGCCTCCCCTTTCTTTTGCCTTCAAAGACATGAACCGGCATTTGGTAACGGTCCAGGAAAAGTGCTGCGGCTAATCCTGCGGGTCCCGCCCCGACGATGGCGATCATGTGATTGTTTGACCTTTTGCCAAACGGGCATCGAGGATATTATTAATATACTTACCGATCATATCACTCTCCAAATTCACTTTGATCCCCGGGCGTGCATTTTTAAGGTTCGTCATGTCACGAGTATGTGGAATGATCCAGACCACCAGCTCTTGACCATTTATCTCCGCTACCGTCAGGCTGATTCCATCGATGGAAATAGAACCTTTTTTCACACATAACGAAGCCACATCCTCCGGACAATCAATCACCAGTTTAAAATCATTTCCCGACTGGCTCCATTCCTGGATGATCCCTACCCCATCCACATGTCCTGTCACAAAGTGACCACCCATCCGGTCTGCAGCGCGTAAGGAGCGTTCGAGATTCACGCAGGCACCCTGATCAAGGTAGCCCAGATTGGTGACCCTGAGTGTTTCATTCAGCACATTAAAAGTCATCACCCCGGCATTTGCAGCCACAGCGGTCAAGCAAACCCCGTTGACAGCGATACTTTCACCGAGTGCTACATCATGAAAGGCGGCGGAAGCCCGGATCGTCAGGTCTGTGGACTCATTACCGGCTAAGAGTGATTGTAAAATGCCTGCTTCTTGGATAATGCCTGTAAACATAATTTTCCTTTAATCTTCCTTCATGTTGGTGGTCTTATTTTCAAGTGTATTTAATCGGTCAAGGGCATCTCGGGCGGCGGCGGTTTCCGCGTTCTTTTTGCTTTTCCCCTCACCACTGCCCCATTCTTTGCCTTCCCAGACCACCTTTGAGATAAAAGACTTATCATGATCCTGGCCGGATTCTGACACAATCATGTAGGAAGGAGTCTCGCCGGATAAAGCTTGGATTCTTTCTTGTAATAATCCTTTAGGGTTACTCTCATCAGCAAATTGCCCTAGTAACGGAAGTTCTTCAGAGAACAGGCTCATGACAAAGGATTCTGCGGCCTGAATCCCTGAGTCGAGATAGATAGCCCCGATGACAGATTCCAAAGCATTTCCTAATGTCGAAACCCGGGTTCTTCCCTCAGGGTTATTCTCCGTAGGTCCCAAAACCAAGTCAATGTGTAACCCGATCTTGGCGGCCAGTTCCCCTAGTTTTTTACGGTTAACGAGCCCTGCACGCATTGTCGTGAGAACCCCCTCGAATTCATCGGGAAACGTGCGATATAGGTAATCCGAGAGGACTAACTGGAGCACCGCATCACCGAGGAACTCCATCCGTTCATTGTCATTAATCTCTTTTTCACGGGCTTTCGTGACACTGGAATGGGTCAGGGCCTCAGTCAAAAGGCTTTGATTACGGAATGTATAACCAAATAACTCGAAGGATATCTGGCTGGAAGATTCATTTGTCATGGAGTATCCTTCCGTGCTTGTTTGCGCCCACTGCGGGGATGATATAGGCTGTGGGCATTTTTGAGTCTTTGCTGGTCCACTGCCGTGTAAATCTGTGTCGTGGTAATATCCGCATGTCCGAGCATTTCCTGGATAACCCTTAGGTCGGCCCCCTCCTCTAATAAATGCGTGGCAAAAGAATGCCTGAGTAAATGCGGGTATATCCTTTTTTCATAACCCGCCTTGCGGGCATGATTTTTCACAATATCACGGACTCCCTGTGCGGAGAGTTTCCCTCCACGGTGATTGATGAAAATCTGGTTCACGCTTGATTTTCCGTTGGTTAGCCGGGGACGCCCACTTGTTAAATACCGGTCCAAGGCTTTCATTGCCTTCGCCCCAATTGGAACAAAACGCGTTTTATTCCCCTTACCCGTTACCCGTGCTGTTCCTGACTCTGTATCCACTGATGATAATTCAAGGTCTTTAAGCTCGCCCAACCTCATTCCACTCGCATAAAAAAGCTCCATCACAGCCTGGTTACGTAATTGTAATGCATCATCCCCTACGGAAGCACTCTCCAAAATGAGGTTCACATCCCCTTGGGAAAGGGTACCGGGCAATTTGCGTTGTGATTTGGGAGTCGGGCTATCTTGGAGGAGTGGTTTGATCCCGGGAAACTCTACTGAGACATGACGGAAGAAGAGGCGTAAATTAATATATAAATTCTGATAAGTGGCCGGAGCAATTTGCTTTTTGCGGGACTCGAGGAATTCACCGAATTTCTCTTCGGTTAATGCCTTCCAATCCATGATCTCCTGTTTCCGGCACCAATGGGCCAGCTGCGCAACTTGCCCGCATTCTAAGGTGACAGTTTTGGGGGAGAGTCCGCGCTCTGTGAGACGGTAAATGCGATATTCCTCAATCACCCGCAAAAGTGAAGGAGGAAGGGGCATTTCCTCCGTAGATCCTACGGTTAGAACATGGTGCTTATGCCTCATGTTAAGTTTGTACGGGTAAGGGAGAACCTGTGATCCTCCTGTAAGCCTCGAGATAAAGTGCCGTGGTCCGCGAGACGACATCTTCCGGTAAGTCAGGTGCTGGAGGATGATGATCCCAACCAGCATAATTCAGGTAATCCCTGATAAATTGTTTATCCATGCCATTCTGGGGTTTACCCGGGACATACTGTGCCCTATTCCAAAAACGTGAAGAATCAGGAGTGAGACATTCATCCATGAGGACAGTCTCGCCATGCTCAAATCCGTACTCGAATTTTGTATCCGCAATGAGGATGGCAGCGTGGTCGAGTGATTTTGAGGCGGCTTCGTAGAGTCCGATACTCGCTGTTTTAAGCTTTGCTGCATTGCCCCAACCGATCGTGTCAGCCATTTGCTCAAAAGTAATATTCTGGTCGTGCCCCTTGTCATTTTTCATGGCCGGGGTAAAAATCGGCTCGGGCAAAACATCCGATTCTTTCAGACCTAAAGGGAGCTCCACTCCACAAACCATTCCATTTTCCTGATATTCTTTCCAGGCAGAGCCCGCGAGGTAGCCACGAACGACACATTCCACCGGGATCGGGCGGAGTTTTTTGACAAGCATCGAGCGCCCCTCTAGCCAATGGCGGTATTCTTGGAGCCCTTCAGGAAATTCATCATAATTAACCGAACGGAAATGATTCAGGACAATATTATTCAGCTTTCTAAACCAATAAGCTGAAATCTGGGTCAATACACGTCCCTTTTGGGGAATAGGGGTTGGCAAAATACAATCGTATGCGGACAACCTGTCTGTCGCTACAAAAAGGAGGTCTTCCCCCAAATCAAAAACTTCCCTGACCTTTCCACTTTTCAGCTTAGGAATCCCGGGTAATTCAATATCGTACAAAGTCTCTTCAAAACTCATAAAGAATAATTAACACAAAATGTTTTTTTAATTCAAGCACCACCATTTGAAAAGATAGTGAATTTAAGATTAGTGATGCCAATAAGGAGTGTGACTTTGTAAAAAAATACTTGATTATTAATATGGCCGTAGCTTGACCTGCCTCACGATGACTGCTAAATCCTATCCCCATGTCGACGATCTTGGAGACACCGTCTCCTTATTACACACCTACAGCTTTTCATCCCCGTGGAAGGGTTAAAGCTAATGCTAAGTTCTTTTTCCGTGGCGGACTCAAATTTTTTGTTAAGGGAGTGACCTACGGTCCTTTTGCCCCCTACGTCAATGGGGTCTATTTACATTCGCCCGATCTTACACGTAGGGATTTACAAATGATTAAGGAACTCGGGGCCAATGTCCTGCGTTTGTATCATGTGCCCCCACGTTGGTTTCTCGACATGTGTTATGAGTACGACCTCCAAGTACTCATCACGATTCCTTGGGAACAACATGTGAATTTCCTCGATAGCCAGAATAGCCGGAAAATTATCGAGAATAAAATCCGCACAGGCGTTCGTCAAAACGAAGGGCATCCTGCACTTTTCGGTTATATGGTCGGTAATGAGATCCCCCCTTCGACAGTCCGTTGGTACGGACTCAGCCGGGTACAGTCTTTCTTAGAAAATCTCGTGAATATCGCCAAGGAGGAAGACGATAAGACTTTGGTGACTTATGCGAATTTCCCTTCCACAGAATACTTGATCCCGGCAAATATCGATTTTTGCTCATATAATGTTTACCTGGAAAATCCGGCTTCCTTTGAAAAATACCTCGCGCGGCTTCATAATATTTCCGGTGACAAACCCCTGATGCTTGGGGAGTTTGGCCTTGATTCGATCCGCAATACAGAAGAAAAACAGGCCGAGATACTGGGTTGGCATGTGAAAACCGTCGGACAAATGGGTTTGGCAGGAACCATTCTTTTCTCGTGGACGGATGATTGGTACACGGGAAACCATCAAATTACCGATTGGGCTTTTGGACTAGTGGATGCCGAGCGCCGCCCGAAAAAATCCTATTTCAGGATACAAGACTGTTTCCTCGATGAGGCCGATGGGAAAGCGGGCCAGAGGGTACCCCTGAGAGAATACCCCAAAGTCTCCGTGGTCGTATGCTCCTATAACGGGGGGAAAACACTGCAAGCCTGTCTCCAGAGCCTGACGGAAGTCGATTATCCCCATTATGAAATTATCCTCGTCGATGATGGGTCCACGGATGATACCCAGACAATCACCAAAGACTTTCCCCACATGATCAATATCCGCCAGAAAAACATGGGTTTGAGTTATGCCCGTAATGTCGGGTATCAGCATGCCACTGGGGATATCATCGCCTATACTGATTCGGACTGTATGGCCGACCGTGACTGGCTTTATTATCTGGTATCGACCATTACGAGCGGAAACTACGCGGGTGTCGGAGGTCCAAATATCTCTCCTCCCGCACAAAACTGGGTTCAAGCCTGTGTTGCCGCAGCACCAGGTTCCCCCAGCCACGTACTTGTCAGCGATGTGGTGGCGGAGCATATTCCTGGTTGCAATATGGCTTTTTGGAAATGGGCTATCGATGCGATCGGCGGATGGGATATTGAGTACCGCAAAGCGGGTGACGATGTGGATTTTTGTTGGCGTCTCCAACAGGCCGGGTATGAGATATCATTCAGTCCTTCGGCGATTGTCTGGCACCATCGTCGTTTTTCGGTAAAAGCATTTTATAAACAGCAAGCCGGTTACGGGGAAGCTGAAGCACTCCTGAGGTTTAAGCATCTCATTTTTTTCACCCCAAACGGGAATGCCAAATGGCGCGGAATCGTTTATGGGCTTCCTATCGGCCCGAGCATCATTCAAAAACCCATCATTTACCACGGTCTCTTTGGCATGGGCCTTTTCCAATCAATTTATCCTTCGGATGATCCCGCCATCCTTGATTATACAGGTTCACTCGAATGGGTTTTAGCCGCCATCTGTGTGGGGATTATTTCCATTACTTTCCCGGTTTTAATCCCGATCGTGGTCTTGATGTTTTTGACCACCCTCTTTGCTGGACTGATGTATGCCGCACGCACGAAGCTGGAACCCAAATATGACACTTTAGCGAGCCGTTTTCTCGTCTGGGGCTTAGCAGTTTCACAGCCCCTGATCCGAGGCTGGAACCGTCATTACACTTGGATATCCCATAAGACGACTCCCTCCAAAATCCTCACGGGTGAGTCCTCCCATAAACCAAGTAACCAGTTCACACGCGACAATTCTCTGGCGTATTGGAGTGAAGAAGGAATCGAACGCGACCGGGTCATTACAAAAGTGTGTGATTTGCTTGAAGCTGAAAACTGGTCATACTCCCTGGATACCGGCTGGACAGACTGGGACATCCAGATTTACGGGAATTACTGGTGGGATATCAGGCTGCGGACCCAGACTGAAAATCACGGGGGTGATAAACGCCTGACCCGTATCCAGATGGATCCCAAAATGACACCTTTGACGATTGCATTAACCATACTGGTCGGGTTATTGACATTTACCCTTTATTTTTCAATCGAAATCCAGATAATTTACCTTCTCTGCGTTTTGAGTTTGATTGCCGTCTTCCTGATCTTCTGGGCCTACCGGATCAGGAGCCGTATCGGGCAAATCGTCATGGAAGCAGCCATCATCATTGGACTCACCCCGGTGAAAACGGACAAAAAGAAATCATAAAGTCCATGGGGTCTGTTTTTACTCCCTTTTTCATTCATGAGGGTGCCTCAGGCGACTCATCATGCGGGAGTTTACTTGCAGACCTCGGCACACGCAGGATTTCACCCGCTCACCTATATAATAGTCCTGTATTAAGTTCACTCTGGCACCGGGTCCACCTAGCCCATAGCCCGTTAAGACAATCCCCCAAAAAAGGATCATGTGAATACAGTCGTTTTGCCCAGTCCATGCTTCCATTGGTCTCAGGTAAAAAAGTCACCGTCACAAGTTTAGGCTGTGGGGATGGATATAAAGATGCCCTATTCCTAAAAACCTGGCAAAAAGCAGCATCTTCAATATCCTATCAACCGGTGGATATCAGTGCCCATCTAGTAAAAAAAGCTTGTGATTCCTGTAGTAAACTATCACGGGTCCAGATCATGCCCGGAGTTTGTGGAAACCTAGCCGATCAGCAGTTTATCCAAGACATCAGCCATCTCCAAAAGGATAAAAGCCTCAAAATCGGTTTTTATTTCGGGATTAACCCAAATTTCCAACAGGTTGATTTTTTTAACCTCTTAAAAAAATCATTCCTCCATTTTGATCATGTGGTTTTCAGCGCAAATCTCGCCCCAGGTGATGATTATGAAAAAGGTGTCCGTAAAATATTTACTCAATATGACAACCCGGAAACACGCGACTGGTTTTTGGAGTTCCTCGGTTCACTCGGGATTAGGGCACAAAAAAAGGCGCTGGAATTCTCAATCCGAAAATTCCTGCGCCCCCTACCCCACTACGCAATTTGCGTAAATTATATTTTCCCTGAAAAAACGGCCCTCTCTCTTTACGGTCAAAGGGTTTCCTTTAAAAAGGGTGAATCACTCGATATCTTTCATTCCTTCCGCCATACATTGCAAACCCTCAAGGGTTTTTCCTTATTGAGCCAGCTCACGATTACCCGTGAACAAGTTTCCCCCGATCAACAAGAGGCCCTCCTGTCAGTACAGAAAAAAAGCGCGTAACCCTTTTGAGGTAAAACGCGCTAGGGGCGGGGGAGACAAAAAGTTATAACGATTTAATGAGAAGGCACGGGTTGCCGCCATAAATCCCGTCCCCGGCAATCTCCCCTCGTACCACAGAGGCGGGCTGGATGACGGCATGAGGCCTGATATGTGTGCCCGGACAAATAAAGGCGCGGGCGGCCACCCAGACACTTTCATCTATGATGATGGGGCCCGTCACGAGATCAAATGTCTCCTTGCGATAGTCGTGGCTGCCCGTACAGAGAAAGGCTTCCTGGGATATACAGACATGGGCCCCGATCCGAACCTCATCAAGGGAGAGAATCGTGGTCCCCTCACCGATCCAAGAGTAATCCCCGATTTTCAACCTCCACGGCATGGTAATATTCACTCGGGGACGAATCACTACTCCCGCACCCACTTGCGCGCCAAAACACCTGAGTAAAAAACGTTTGAAAGAACCGGGATAAGGCAATGCACTTAAGAAAAAGGCTGCTTTTACGAGATACCAGAGGGACTCGGTGAAGAAGCTTTTTCCCCGGGAGTAACTTTTGTTATTAAACTGGTCGAGTCTCATTTTTTAAAGTTTCTCCAGTGCACCGACCATTTGCGAGGCAATTTTTTCCCAAGTGTATTTTTCGCGGACAAGTGTCGCTCCCTTTTGCCCCATTTCATCGAGGTAATACTCAGGCAGACCGAGCAAATTGCGCAACCCCTCCTCAATGGAGGGTTCACTGGCTTCCACGATTTTTCCCGCCCCCACGGCGTCCACTTCAGGGAAATTACAGTTATGGGTGATGAGCACGGGTAATCCCGCTGCCAAAGCCTCCAGTACGGCCATACTGAAACCTTCCGAACGTGAAGGGAGCACAAAAAGCTGGGCATTTTTTAGCAGTGCCGCTTTTTCATTTCCATGGACAAGGCCCAGTAATGTCACCCTTTTCCTGAGGTCACAAGAGTCGATCATCTGGTGCAGAATATCTCCGTATCCATCATCCCCCCCTGCAATGACGAGCTGCCATCCCGGGAAATCACGGTGCAATTTGCTCCAGGCTTTCACTAATAAATCCAAACCCTTTTTCTGATGCAGGCGGGAAAGAAAAACGATCCATTTTTTATTAAAAAGCTCTGGATGTTTAGCCGTTAAATCGAGCGCGGAAACTGGTCCTTCAAAATCCCCGGCCATAATCCCGTTGGGCAGAGTGACCACATTGGCTTGCGGACAATAATGTTTAATCTGGGCGGCCTCAGCTTCTGTCAAAGCCCTCCAGAGCGCGGCATCGCGGAAATTTTGGTTCTCAAAAAGCATCCTCATGACCGATTTTTTATAAACCCCACGTTTCATCGCCCAGGGTTCGAGCATTCCATGGGGATGGATCACCAAAGGTTTATGCAGCTTGCGCGACAGCTGTCCGGCGACGAGATTCGGATATACCCACAGCCCATGGACATGGATGGAATCACACTCCCGGGCAAATTGCTCTGCCTGAATACCGTATGATCGAGAATAATAAAACCGAGGGAGCAAATGGGGTTCAAAGCTATAAAGCCGGGGCACACTCTCCTGATCCCCCAGATCAGCGTCCAGCCCCAGCAGGTCTGAACCATGTCCGGAACTCAGGATATGCCCGTGCAAGGGATACAATGCCGTGGCAAAGCCCCCCATCTTCCGGTTCAACGTCTGGGATAGCTGGAGAAGTCTCATTGATTTTTTCGACAAACGTAAATCAAATTAAACCCAAAACGATTCGCCAATATTCCTCCAGCAAAGAATCTCTCGAATGCGAGTGAAAATGTACGGGGAAGGAGTGGAACTAACCGCCCACTCAGGAATCCTAAACCATAAACCTTTTCAATTCGAAAACCATATTCGCCAAGGAGACCCCTCATCTGACGAGTGGAAAGATATTTAGGGCGTGGCTTTTTAAAGAAAAAACTCATGAATTGATGATAAGGATAAAATAATGCTTTGAGGCTATAGGGGTTAAGGTGCGTATTAATGATCATTATACCATCAGGCTTGATTACTTTGGCAAGCCAATCAAGGGCTTTGAGCCTGACCTCATGCTCTACATTTGGGAAAAAACGAAATGACGTGATTAAATCATAACGTTTATTATATTCACACGATTGATCAATGGAAACATCCAAGCAAATCAATTTTGATTTTTTGACTTTTGAAGCGGCGATTTTTAGCATCGCCTCTGAAATATCAATCCCCTCTGAAGATTCCACCAAAGACTCTGTGACTTGAAGAATTCTACCCGTACCACAAGCAAAATCGAGATAACAACTCTTTTTTTCTGAAGTCAGCCCAGAAATAAAATGCATGAGGAAGCCTTTTTCGACCTCCCAATAAAGAGCTGATCCTGATGAAGGTGCATATTCATTTTTTTCATATTTCTCAGCTAATACATCCGTTTGAAAAAGGCTTTTATAATTCTCATTCACGCTCCACCTCCCAATAACGGGCGATAGCCCGGGCCAAAGAGTTCCCCCTAGTACACAAGTATAAGATTGCCATCTTGATATTCTTTCTAAATTCCCTGTCTTTGATGTCGTAACCCATTAAATGCTTCAAATGCTCCATGCCATGAGAAGGTTGTGGAACAATCGTCTTGATTAATAAAGAAAGATGAAAACTGAGATAGTCAGTCAAAACAGGGGCATTCATAGAGGAATACTCCCAATCGCAGAGGATAATTTCACCTTTAACCTTAAATAGATTCCATGCTGTAAAATCCCCATGACAAAGGCATACGTCTAGTTGTGTATCCGTATAATTCTCCACAAAGTGCCTCAATGAAGAGGATAAATGAAGTTCCTTGAGCTCAGTGATCCAATCTAATTGATTAAGAGATACCGTCCTATATCCAACCATCCTCAATCTTGAGGTAATGAGGGAAGGCATTTTATCCCAAGTAAGGCAGTTAAAATTAGAAATGAGTGGTTCATAATCAAAACACAAAAAAGGAAAATCCCCGATAAGATGCACTAGAAATAAACGGGGAGCCCTAAATATCCCTTCATTTTTTAATTGTGCTACGGAAACAATACTATCAGCCTCATTTTGCATCTCCTTTAATGACCCATTTGAAAATCCTATTTTAATAAAATATCGCACTTGCCCTGAGGCATCACATAAATACACATAGACTTTCCCTCGTTTAACTGTAGCTGGGTAAGTGATAAAATAACCATTGGCAGGTAATTTAAGTTTTTCGAGCAATGGTGATACCACTTCATTGATGATCTTTTTAACAGGATAATCACCGTAAGGACTCATGTTTGTTTCCTGCCTAAAAAAACAATCCATACCCAAGGTATGAAGCATCTTTAATCCTGTGCGTAAAAATCTCTTTTTAAAACTCCTTCCCAGAATAAAGTCGTATGGGGATCGATCCTCTAGACGTACAAACGAATCAGGAAGGGTCATGATAGGTTTGCCCCCGATAATAATGGACTGAGTCCCATGAAAAACACTCAAGGAAGATTTTTTCCTCGAATTGATCACCCTCCTTTTGAAAACGAATTGACTAGCTGAATAAAGATTCTTTCCGAAATCCAATGGTGAGAATCTTTTAATAATATCAAGCGAAGCTTTCCCCATTTCAATAAGGCGATTGGAATTCGAAGAGATTTTCCCCATTAATTCGGATAATTGGGTAACAGAACGGGAGTTAAAACGATAACCATTTACATCATCTACGACTAAATCAGCCGCAGCCCCAGTCGCATGCGTGCCAAGTACGGGCAAACCTGAGGCCATAGCCTCATTTACAACGAGTCCCCAAGGTTCATTATGGGCTGGATGAATAAAAACTGATGCTAATCCATAATATGCAGGCAACTCTTCAATCTGCCTGAATCCCGGAAGATAGACCCCTTTAATCCCCCGATCTATGATCATCTTTTTGAGCTCAGGCATGAGTGGACCATCGCCTAAAATCACTAAGTCCCACGGAGAGGAATGATTCTTACGATAAAGCTCAAAAGCCATAATCAGGCCATCAATATTTTTTCTCGGAATAAAACGGCTGGACGCGAGAAAAAACGGCCCATTCGGTATATTTAGTTTTGACCGAAGACTCTCGTCACATTTTCCCTGAAAGCTCTGACTCTCCTTAAAAAAGTAATCATTATCGACAATATCATATTTCTCAAAAATCTGTTGATAAGGCACTCTTAAACTCTCAAGATATCGGCGGTGCTCCGAGCCGCCGCAAAATGCTGCATCGATACTCTTTAAATAAATTTTCTTCAGAAATTCAACAGGGAATAACCTGAACTTATCATCCCCCTTTGTTTCCGTCATGAGTATGATTTGTTTCCGATTCTCCCTGGCCCAGCGGATCATGCACCGTGAATCAGGAAGCCTATACCCACAGACAACTAGAATATCAGGATTAAGAGAGTCTAACTCCTGACTGATTTTCGACGACATTACTCCGGCTGGAATATCCTCGTAAACCAAATCCGGGAAAAGAGTAATCCTCTTAAACCCACAATCACCCGTAATTTTATCCCATAAATAGGTTTTATCGGAACCCGCAATCTCAAGTGCGGTTAATTCATCACCGACACTATTAAAAACTCCGTAGGCCGCCTTGATCCGGGCCAAATGATAAGGGCCAAAACGCGGCCATGAAATCAGGACTTTCATTTGATATCGAGTATCCTTAATGGACTGATTTTCACAAGAAACATATCCTTCAGAGCGATCAAATTACCTGAAATCCGTTCAGGACTGCCTCTTAATAATTTTGAAAGATTTGATATTAAGGCTTTACCGATAAATGAAGTTATACATTCTGATAATAAGAGTTCACCTTTGCAATGAAGATAATAGGGATTAGCGATCTGGGCATATCCAAATTTCTTGCCACCGATTCTTGATTCAGGCGACTTCAGGTGAACCAGCCTACTCCCCAAATAATAGAGTAATTTACCTCTACTTTTAAGATAGTTTGAAAATGGGATTTCAAAAAGCCAAGAATATAGAGGTAGATTCTCATCAAAGGAATATCCCTCAAGCGCAGTTCTCCTCACCATCATATTACACCCATAGAGACATACACAGGGATGAATCGATTCATTATCATTCTCATACTCTAATAACTCTTGAGCAGTATTCCTGTCCATGAATTCGTCTTTTACGAGTAACCCATTAAACCCCACCGTTTCAGGATTCTTATCTAAGAAATTTATTCCTTTAAATATATAGTCGACTGCTATCTCCACGTCATCATCAAGAAAAAGCACATACTCCGTTTTAGCGTCTAAATGTTGTAGTGCCTGATTCAGCTGTTTTGTAAGACCCGGCTCAGAATAAACTACCGTTATTCCCTCAGCGACGCTCAGAGGCAGGTCTGCCGGAGAAGTCACCGAGAGGATCACCTGACTGGGGACAAACGATTGGCGGGCTAGGCTCGTCAATGTATCAGCGAGCACTGCCGGGCGACCTTTAGACGCAATGATAACGGTTAGGGACATGGGGGTGGGTAGGATATTAGTGATTAAAGATGGGATCGAGTTAAAAGTTCAAAGGAGTAAGTTAAAAAAAATGTTTGCAGATAACCCTTTGTCGGCTGCGTGATGGTGATGAGATTTGCTTCTGTGTAAATGGTTTCCAGAGGATTTCCTCCCCAAGAAACGAAATAGGGTATGCGTGTGAAGTCTAATGTACGAGGAATAAATCCAGAATCCCAGCAAAACGGCGGTGCGGGATCACACGCCCCCCAGATGGAACATGCCCGCCCTCGCTCCCGGTCGAGCGAGAATCTCGACCCTCCATTTTATGCGTTCCGATCCTCAACCTAGCACCTAGTACTTAGAACTGTTTTTCCCCTATTCCCCGCAATCCACGGTTTTCACAGAAGTATAATCGAGTAACTTTTTGTCGGCCGTCAGCAAAACCAATCCATGATGGAGAGCTGTTGCGACTAGAATCCTATCTGCTGGGTCTTTGTGGATAGGTTCGGCCAAAGAGTAGGCCGCAGCGGCGATGTCGGATGAGAGTGGTATTTGTGTCAAATTTAGCTGTGCGACAGATGCTTTGATCCATTCGGGGGCTTTCATGGGAAGGAGAATTTTGCCCGCCCAAGACAATTGCGCGACCTCCAGCGAAGAAATCGCGGATACATAAAGTGAATTAGTCTCATCAAGTAGCAGTCCGGTCGTATGTGCGCCGAGTTTATCCGGACGAGATGCCGCCCAAAGCCAAACATGTGTATCCAGGATGTAATTCAAGAAAGACTTTCCCAATCTGAAACGGAACTTTCATATTCAATGCCATCAGGAATCTGGGCACCATCCGTTAATCCTCCGAGGATCACTTTTTTTTCATTTTCCGCATAGGCGTGGATGGTTACTAGGGGTTTTCCCCGCAAAGTGACGACCAAGGGATGCCCGCTCTGATTCACCTTTTTGAGACTCTCGATACATTTTGCCTTGAATTCAGAGATTAATATCTTTTCCATAAATAAAAATGTAACCTAGTCACATGACTAAGTCAAATAACATCCCCGGCCACAAAACTCAAAACGATTGATGTGTGATTTTTAGGTTTGATACCACCTACTTTGACACGCTAGTTGTTGAATTTACCGGGCTTTTGACTGGAGAGGACTTATCTCTTTTTGCTAAATGCTGTGAAGACCGAGCCCTCGTTGCCTTGGGCAGGACAGAGTAATTTGCCCGACACGTTTGTCCACACACGGTCGAGCGAGAATCTTGACCCTCCATTTTTTTTTTAACTGAGCACTTAGTTCTTAGAACTGTTTTTCCCCTTTATTCCATCTACCCCGGACAATCAGAAGATTGTCCCTCCGGTTGAGGAATCTGTGTTAATCAGTGAAATCTGTGGATGAAAATCCTAAAAAGACGGCAAGTGAGGGCTCGCTGCCGATGTCTGCCGTATCCGTGAAACTCTGACCTGTGGCAAGTGAGGGCTCGCTCGCCCTACACATTTGTCCGCACACGGTCGAGCGAGAATCTTGACCCTCCATTTTTTTAACTCAGTACCCAGCACTTAGAACTGTTTTTTCTGCCTCCTCGTTTTGCGAGGCTCACTCCTGTGTGGCTTTATTCGGGGTCGGGGGATTCATTGTCCGTTTGGGATAACTGATATTCCTCACATGGGAAACAGGCCCTGTAGGTTGCGGGACTTCTTGATCTTCATTTGCAGGTGCGAATGGAGGAAAAGAGGGAGCAAATCCTGCATCTGGATTCTCGAGTGAAGTTATTTTTGAACGGTCGCCCTGTGGGAACCATTTCGCCCCAGGTGCCCTATAGATGATGATAACAAGAAGCACTGGCAAATATCCCATAAACGCATTGGCACCGTCAATCGCGACAGTTCCTCCTCGTGCGAGACCTGGCATAGCCGCTAAAAAACATGCATAAAGGGTTTGAACATTGATGGAGTAATACCTTCTTGTCACCCAATTATAAAGTAAGGCCAATCCTACCCCCTGAATAAATGCGCAAATGACCCCACCCACAAAACCAAAATTCTCATAATTTTGTCCTAAAAATGTGGGGGAAAAACCCAATGTCCCACTCTCGCGGTTAATATTTTCACTCAGTCGATTCGAGTCCGCCAAAAAAATACCTTTAAGATGTATCCCTACCGTAAGGGGCTTTTTAATCCCTAAATATTGTTCAACAAAACTCCTCGGCCACCAATGCCAGAGGACAGCAGCATAACTTTTCCCCCACAGATAACCCTCTTCATCATTAAAATATTTCATATTCATGGCCATTCCTTCGACCCCATTAAAATCTTCAGAAGCTGATAACCTCTCTGTGTAGTAGCGATATATATTGGAAAAGTTAAGTTCATTCCCCTTATTTTCCTCGTCATAAGCCACGCGCATGGCACCGGCAAGATTAAAAAGAAAAAGTCCAAATAAAAACGAAAGAATTAATACTGATTGAAGCTTTTTTGATGTAGGATTAAAGCGGAGAAGGAGAATACCAAACGCCACCAAAGGAGCAACTAATTGGAATCTCCCCTGTGTAGAAAAACTTGTGTATAAATAAATCGCAAAGGCGATCAAAAGAATAAAATATGTCGGATTAAAAATGGATGACCTGAACTTATAGGGAATCCGTCCGACAATATAGACAGTAATCAGCGTTAAAATACCTGATTTTGTAAAAATCAACATATAAACATAAGCAGATGTATTCCCATACCCATTCATCTGCAACTTTTGGGTACTCCATTGACCTAAAGAAAGAAATATCACGGTAAAAAGTATAAGTCCGAAAGGCCCAAGGCGTGCCATTCCTTCCCCATGTTCTTTCGACCACTTAAGTGAGATACCTGGAGAATTTACTTTTGGATGGGCAAAAAACTGATAACCGCATAACATAGCGATCATTGAGCAAATCACATAATAAGCAATCTTCTGGAAAGTAGCTAAAGGATCCACTTCCCCCGTTAAATTCTGAAAAAGTCCCCAAGACTCAGGACTACTCAGGAAAACCAATCGGAATCCCATAAAAAGGGCTAAGAGGGCAAAAGGAATATGAATCGGATTGTCAAAAATAATTCTACGGTAACGGATAAAATCAACTAATGCCGGGCTCAATGAGAGGGCAATAATCCAATAACCATACACTTCAATTTCTAATATATTATCCATTAACTATCTCAGGCTATCATTAACATATATCTTCTGAATATTACCACCTGTACAAATTGATCTACCAACAGGAATTAATCCATACTCTTCTAGTAATTCATCAAAGGGAATGATTTGTTTTTCATCAAATGTATGAATCTCCACTAGAAAAATGCGTGTTCTTTTTAATATCTCTCCATAGGTCTGGATAAAATCAAACTCACTTCCCTCAATATCACATTTACAGACATCAATCGTTTGTGTTCCCAGTATCTTATCCAAATCAACATAATCAACTGATTTTCCTTTAGCATTGAGATTAATGGTCGTTTGTAATAAATTTGAGGGATTGACCATTAGACGTACCGATCCTGCCCTTTGTCCAACAGCATTAGAAAATATCTGTAACTTGCTTGATTTTATATGATTTGCTATGTTCTTTTTCAGTCTGGAAATTAAATCTGAATTAGCCTCAAAAAGATAAATGTGCTCAGGAGAACATCTGAATAATTCTTTTTGCAGATAGGAAATAAAAATCGTAAAGTGCCCGAGATGTGCCCCCAAATCAACGACAGTCCGAGCAGGGCGTTTCAAAATCACTGACAATTGCCAATAAAATGGTGAACAAAATACATCCTGAAAGCTGGCAAGCTGGTATTTTGAGTCTAGGGGAATCACACCATAGTCTGCGAGCCTGATCCCACAAGTAATCCAGCGTGCCAGACGCCGATATAGAAAATATGAAAGTTTTTTCATAAACTCATTTTTTAACAGCTATGGTGATAGTATCAAAAGACTTTTCGACTGGAAACCCAATTCTCCCGACAATATTAAAAAATAAGTTTAAAACTTTTGGTTGCCACTTTGCTGAACGCCCTGGAATTGACCTTTTAAAATGGGTATTTTCAAGTGACTCGAATTTCGATAACTGGATAGTTAGATCGGCATGTTTACATAAAGCCTTCATCCCCTCTGGATAAATCCTCCAACAATCAATTGGTGCTTGATGGTATGGCCAACTTACTGGATTAATTGTAACCACAAACCCCGACTTTTTTGTAACCCTCGCTAATTCGGGTAGCCAATTCCAAATCTCTGAAACATGCTCAATCACCTGAGCTGAAAAAACCATATCATAATGATTATCGGGGATATCAAAATGATAAAAATCACTTTTTGAATAAGTTAAATTTTTCGATTCATATATATCTAGTGTATCCCAAATGATATTATCGATCTTTACAAGAGACCTGTATGAAGATGGAAAACCATCAGGGCCAATTTCTAATATTTTCATACCCTCAGTGATCATTGGCATTACATATTTACAAAACAAGAGTCCACTATTTTCATGCATATTATATATCCTCCAAGTATTGTTTATCCTTAAAAAAAGTAATAGGAATAATGACTGCCAAAGACATTAATAAACCGTACATCTGAAAAGGAAAATCAATCATTGCATAAATACAAAACCCTAAAAATGAAACCATACCCGCACGCACAAACATCTTCTGCAAACGATCATGTGACAAGGCAACGAGAGTATACTGTTTAAAGGTGATTAATGTCAAAAACAGCAAACAGAGACTGAGTCCTATAACACCTGTCTCTACTAAAAACTGGAGGTAATCATTATGCACATACTCCACCTTTAAATAAATCTCTGGACTCTTGAAAAATGGATAAACGATGGAGAAACTACCTAATCCCCAGCCCATAACGGGGTAAACAAAAAACATTTTTAATGAATCCTGGTATTGTAACCATCGCCAATCGTTTACTAACCTTTGGCTTGAGTCACCAAATAATGAATGACTAACCCGGGCTGACATATCTCCCCCAAATAATATAAAGCAGAATAAAAATACCACAGATACACTTGTCAAAAATATCCAATTAATCCCAGACAAATATTTTCTCGTGATAAAAAACATCAAACATAATTCGAAAAATAGTATTAATAACCCCCCACGGCTAGCCGACAAGAATACACCTCCTGATAAAACTAAACCAATAATTACGGTAAGATATTTCACATCATTTCTGCGATCATCATGCAGCTGATACCGCTCCTGTATCCATACCCATAATACCCATATAAAAGGAAAAATGATATTAATATAGGCTGAAAAATGATTCCTGTTCACAAAAGGGCCGACAAACGTAACAGGAGTAATCGCATCCCCCCTCCAGCTCAACGGGCGGAACCAGAGTAACTCCTCGGTTCCTGAAATCTTTTGTAGTATAGCGATAAAAACAAGTAATAAAGCGTTCACGATTATGGCCATCAGGAATATCTTTTTATGTTTCGCACTGAAATCTGCACAAAAAACTGAAAGTGCCAATAACATGACAAAGAAATACCTGAAAAACTCATGATATACCTGATTTGACCTGAGATGTGATGGCAGAAAAGAATGGGCTTTTTCAAGCATTGGTGTGCCATTAACTCCAAAAATATCTAATTCTGATGAAACAACGAGATAACTTGAAAAATAAAATAATAAAATCAAGCCCACAACTTTGATTATTCCCAGCCTATATAAATTCTTGTTTCTGCTCTTGTCCACAACTACTAATATGAATAAGCATATTACTAAACAACACGCTATTTCAATAGACCATGATTCTACCGTTCCAAATGCCCAGGGAAGAAAAATAGTTAAGAGAATCAAAACAAAAAGCCTGAGGGAAGATAAAAAAACACTCATACGTGAATTTGTTCTGAAAGAAGGTTAATGACAGACTTACAAAAATGGTCTGGATGAAAAAGAAGGGCTCTTTTTGTAGCAAGGGATGAAATAGAGGAATAATCCTTTGATTCTAACATGAGCGCCTCATGTAGTTTTAGGGTAAGCTCTTGTACATTATTCTGGGAAACCACCCAGCCCGCATCATCAATGCATTCAATAATCGCCTCTTGATCTGATCCGATGACGGGCAACCCTTGGGAAAATGCTTCTCCAATCACCAAGGGGCATCCTTCCAGATGCCCATAGGGTACTAAAACCAGAAAACGAGAAGAAGAATATAACTGCATCAGCTCTTGACCATATAGCCCGGTAATGAGATTCACTTTATGCTCCATTTTTTTATCTATGATCAGGCTCCTGATTTTTGACTCTTCTTCACCTTTCCCGCAGATTGTCGCTTGAAAGTCGACCCCATCAAAATGTAAATGTCCTAATGCCTCTATAAATTGATAGATACCCTTGTACCGGTAAAGTCTTCCTATAAAAAGAAAATCGTTTTTTTTAGTTTGTGAGGTTATTGGACTATTATCCTTGAAGAAAAACTCAGGGATCGGATTAAAGCAAACATGTGCATCATGGATATTCACAACTTTCTTAACAGCATGACTCACGCAAAGGTGGTAGGCCCGACGCGAAAAAAACACCCTCAGAAAATTGAGACTTCTTATCAACTTTCCACCCACAATTCTCACTACAGGAACAGCCATCTGATGGATGATCAGCGGTTTTTTTCTAGCAAAAAAGCATCCTGCTTCAGCCCTTAAACTCGATCCCCCATTGATTATTACCGAATCTGCCCGTAAAGATTCTATAAAAATCCGGAGTAATGAGGGCTTACGGATAATCGTGACCCCTTGGAGTTCTGGTGGGGTAGATAAGGCACCAGCTTCCGACATCGTGAGAACAATGGGAGTATGACCATTTTTTTTAAGGAATGATGCCAATATTAAGGAAGCATTCTCCATTCCGCCCATGGAAGGGAAAAAAAAGTGGCTATATATTAGGAATTTCATTAAGAAAAATATCTGGAATTTTTGATGGGTTCATTTTTTTTCTTGGAGGGCAGACGGATCGCCCCCTGTGGGCAGGACAGAGCAATTTGCTCGGACAATATTTCTGAAACTCTGACCTGCGGCAAGCAGGGCCGCTCGCCCTATACGTTTTGATTTACCACGCTATTTTAATATCATATTTGGCAATCATGGGGTCTGGTGTCACAATCGTCATTGTATTCTCAATGGCTGTAGCAATAATCATCCGGTCATAGGGGTCTTTATGAAACGGAGGAAGTGTCGCTGCCCTACTAGCAATAGCGAGACTGATCGGCAAGGTGTCTATCCCATAAAACTCAGAAATACCCTCTATCCACTCAGTCGGCGGAACGGGTAAATCCAGTTTTCCGATAGAATGTTTCCGGGCAATTTCAAATGCTGAAATAGAGGAGATAAACAAAGACTCCTGACAGGTTTCTATTAGCTGTTTGGCCTTTTGCGAAAGGGATTCCTGATCCAGCCCTAGCCAGAGGAAAGTGCAGGTATCGAGTAAAAACATTCAACGAAACTCCTCCGGCCAATCATCTTCATCCAATCCTTTTACTGGATCATAAAGAATTTTTCCTTGTGAGAGGGTTGGATGCTTTTTGAGGATATGTGCCCCCCTTTTTATAATAGGTTTGAGATCGGCAATCGCTTTCCCATTACGGCAAATTCGGACAGTCTCCCCTTTTTCATCCACTTCATTCAGCAATGAAGAGAGGTGGGTCTTTGCTTCATAAATATTTACTAATTTCATAAAAATATTTTACCACTTAGTCTAGTCTGGTCAAGTTAATAGAATGGTCGATTTTTTAATGGCTAACTGAGCCGTCATTACTCTGGGCAGGAGAGAGCAATTTGCGCGGGCAATATTTCTGAAACTCTGACCTGTGGCAAGCAGGGCCGCTCGCCCTACACATTTGTCCGCAAACGGTCGAGCGAGAATCTCGGACCCTCCATTTGTCGCGTTCCTACTCTCAACTTAGTTCCTCGCACTTAGAACTTTTTTTCCACAACCTCCTGCCATCGGGCTGAAACCGATTGGATGGAGAAATCTTTTAACCTCAAGGCAGCGGCCTTTGCAAAATCTTCTCTATTTGAAACAGACATATCCTGCGCAATTTGCCTGATAGCAGCCGCAATTTGCTCCGGACTGTAGGGCTCACAAATCTTTCCCAAGACATCATCATTCACGACCTCACCCGCATTAGTGGTTGTTAAAACCCTGCATCCTGCGGCAATAGCCTCGAGCTGAACCATCCCAAAACCTTCCGCAATAGACGGGAGGACTAAAATGTCATTCCCCGCAAGAAGCCCGGGAATTTGGTCTTTTGAAATTACCCCGAGATAACGGTATTTTCTTTTTAACTCCTCTAACCGGGAGGGTTTGAGATTTGAAGGCCCCGCGATAGTCAGATCAAAGTCAAAGCCCGTCGCGCTTAAGGAATCAAGGGCTTGATCCAGATAATGAATGCCTTTACGCAGACAGACAGTACCTAAGAAGATTAATTTAACTTTATCCCCCCGCTTATTGTGATTTGATCTGAAATCACTTTTAATATCATAGGCCAAGGGCACAATAGAGATTTTATTTTGATCCACCCCAGAAAGGGTTAAACATTTTTTACTAAAGGGAGAATTCACCACGATCGTATCGGCTAATTGCTGTTCAACGCCATGTCGCCCGTTACCGATCTCTAATACCCCAGCCGCAGGCTCTTCCCAGTCGGGATATTTTTCCCGTTCACGCTGGACAATCCTATCCTCCTCTATCCCTCCGTCGATTTGATTCAGGATTAATTTTGCTTTGCCATTAAATTCCTGAAAGATTTCTGCTGCCGTGGTAGAAAATGAAACAATCACATCCGGGGCAAATCGCCTAAGCTCAGGCAGACACAAAAGAGCAAATTGTTTCCCATACTGATGGAATACCGCCTCCATCTCATCAGCAGAGGTGGCATTTTTGCGAGCGTATGAATATTGCCAGGAAAGGAGTGGTGTATGATGAACCCGGCACGCGGGCAAGTCAGGGTGATATCGGCGCGCAATTTGCGTGGAAATAGGAGCCAAAAATCTCCCGACACCTTTCCGGTAAATATCCGTAAAGACTCGGACATCATGCCCTGACTCAAGGAGCATCCGAGGGATCGAATAATATTCCCTTGCCCCCAAATGAATGATCGCGATTTTTTTCATGTTAATTTTTTAGAGGGTCAGGCTTCTGCATGACCTGCCCTCCTATTCCATCCACCCCGGACAATCAGAAGATTGTCCCTCCAGTCGAAGAATCTGTGTTAATCAATGAAATCTGTGGATAAAAATCCTGTAAAGACGGCAAGTGAGAGCTCGCTTGTCCTACACACTGATAACATTCGTTTTTTGTCGGGCGACGGATCCCTTGTTGCCGATGTCTGCCGTATCCGTGAAACTCTGACCTGTGGCAAGTGAGGGCCGCTCGCCCTACACGTTTGTCCGCACACGGTCGAGCGAGAATCTCGACCCTCCATTTTTTTTTAA